>Ga0105239_10001283_pt1 | contig 33928 bp, 19 predicted proteins | sample KBSC44metaG_FD_92761 | JGI IMG/M metagenome (GOLD analysis project Ga0105239, IMG submission 92761) | Corn rhizosphere microbial communities from Kellogg Biological Station, Michigan, USA - KBS C4-4 metaG | ecosystem: Host-associated > Plants > Roots > Rhizosphere > Soil | place: Michigan, USA... | reverse complement strand
TTTTATATTGGCTGACCGTGATGATGCATTGGGTGTTCAAAACAGCCGGGGCGCCCTGGATGCATCGCACCGGATAAAATATTTGAAAGAGATAAGGCTGTATTCAAAATCTGATCTGTTGATGAATAACAACAATGCGGCTATAACGGTGCCCATTAAAGTGGTTCATTTTGAATATGATTATTCATTGTACAAAGGATTGCCCAACAATGTTGATCATAATGGCAAGCTAACGTTGAAAAGGGTTTATTTCACTTTTGGCCTGAATCAAAAAGGAAAGCTGAATCCTTACGAGTTTAAATATGACACCTCGTACAATCATTATGACTATCGCCAATATGACCGGTGGGGCACATTTAAAAATGCCGCTGATAATCCAAATGGATTAAATAACTCCGAATTTCCATATACTCTTCAGGATACGGCACTCACCAATAAATATGTATCTGCCTGGCAATTGACAGATATTACTTTACCCTCTGGTGGGAATATTCATGTCACCTACGAATCGGATGATTATGCCTGGGTGCAGGACAGAAGAGCGTCACAAATGTGCCTGTTGCAGGGCGTGGGTACACAGGGATCATCCTCTGGTCTTATCAATGCAGATTATATCTATGTTACGTTGCCTACGCCTGTCAACAGTCAAAGCGACATGCTGGAAAGATACTTTGAAGGCATCCAAAATTTGTACTACAAATGTTTGCTCGATTTGGATAACAGCGGTCACAAAGAGTTTGTACCCGGCTATGCGAAAATTATCGGTACGCCTCAACTGATCGGTAATAACATTGCCAAAGTGCAGATTGAAAAAAAGAGTGGCGTAAACACGATTGCCAAAGCGGGTTGGCAGTTTTTACGCATGAGCCTCCCGAAATATGCGTATCCGGGTTCTGATAATTATTTAGACGACGGATCTGATCTCAAAAAAGCAATCAAGGCCCTTGTTACTGCATTTGGAACCATTAAGGAATTGATCTATGGTTTTGATAAAAGAGCGAAGAGCAATTCTTTTTCTGATAATGTAGATCTGTCTAAATCCTGGGTTCGGTTGTGTTCACCAGGTTGGAAAAAACTGGGTGGCGGCAGTCGGGTAAAGCGGATAGATATTTCCGACGACTGGGCTGCCATGTCGGGCGCCAGCGGCGCTAAAACAGCTACTTATAGCCAGTTGTATGACTATACTACCACCGATACAAAAGGCAGAACCATTTCAAGTGGTGTAGCCTCTTATGAACCACTGTTGGGTAATGATGAAAATCCTTTCCGTCAACCAGTTCGTTATAAACAAAATGAATTCCTGGGGCTCGACAATTATTATTATATCGAAGAACCGTTTGGAGAATCATTTTTCCCTGCTGCCAGTGTGGGCTATAGCAGGGTTACCGTAAAATCGATCGGCGCCGGGGATGACGAAAACGTAAACCGTACGGGCGTTACAGTAAGTGAGTTTTATACCGCAAAAGATTATCCTACCCAGGTTACCATACAAGGCCTGCAACAACGGAAACCAGGCACCGGTAAATTATTCAAGCTGATCAGCAATACCGAAGTGGAGAATGTAGGTTTATCACAGGGTTACTCCATTGAATTAAATGATATGCATGGAAAGCCAAAATCGATGAATGTATATAACAAATCGGGTCAGAATATTTCGAGCATGGAATATTTTTATCAAACCGAAAATGAATTGGCGGAAAACAAAAAACTGCGCAATGATGTAAAAGTAATTGGCAGCGATGGCGTGGTAACAGATGGCACTATTGGTATGGATGTAGAAATGTTTACCGATATGCGCCAGCAAACAACCAATAACCTGGGTATTAGTGTAAAAGTGAGCGGCGGTTCAGGATCCATTCTTATTTTCCCGCTTCCATTCTTCTTCCCCGGCATTGGTGTGAACTACGACAGGCGATCCTATCGAGCTGCTTCAACCGTAAAAATTATACAACGGTTTGCTGTTCTGTATAAGACACGCAAAACAGAGAACGGTTCTTCCATAACCAGCGAAAATTTGTTATGGGATGCTGAAACCGGCAATGTATTATTAACCAAAACACAAAATGAATTTGATGATCCTGTATATTCATTTGCATATCCCGCTCATTGGGTATACAACGGAATGGGACAGGCTTATCAAAACCTGGGCACTGTATTCAGCAATTTTTCTACTGGTAGCAGTGGTGAAATAATCAATCCTGTATATAGTAATGTATTAGTTCCAGGCGATGAGTTGATCGATGTGGATACTGAAGCAAAATATTGGGTGATCAATACTTCTGTTAACAATGCTTACAGTAACCGGTTAATTGATAAAGATGGTAATCTGCAGCAGGTGAGTGATCGCACGTTAAAAGTGCTTCGCTCAGGCCGCAGAAACATGGCCAATACCGGTATAGGCACTATTGCCTCATTGAACAACCCTATAACAGGCGACAGGTTGAATATTACGCAGCTTACAAAAGTGCTCAGTGCAAGAGCTACCGTATTTAGTGAAGAATGGAGTGTTCCGGTATTAGCTACCGCATTCAATGGCACTGTGCAGGGGGAAAGTTGTATTAATCCTGCCGGATTGGCTACTTTCCTGGAAGCAGCGATCTCTACGCAAGTGCCGCAGGACAGCAGAAAGAATTTGTATGCAGCTGAAACCGATCAGCAAACAGCCGGCTCGGCTATGGCCAGTTATCTTCAACAGGGCGGTAGCCTGTTGTATGGGTATACCTTTGATAATTTCTGGAATGGCTTACCTGCCGATTCATTCAAATACTATTTGAACACACAACGGAAAACTACCATCGGGTGTACAAAACTAAACCAGGTGTTATCAGGTGATACAGCAACGTTGGGTAATTGTAAAGTTATTTTCGACTACGTAAATAACAGCACACAGGCCATTATCGATTACAACAATAACATGGATATTAAGCCGGTTGGCTATACAACGCCCTGCAATGCCTGTGGCGGTGATGAATACCGGCTTCACGACGATGGTTGCGGATTTACCCTGCAAAAAGTAGCGGTGAAAAGATCAGGTGGTTGTGCATATGATTCGGCGCTGTATAACATTTTCACTGTTCATACAGTTTGTTCTCCCGCGCCGGTAGATGGTTGCCTCAGTCCATTAGGTGGTGTTTTCAATCCCTATTATACCGGCATTCTCGGAAACTGGCGGCCCAAGGCACAATATGCTTACCAGGTTAGCCGGGAAAATATAACCGGTAATCAAAATCTTTTAGGCAGTACAGATATCAGAAGATCCGGCGCCTATAGTGTATTCAATCCCTTCTGGCAATTTAATTACAGTTCCCAGCTATGGCAAAGCAATGCTACCGGTGATCAGCGGTGGATAGCTGCCAGCGAAGTAACCTACTTTAACATAAAGGGACAGGAAATAGAAAACAAAGATGCATTGAACAGGTACAGCAGCGCTTTGTTCGGGTATCTTGAATCACTGCCAGTTGCTGTAGCTTCCAATGCCCGCTACCGCGAAATAGGGTATGATGGGTTTGAAGATTACGGCTTCACGGTTGACTGTTCGCAAACCGCTTCTGATACCTGCAATAAAGGGCATTTTGATTTCAAAAAGAATATTAATGGAAATACGGTAAAGATAACTAACAGCCAGGCGCATACTGGAAAATTCAGCCTGCAATTGTCGGGTAATACAACACTTCAAAAAACAGTTTACCTGGGTGAGTCAGAATATCTGTACAGCTTTAGCAACGGCCAGTATATTTTACAATCGAACGAACTCGCTAAAGGCTTTTCGCCAATTCCTGGCAAGAGATATGTGTTGAGCTTCTGGGTTAAAGATGGCAGTCCCCGTGATCCATCTGCCAACATACAGGTAATGGTCAATGGAAACAGCCTGGTGAACAGTGCTTCCAAATGGCCTATAGTAGAAGGATGGAAACGGGTAGAGGTGCAGTTTACCCTACCGGCGCCATCGGCAAACTTTACACTTGAAATGCAACCGGGTAGTGGAACTGTATATGTAGATGATATGCGTGTGCACCCCTTCGATGGACAAATGAAAACATTTGCGTATGATGCTTCAAGCCAGCGACTGTGGGCTGAATTGGACGAAAATAATTTCGCTTCTTTTTATGAATATGATGACGAAGGCATTTTAATAAGAGTTAAAAAAGAAACAGAGCGTGGTATTATGACGATACGCGAAACCAGATCATCATTCAGAAAAAGACAGTAAAAAACATTGATTGACCATTCACCATTCACATATGCAAACAGGTAAAAAGATTTTAAAAATAGTTGGTTGGATTACGGGCATGGGGGCTCTGGTGCTGATAGGTACTGTAGCGGTTACCCAGAATGCTAAAAAAGCGCCACAAAAAAATACACCGGTAGCAATTGTCGATTCGGTGCAGCAAAATGATGACAGCGTTGAAATCGTTGGTATCCCCACCGGCGAGGATCCCTGGAAGGAAGTAAAAAAACTGGTAACTGCCTATTATCAGGAAACCGGTATGGAATACAAAGGCATGATTAAGGTAATTGACGACAATGCCGATACATCGAAGGTGGTCGAAGAACAACCTTTTCAGTATACCATTCTGAATAATGACAATTACTATTACAGGTTAGCGCATATTGAAATGGTGAACAAAAAAAATTATTTGCTGGCGGTCGACAATGAAAATAAAACCGTGAGTATATCTGCAAAAGCAGTTAAACGACATAAAAATGCCGGGCCATTCGACCTGCGCGATTTCAAAAAGTTGATGGAAAAAAGCAAGGCGCATGCCATCGTAACACGTAATGGCAATGAAAAAATACTCACCATTGACAACATTGGAGACGCCGATATACAGGGATATCGCATTTATTACTCTCCCGATAATTACCGTATTCATAAAATGCTCATTGGCATGGTGCGGTTAAGCCCCATCGATGACGAGAATGATGATCAAAGTGCGGCTACCGGAACTACAAAACACGATGATGATGCAGGTGGTGTTACTCCCTATTACTATTACCTGGAAGTGTCGTTTAACGAAGTGCAGTCATTATCATTAAAGGAAAAAGATTTTAATCCTGAAAAGAAATTTATACAGGTAGAAAATGGTCGGGTATCGTTAACGCCTGGTTTTAAAGATTACGAGTTTCTAAATGGCGGAAGCGGAGAGTAGTAACTACAACCTAACTATGATATGAGTAGCAATATAAAAAAATATTATCCCCGGTTTATCAGAGCCTTCCTATACATAGTGTGTAGTATAATGTGGTGTACACGTGCCCATGCTACTGAAGAGCCGTATATGAACGAGTTAAAAGGCGCACAGGTAACGGTAGGACAAACTTTTGCTGTAGCAGATGAAAAGTTTAATAATACGGCTTCGTGGAATCTGATCCAGCAGAATATCTCTGTAAACGACATTGTTTCTTTTGAAATTAATTTTGATACCTCCGTTTACTTTTACAATAAACCGTTTGATTGTACTGTAAATTTCAAAATATATATCTACGGCAATCAAAGCGATACCAGCCTCATTACCGATTCGGTTACTCATTCCAACATATCTTTACAGGTTCGTTATGATACTATCACCGGCAAGCCATATAAGGGGATTGCCATGTATAAATTTGCCGGTGCGCATAAGTTTAAAATAAAAATACTCAATATCACCAGCCCGCAGTTGAGCCCTATACTTCCTATCTTTCGACTGAAAGGCCAGATCATTGTCGACAGGCAATATACCTTTAGTGATAACAGTACAGACGTAACGAGGTATTCTATTGTTAACGGCAACCAGTTACAATTGCAATGGACGCCTTCCAATTATCCGGGGGCGGAACAGTTCGACGTGGAATACACGCATATCGATGGCGCTAGTGCTACTGCTCAATCAATAAGAAATTATTCCGTCAGCGGAGGGTATACCGTACCGGCAGATTCATTGAACAAATGGTTTGCAAATAATAGCACCAGAATTACTACTACAGCATCGGATTACCTGATGAATATTCCATACGACAGTGGATTTATTTTGTTCAGGATACGTGGCGTGCAGACCCATTATCCCGACGGCGTACGCTGGGAAGGTAACTGGAATTACTTTGGTACACCGGCATCTGTTAATTGTTCCGGCACAGGATGTCCTTCTGGTGTAGTGTTTTTTAATGCACATGAATCAAACCTTAACTGGCAGTATACGGTGTCGTTTGCGGAAGAAGGTAAGCGAAAGGAGGTGGTCAACTATTTTGATGGTAGTTTGCGCAACCGCCAGTCGGTTACCATCAATAACTCTGACAATAAAAATATTGTTCAGGAAACCATTTACGATGCGCTGGGGCGGCCTGCAGTAAGCATTTTGCCTGCTCCTACAGATGACAGTACTTTACACTACTTCAGAGGATTTAATCAAAACAAAGCGGGCGAACCTTACAGTCATACTGATCTTACATATAATTGCGTTACATCGGCCGATTCGGTAACCAATGTTTCCGGTGCGGGTCGCTATTATTCAGCCAATAACCCATTTTTGAACGCCTATTATTATGCGAAATATATCCCAGGTGCCGATGGGTATCCATTTTCTGTGACGGAATACATGGCTGATAATACAGGAAGAATAAAAGCACAGGGTGGTGTAGGACCTGCCTTTCAACTAAATTCCGGTCATGAAACAAAATATTATTATGGGAAGCCATTACAAACCGAGCTTGACAGGTTATTTGGTACCGAAGCAGGTAACGCAAGCCACTACCTGAAAAATATGGTCATTGATCCAAACGGGCAGATCAGCGTAAGTTATGTAAATGCAGGAGGTAAAACAGTAGCTACTGCATTGGCTGGCGCCGTACCTGCTAATCTGCATGCGCTGCCATCTGTTACAGGCGCCAGCTCACAGGTTACCAATGACCTGATGCAGCCCGATGATTTTGTAAGAAATGCTGCCGATTATTCAGTTGCAGCTTCTTCTACTTTTCTGGCTCCTGTTACCGGAACCTATACATTGAATTACCGCGTAGATCCCCTGCGCATGGAAAAATTGTATGGGCCTAATAAAGACAGCGTTATTTGCAGCAATTGTTATTACGACCTGCTAATAACGATAAAAGATAATTGTAACAATACCATAGACAGTGCAAAAAGGGATGCCGGTTTTGTTTTTGACACCGCATGCGCCAATCCCACCGGTCCTGTTCAGGGAACTCTGAATGTGGCTATTAGTAATATTGGGGAATACTATGTTACCTACCGCTTGGTGGTTAGCCGTGATGCGTTGAATTTTTACGACAGCGTTCATCTGGCTAAAAATTCAGATATCAAAAAACTGAATTACTTTTTACTGGAAGAACTGCGAAATACCGATTTCTATGGTTGTTACAGCCAGTGCGAAACCTGTCTGGATGCCCTGGGCACCAAAGATGAATTTGCACAACGCTTCAAAGTATTTTATACCAACGACTCACTGGCGTTTACACCGGCCGATTCATTGTTTGTATTGAATTTATACGATTCGTTATATGCCCATTGCGTTTCTATCCAGGGACAATGCGCCACCAACGTGTGCGACGAAAAACTGGCCCTGTTGAAAATGGACGTAATGCCCGGTGGTCAATATGCATTGTACGATAGCAGCAATAATGCGTTGCTGGAAAGGCCCATCAATGTACTGGCAAAACGTAACCAGATCACTTTCTTTACCGATGCCTATGGCAACCGCGATTCTGTACAGTTGTATAAAACAAACGGGGAGGATTCCGTGAAGCTCGATGTAAAAGATCTGAGCGATTCCGTTTTCATTGCGCACTGGCAGGATAACTGGGCCGATTCACTTGTGCGGTTGCATCCCGAATACTGTCATTACCTGTGGTGCATTGCAAACTCCGATAGTTACGAATTCGACAACAAGATCCAGGACTGGCAAGATGCCGACACTGCTATGGCCATGGGATGGTTTGATGCTAAAGTATATGATACTATACTGGCACATGACCCCTTCTTTTTGCCCGGCGGCAATGGCTATGCGTTGCGCGCCAGCATGAGTGACAGCCTGCGGTTGTTCTCTCGTACTTATGCGCGCACGTCGAAACCCGACCGCAATATTTTACAGTTTATCGATATCATTTTGTACTGTAATAACCAGTACGAGGGTTGGGAAGCCTGTCATCCCGATAGCGCCTGCCGCAGCCGTAACCGGGAGTGGTTTTTATATTCACAGTTATATGTGAACCTGAAGCAAAAATTTTACGAAGAAGCACGGCGAACCAGCACTGATCCGGTATTTGCTAATTGCGTAAACTGCTTTATTGGCAAAGATATTCTTGGTTTATTGGGGCCGCAGTCTGACACAGCATCCTATACCCCGTTTACCGATAGTACAACGTGTAATTATAGTTGCCCTGCCGGTGTGTACGATCCTTACGACAAAGATCATATTTCATTGTATGTAGAATATGGCAATCCGCATAATCCACCTACAGGAACGCCTGCCGGTTATGGAAACTGCCAGTTTTATAGCAGTTATCTTTTACAAACAGGCGCTAAGACCAGTTGTAAGTTCTTTAATGCGTGGGTATGTTCCTATGATTCTACCTGTGGTGGCGTTTGCAGTTACACCGTTTATCCGTCGCAATGTACAGCCGATGAAAATGCAGCTTTATATCAGAATAAGGCGCGCCGTTATCCTGAATATGTTAATGCAGATGATTTTGTGAGCGGTCTTCAGAGCAACAACCCGCGGCAAAATTCAAGTGATGCCACACAACAGGCGGTGAGTGAATGCCGGTCGAATTGCGAGGCCCAGGCAGATATTTGGATCAATCAGTTGAAAGGTTGCACTACTGATGAACATAAGCTGACACTACTAAGACAGGCATTGATTGATATCTGTTCTGCAGGTTGTAGCCTCGGTGGGTCGTTTGGAACATCCTCTCTGCCGGATACGATGATGGCTACTTATCACAATTTTGAAGAAGCCATTGTTGGTATCCTGGGCCCCGGTGCAATAAATGATTCCTGTACTGCCGAGCTACTGGCCAGCCCTTATCCTTATAATAAGCAGCCTGCCTATGCGCAACGCACTATTCAGCAAACCGATTACAACATCTGTCAGAAAGTAGGACAGTATAAAAAAGCCTGGCAAACAAGCGGCTTCGGCGGCTCTTTTCATAGCTATTTGCAACAAACATTAGGTACAGCGTATAACCTCGATTCTACAGAGTTGAACGATCTGCTTAATTCCTGCACGAATTGTAATGGTATTTTGAAAAACGATATAGAGCTGCCATTGGTTTTTGAACCCAATGCGCCGGCTTGTTTGAGCTGCGATTCGGTACAGGCGGCACTGACTGCATTCAACGCCAAATTCCCAGGCATCAGTACTACCAGTGTGAATTACCAGATAATATTTGCCAACTTCTTTAATCACCGGTTTGGATATTCCCTCACCTATGATGATTACCGTGGATTCTTAGACAATTGTAATGCAAATCCTTCGGGCCATATAACACTTTGTAACAAACCATCTACAGAAGAAGCAACCGTAGAAAACAACAACGATGGTTGCATGGCCGATCTGTTTGCGACTGCCCTTACCAATGCCAACAATACCTACATTGCTTATATTGATTCGGTTCACCGCGATTTCAGGGAAGCGTATATGACCCGTTGCATGAATGTGCAACCGGCATTAACCATGACGGCAGAGTTGTTCGAATATCATTATACGCTGTATTATTACGACCAGAGTAACAACCTGGTAAAAACCATACCGCCTGAAGGCGTAGCATTGTTGAACAGCGACAGCCTGGAGCTGGTAAAACGATACCGGTTGTTGCAGAATGAAGGTTGTTACCAGTATTCAGACAGCATTCATTTCAATAACAACGGACAGATCACGTGGACAGTGGCAAATACGTTTGAATCGCAACCTTTCACTGCCGAAATGATGATAAATGCCGATACATGGAGCAACCAGGTATTGGTATCGAAGCTCAGCGAGTACACGTATGACACCACAGGTGGCGTAAGCTTCTTCTATCGCAATGCAGGGTTTGTAGTGAAAATAGAAAACAATAAACTGGCGGTGGATGTATACGGCATTGGTTCCGATACGATACAGCGAAAGGCATCGGCCGTATCTGTTTTAGATATCCCTGCTATTCTTCCATTGAACCAATGGACGCATTTTGTAGTGCAGCGAACAGCCGATTTAACCAACCCGGTGCAAATGTGGATGAACGGTAATCCGGTTGCGATACAGTTTACCGAAAATGATTTGAGTAGTGCAACAGTGTTGTCAGGTAATGGCTCATTGATACTGGGTTCACACAATGCGGCGCATGTAACCCTACCCGGCAAACTGCAGGGTAGTATCAAAAACCTGAGGATCTATGATCGGATATTATTACCGGCAGAGATTCGGCAAGATACTTACAACTATTGCCAGTTACCTGCCAGTACAGGCGGGTTATTATTCTGGAGTGTTTTAAACAATGCCACCAATAACCTGGTGCGTGATGTAATATCGCAACAGGATGGAACACTAACCGGCTTTACCTGGCATCCCTTTAATGGCGTATTCCCGCTACATAGGTTGCCAACGGTGTATGCTTACAATTCTCAAAATCAGATATTACAACAATACACTCCTGATGGAGATACTGCACAACTTTTTTATGATCGCCTTAGCCGGGTAATTGCTTCTCAAAATAAGGAGCAGAAAGACGATATCTCTTATAGCGGCACCGGGAACCGGTTCAGTTATACAAAATATGATGCGCTTGGACGTAGATCAGAAGAAGGAGAAAAATCAATGGCTTCAGCAGATATTCGGAACATTAATTTGTTAGACACTGTAGCTGTGAAAAACTGGCTTGCTTCAGGAACAGATCGTCAGGTAATTAAAACTTTGTATGATGATCCTGTGAATCTTACTATACAATCGTCAACTACTTCACGTAAACGACCGGTTGCCAGTATCTACCTTGAAAATTCTACTGATAAGGAGGGTGATTCCACCTTATATAGCTACGATATTTTAGGTAATGTAAAAACACTGATGCAGCATATAAAAACTTTGGTAGCTGTTGATCCTTCAAACGGTAAAAAGCAAATTGATTATAATTATGATCTGGCAAGCGGGAGAGTGAAAATGTTAAGTTATCAACCTAATAAGGGCGATCAGTTTTATTACAAATATCAATATGATGCCGATAATCGGTTAACAAGGGCGTTAAGCAGCAGGGATAAATTAGTATGGCGTGAAGATGCCAGTTATAATTATTACCTGCATGGTCCGCTGGTTCGTACAGAATTGGGACATTTAAAAGTACAGGGCATTGATCATGCTTATACGCTGGAAGGTTGGCTAAAAGGCATCAACGGCGATGCATTGGATGCCAATAGAGAAATTGCCAATGATGGGAAGACGGGTGGTATGTTCAGCAACGTATCGCGGGACGTGTATAGCCTGCAATTAGGATATTATAAAAACGATTATCGTCCTGTTGGGCAAAATAATGCAACGGCCTTTAGCCAGTATGTTTATCAGCCTCCATCTTCATTAGCATTAGCCGGTAACGAAATGTTTAGAGGGACAATTAGTAATTCTACATTGGCATTATCTAATATCAATAATGGTAATGTTATTGGATACACCTATGGATACGATCAATTGGGGCGCTTACTAAATATGCGACAACATACAATAAGTGGTAACTGGGACAATAGCAATCTTATTAATGCTTACGGCGAATCTTTACAATATGATGCAAATGGAAATATTTTGAAATTTCTACGGCAGGGCGCTAATGTTTCAGCAATGCCACTTGGCATGGACAGCCTCACGTATAAATATAACAGGGATATTAATGGAAACCTGGTAAATAACAGGCTCAACCATGTAAACGATTCCGTAGGAAGCACCAATTATGCAGAGGATATTGATGACCAGGGTAACAATAATTACGTGTATGATAAAATTGGAAACCTGGTAAAAGATGTTGCCAGTAACATTGACACAATTCAATGGACGGCATATGGAAAGATTAATCGAATTGAGAAGAATACAAACAGCGTGCTTAATTTCAAATACGATGCCAGTGGAAATCGTACCCTGAAACAGGTAATTAACAATGACACTACAAGCAATACTTATTATGTACGGGATGTGCAGGGAAATGTCCTGAGCACGTATACTAATTCCTCGGCAACTTCAGGTTTGAAATGGGCAGAACAATATTTATATGGTAGCAGCCGCCTGGGCGCCTGGCAATGGGATACAATTACTCCCTCGACCCCACCTGTTGTTCAAAATAATAATCCGATTTATGATAGTTTATTATACGGCAACAGAACATTCGAATTAAGTAACAATCTGGGTAATATATTATCTACTATCAGTGATAAGAAAATAGGGCATGACAGTAGCGGCCAGATAAATTATTATATGGCTGAAGTATTAAGCCAACAGGACTTTTATGCCTTTGGAATGTTAAAGCCCGGAAGGATTTATAATACAGGAAACTCATATCGTTATGGCTTTAATGGCAAAGAGAACGATAAAGAAATAAAAGGATCAGGAAATCAAATTGATTTTGGTGCGCGTGTGTATGATCCAAGACTAGGTAGATTTTTAAGTATAGATCCATATCAACCTGCAACAGCTGCTTTGTCACCATATCAGTTTGGTGCTAATGATCCGATTAATACGGTGGATCCGGATGGGCAATTGTTTATATATGTTACGTATAAGTTTTACGACGCGAGGGGTAATCTGGTGCATAGCGGGACTACAGTAATAGAACTAAAAACATTCGAGGAGGTACTAACTGGTATCTCAAGAAGTCCGGTTGAAGTTACGGTAGAGTCTAAATTATATTTTTATAATGATGGCAATGGCGAAACCGCATCAGATTATGGGATAAAGTCTTTTGGCGATTATGAAGGAGGTAAAGGCAAACTGGACGCGACATTTGAAAATTCGCCTAAATGGGAGGTGTTTATAGCTAAAGCAGTAGACGCAGCCGCAGATAAGGGTGGCATAAATAAACTAGCAACGGCAAGCAGCGGAGAAGATAATCAGGGCAACCATGTGAATAATGCTTTTTCCAGACTTATGCTTGCTTACGAGGGGTTAAAGGATTTTGCAGAAATTATTGAGGGTGCTGATAAAGGCAGTTTGAAAAATCTGATAGTAGCAGAAGGAAGTACTGAAGTTGGAAAAAAATTGGTAGATCTAGCTACAGAAATATTAAAGGCGTATGCTACAAATGATATACAGAAATCAACAATCGACGTTTTGGGAAATGATATTAAAGAGGTACTTGAGTTATATAAAACGGATGAAATGACAGCAATGACGTATTTTAACGCGATATATACTGTTTTGGCGAATTATGACCAAATAATTAAGATTCAGGAGTATATTAATGCGAATGAAGGCAGCCTTCCTCTGGGTGTTGAAGAGGCAGTAAACAAGGCGGTATTAAAGATCGGAAATGGTGGGCAACCTATGAATACAGTTACTGTTACCGCTAAAAAAGGACAAAAATCCAGTGAAAAATGATAAGTATGAAACATTTACTATTGCTTTTGTATAGCTCTTTCTTTACGTCTTTCATTTTGAAGGCTCAGGTTAAAAGTGAATTAAATTTAAGACAGAAGTATGTTGATAGCCTTGATAAAACAATAGGTATAAATAAAAGTGGGTTATTGAATAAACAGGATTCAATAGTAATTATTCACTATAAAGGCTCCGTATATCAGGTTGAGAAATCTGCTGAAAAGTTTAAGATTATCCGGGTTTTATTACTTGAGAAAGAGACTGGAAAAAATGGTAGTAAAGATGTTTTCAAAACTTTAATGAAAATCGATACATTTTTTGTGGGTGATGGAGATGCAAATAAGGTAATTAACACTAAGACCTTTAATATACTATTTGATTTATCGAATGCGTCTGGAGATAAATTAGTATTAAAGTTTAAAAATGCGCCTACAAATTCTCCTAATGTGTTGGATCTATATATTGAATCAATAGGTAAAGGTGAATACCAATTTCGTGAGTTGTTGCCTTTTTTTCTGGATGATATTGATTGTAACGGTAAAAAAATGAATGAATTTCTTAAGGACTTATTTCAGGAATTCAACCATTGGGAGGCTATTGAAAATATGGTAAAGAAAAATGGGTATGGCATATATAAATTTAACAAGTATGATTTGGGTTTTAAGTTTGAGTATAAACCTAATAAAAAGTATAAGCTGGAAGGATATCCCAACGAACTTGCTAAAATGCCCAGACTTTAATGGTTCATCGGATGTAAGTCCTATATCTGTAAAATATAAATTAAAATAAATAAACTAACTGATACAAAATCCTCGCAAATGAAAAAGTTATTCCTATTCCTTATTGTAGCGTTTATGCTAACCCAGGCTCATGCCCAGTACGTGTACAAGATTAAATGTGATAGTTTACTTGTTACCAACGATTCCTGCACGGCAGAATTCAACCTGGAAAACAGTACCAAAAATGTAAAAGGCTTTCTGTTTAACAAAGGCAATGGCCGTACAGAGTTCAGAAAGGCTGTGTTACTGAATGATTCAACCTTAATAATGGGTGGCGACACTTTTTTAATAAGAGGGCGGGTTCCCGGCTTGCAAAAAGTGATAAATGCCGGCAACGAGCTTACGCAGAACAATACAATTATTGTAGACCGTTCAAAGACGTTGGATTTTGCCGGAAATGGAGGAAATACGGCAATTAGTATATCACAACCGGGTCCAGCGGATCCCACCCATACCAGGAGTTATATCTACAACGGTATAAACACCAAATATAATCTTTATGGCGCCGGCATAGTTCTCGGAGCTGATTCTTTAGGCCGTTATATGGCCGGGATGTATATGGACCCAAGCTGGGGGGCAACCGTAGACTTTGCGGGTTGTGGTTTTCATATTGATCCTCTGGAAACACGTCAGATACAGGTTTATGATGCATCTGGTACAGGTCTTGTTTATGCAAATGATTACAGCGCTATGGGAACGTATGTTGGGACTACAGGGCATGAAGGCGAGAGATGGATTCCCGACCTGGGTTATGTGAGGAAAGCGATAAATGACAGTACAAACTATGAGCGAAGGTATCTTGCACGTACACCGGTAAATAATACAAATTACACAGTGCTGTTTACTGATCACATGATAGCGTATACTTCATTGACTGCTGCCCGCACTGTAACATTACCATTCGCACAGAACTATATCGATTCGCAAAATGGCAATGCGTTCAGGTATGAGCAGAATCGTGTAATAATTGTAAAAGATGAAAGCGGCATGGCAGGAACATACAATATTACGGTGAATGTTACCTCTAATGGAGGCACTATCGAAGGCGCATCCTCGAAAGTAATCAATACCAATTACGGGTCTCTTACCTTTTATAGTAACGGTAGCAATTGGTTTGTCAAGTAATTTCGGCGAATAGATAACTTTTGATTTTGAGATTTGGGGATTAAATCTAATACCCAAATCTCATTTTCATTTACAGCTGTTTAGCATTTACAAAGTATTCCCGTATCAATGCATACAATTTATTGCGGGCTGCATTCAGCCGTACCTGTGTTGCTGTTCTAAGTTGATCATCAGCAAGAATATGCTTCGATTTAACCGTCACATAAATATAACCTTTGCAGCCCCACGGCAAAAATTTGCTTAAACAAAAAGGCCGTCTCTTATTCGAGACGGCCGCTATTATTTTTTGAATTGCCGGTTGCTTTATTGGCGAATCAGTTTTTTCTGGAAGATGTGCTCATTTCCTGCAACTACATCCAGCATATACATGCCTTTTGCAATGTTAGAAGGTAAGATTAGGCTTACTGAGTGGCTTCCTGCCGTATAATTATCAGATGAAGTATAAACTTCTCTTCCTGAAAAATCAAGTAGACGTACTTTAACCGTTTCGCTTGATTTTAACTCGAACTGTAAGTTCAGGCTTTTATCAAACGGGTTAGGTAATACCTGAAAATCTACCGCTTTAACATTAAGTCTTACTATACCTGAGTAGTTAATAGTTCCACCTTTTTGAACAAGTTCCAGACGATAGTAGCGGATAGAAGCATACGTATTTACTACATCTGTAAACTGGTATTGATTCACCGTATTCGGGGTGCTGGTTGCTGCAACAGTTCCTATAGTTTTAAATACAACGCCATCATCTGAATACTGCACATTATAGCCCGTTACACTTTCATCTTTTGTAATTGTCCAGCTTATTACCGACTGCTGACTATTATTAAGGCTCCCTTTTAATTTAAGATCAGTTAAAGGCAGTACTTCATCAGAGAAGAAACATGTAGGTGTTTGACCGGCGTTGCTGGGATCGCTGGAGTTGATAAACATAATGTTACCATCGGCATCCTGCAGGGTAATTTTCGACTGGTTACAAATTGTTTTATTGGGATCTGTTACCACATCGAATGTAACTACTGCTGCATTGCTTGCGCCGGTTTTAATGATGCCCGCTGATTCGCCCGGTGAATTTACATAGGCGCCACCAGCAACAGCAAATGGCATTACACCGCCCACATCTGGTTTCCCGGCACCGTTTAATGTGGTTGAATTAGCAAGATAATGGGTAGAAGCGGGGATGTAATCGTATACTTTTACGCCGGCGGCATTAAAGTTACCTGTATTGCTTACTGTAATTATATAAGTAACGGTATCGCCACCAACCACTGTAGAGCTTCCGTTTTTGTTTTTGAAGGTTTTAGTGGCCTGTATATTACTTGCTAATACAGGGTAAGCGCAACTGGTATAATCAGCGGAGTTATATACATTGGGATCACTTGGGGTATTAACCTTAGTTATTCCCATCGTAAACAAGTCAATTTTATATACATCCGTATATGCACCACCAATATATACATTACCATTAAGATCTATTGCAATCGACTGTGAAGTACCTGGTGACGGAGTAGCCTGACCCATATAAGTGGCTATTCTTGTAGCAGGATTAATTTTGTATATTTTACTGGAATTGGCGATAAGGTATAAATACCCGGAACCATCGCCAAAGATGTCGCCTCCTACCTCAGTAAGAACATCATTGGAAGAACCATTATTTGAAGCATTGATAAGCGGCCCAAGGCTTGTGATAACAGGCATGTTGGAAGCATCAATGGTCCAGCTAACTAAGTCCTGAGCGTTTGACGTTAAGCCATACCCTGTACCATCTGAAGCAACACACATACGGTTAATATTGTAGCCAAAAGCGGCAGTTGGCTCCAAAACATATCCGTTATAGTCGTACGCTGTAAGAGTTGGCTGTGTTAAGTCCAAATAACAAAGATCAGCATCACCATTTTGGGAATTAAGAACAAAGTATAAACGCTTCAAATTTTTATCATAGGCAATGGCAGCGGAGGTGTTAGATAAAAGATATCCATTAGGCTCTGCTACGTTATTAACTATATCCCAACATTTACCTGTCTTTCCAATATACAGTGGCGCACTTGGTGCATTCGGCTCACCATTAGACAGATTCATATCCTGAATATTAGTATAGTTAGATCCACCGGGTGCGGGCGGAACAGTTTGGAAGATAGTTCCGCAAAGTGCATCTGAAATAAGGTTGGTGAATACCGTATTGCTCTGATATACGTTCGATTGATGGCTTTGGGTGCCATCAACGTTTGCGTAGTTCCTGATACTTCCGGCATTGGCGGTAACAGTAACCTTAAAAATAATAGTGGCCGTTTTTCCGGCCGCTAATACACCAGATGAACTGGTTGGCGTATTGATCAGCCCACCGCCGGCATACGGCATTTTGCCACTTACATCAGATACTGTAGTACCGTTTAATTTGGTAGAACCAGCAAGATATGATACTCCCGCCGGGATGTTATCATAAAATTTTGAACTGGTAAAATTAGACCCCGACGTATTTTGGACCGTAATAGTATACACCAAAATATCGCCTTGCTTCGCCGTTGACCCGTTACCACCAGTAGTTTGGTTTGCTACTGCCTTGGTAATATTCATTGTTTGCGCAAACGCGCCTGTTCCAATAGCCCAGAATAATAGACATAAGCTCAGGGCCTTCAAAGGGTAGAATTTGACATTCATAGGTTCCGGATTTACTCGCTGGAAAATTATTTAATAAAATCGACTAAACACAATTAATAAAAAAATAATGTATTACATGCTAATAATTAACATGTAAAACCATTTTTTTAGATCATGCCATGGTTAAGGTTCAATTTTTCCTTCTTTTCAAAAATATATAATAATAATTATCTATTTGTTATTGCACTCCTTACCCGATTAGAAGCAATTCCGCTATTAAAACGAATAACTGAGCCAGGTTAGTTTATACTATACCCGAATAATTCTAATAAAGGTTAACTGAATTAAAAAGCGATGGTGCATTGTTTTCATAGGAGGATCAGGCTGGAAACCCTGGTTGTCTGGGTGTGATTATAACAGCAGTAACAGGGTACAGCGAAATCGGTCTTTAACAGATGCAACGGTGGCCGGTCGAAAATGGTTTTGAAAGTGTTTTTTCTTCTTTTCATCAACCGTTTTTAACCAGCCTCATCGGCTTTTAACTTTAGGATATTGATTTCAGGGCGATAGTTACTGCATTTTATTCATTCATGCAAGGGAAAACCCCCACGTACAAGGTACGGGGAACTATTTACCCAGTAGAAATATTATAATATTAAGATTAAATATATTTTAAAAATTGATTAAAAGCAATATAAAGTAAATTATAATAATAAATATATGTTAATGACTCTACTCACCTAACATACATTGAATTAACAATCAATCATATGTATTTAACCATAATATCATCGGGTACTTAATGCAATGGGGATAACTTTTAAATTTAATTTGGTTTATTTAATAAACTACTTTACGTTTGGGATAAATTTACAAGAAATGCTTCCCCTTTTGCCGCTGCTTATATTGCTCTTATCCTTTCTGGCTGGTTCAGCACAAACCATTATTTCAGGAAAAGTAAAGGATGCTAAAGGCCGCCCTGTTCCAGGCGCCAGTATATCTTTGAAAGATACATATGATGGTGTAACCACCGATTCCCTGGGCTTGTATCATTTCAAAACAACCGAAAAAGGCGACCAAACCCTGCTCGCTACTTCAATCGGCTATAAACTGTACGAGCAAAAAATAACCATTACCGGCTCACAGCTAAATGTCGATGTACTGTTAAAGCAGGAGCCAAATGAATTAACTGCGGTTACCATTACCGCAGGTTCTTTCGAAGCCAGCGATACCAAACGTACTACCGTATTAAACTCAATCGATATTGTTACTACCGCCAGCGCCAATGCCGATATTACCAGCGCCATTAAAACTTTGCCGGGAGCCCAGCAGGTAGGGGAAGCTGAAGGATTATTTGTTCGCGGTGGTACCGCTCAGGAAACAAAGGTTTTTATTGATGGCACCCTCGTCAATAATTTCTTCTTTAGCAGTGTACCCGATATTGCCCAACGCGGTCGCTTTTCACCCTTTATTTTTAAAGGAACTGTTTTTAGTTCAGGTGGCTATTCAGCTTTATATGGTGAAGCGCTTTCTTCGGCGCTTATTCTGGAATCAGTTGATCTGCCGGATAAGTCATCCGCCAGTTTGGGCGTTTCTACTGTTGGATTGAGCGGCGGTTTTCAAAATCTGTCGAAAAACAAAAAGGCAAGCTGGGGCATTAACTATAGTTATACAAACCTCGCCGCTTATTTCGCTGTAGTAAAACAGCGCCCCGACAATTTTAAAATACCTGAGTTTCATAATGGCGAAGCCAACTTTCGTATCAAAACATCCAAAACCGGTATGCTGAAATTTTACGGTTATTTCAACTATAACCGGCTTGGTGTACGCAGACCCGATATTGATTCAACAGATCTGAAAAATGCTTTCGGTCTTACCAATTACGATGTATATGCTAATTTATCCTGGAAGGAAAACCTCGGCAAAAAATGGCATATGTATCTGGGTACATCCTATAGCAACAATGTCGATAAAATTGCCAACCAGTTGCAGGATCAGTCGAATACGCCTGTTACACTCACTGATGTGCCATACGACACCAAGAGCTTTCATGTAAAAAGCAATGGCGACCTTGCACAGATTAAAGCAGTATTGGAAAAACGCTTTTATGGATTGAGCGCTCTGCGGTTTGGCGGAGAGTACATGAACTTTACCGATAAAAGCAACTATACAAATCTTTATGTCACCAATGGAATCATAAAATCCACCGATCATTTTAAAGCGGCTTTTGCCGAAGCTGATCTGTATATCACCAATGATCTGGCAGCGAAAATTGGTGGCCGTTACGAACAATCGACATTACTTAACAGATCGAACATTGTTCCCCGGCTTTCGCTGGCTTACAAAGTAGGCGATAAAGGTCAGGCTTCGCTGGCATACGGTATTTTTTATCAGAAACCCGATAAAGATTATTATCTGCGCGGCTATGCCTACAATAACCCCTTGTATACAAAAGCCACACACTATATAGCCAACTACCAGAAAGTAAGCCGCGACTATACATTGCGTATTGAAGGATTTTATAAGAAATACGATCACCTGTTAAAGACATACGATACCCACGGCGGAGGAGTTATTGATAGTTTCGGTACTGCAGGTTATGGCGATGCGAAAGGAATTGAATTGTTCTGGCGCGATCGTAAAACTTTAAAAAATGTCGATTACTGGATCTCCTATTCTTATCTCGATACCAAAAGGGATTATCTGAATTATCCTTATGCCCTTCAGCCAAATTTTGCTGCAAATCATACCGCCAGTGTGGTAGTTAAGAAATTCGTTACCAAATGGAAAACCCAGTTCAATGGCTCTTATACATTTGCCACAGGGCGCCCTTATTACGACATCAGATATAGCAACAATGCAGGTAAGTTTCAAATTGCCGACCAGGGTAAAACCATTGCCTATAATAACCTGAGCTTTAGTGTTAACTACCTGCCGAATATCGGTGATCAGAAAGCCAAAAAATTTATTGTGTGGGTTTTTTCAGTGAACAATGTACTGGGTAGCGATCAGGTTTTTGGTTACAATTATTCATACAACGGATTGCGGAAAGATCCCATTCTGCCTACTGCCCGCCGCTTCTTTTTCATCGGCTGTTTCATGAGCTTTGGTGTTGACAGAAGCGACGATGTGATCAATAGTAATCTATAAAATACCATTCACTATTAATATATACTTATATGGAAAATACTAAAGACACCGAATTATGGGAAATTGCAAAACGCCGGGTCGGTTTTAAAAAACAACTGATAACTTATTTTGCCGTAAATATCTTTTTATGGGTTCTATGGATTTTTACAGGGTGGTATAACGATCACTCTGCATATCCATGGCCAATATGGACCACACTAGGTTGGGGCATTGGATTACTGTCGCAATTTTTATCAATTTATGCTTTTAATAAAAAGAACAGTGTTGAAAAGGAATATGAGAAATTAAGAAATAACTCAAATTATTAAATATAAAATCACCCATCATGAAGAAAATTTTGTTCGTTCTTATTCCGCTTGCAATGGCAACCCACAGTTTTGCACAAAGCGAAAAGTTTGTAAAAGCAATGACGTCTGATATAGCGCTCATTGATTCTGCCAAAACAGCCGATGATATGCTGGCTGCATCAGCAGCTTTTGAACGCGTTGCAGATGCTGAAAAAAATCAATGGTTACCATATTATTATGCTTCACTTGCACAGGTGACCTATGCTTTTATGAAAAATGATATGGCTAACAATGATGCGATTGCAGGTAAGGCAGAACAATTATTGATGAAGGCCGATGCATTGCAACCCGATAATTCTGAAATATCGGTTATTAAAGCAATGATCGCGACCCTGCGTATGCTTGTAAATCCGCAACAACGCTGGCAACAATATGGCGCGGTAATCCAGCAGGAAGTGGAAAAAGCAAAAAAGCAGGACCCTTCTAACCCAAGGCCTTATTATTTCCAGGGAAATAATTTACGTAATACGCCTGAGCAATTTGGAGGTGGCTGTAATACAGCAAAACCTGTTTTGGAGCAGGCAATTAAAAAATATGAAACGTTCAAACCAGCTTCCAGCATTTCACCCAACTGGGGCAAACAAAGAACTGAGCAGTTGCTGGCTGAGTGCAAATAATGTGCATTGGTGTTGCACAGACAATTATATATTTGGTGCTGTATAGCGCGGAATTCAACCTCCGGGCTATACAGATTTACCATTAATTTGATCCAGTAATATGGAAAAAGAAACCGGTTTTTCGCATACAGAAAGTCTTGCCCTGATAGAGTCGATGATCAACAAGGCTACCAACCGTTTTAACGAAGACGGTTTTTTGTATTTACTATGGGGATGGGTGGTGTTGTTCTGCAGCGTGGCAGAATTTATACTGCTGCGAATACAGTACGAGAAACATTACCTCGTTTGGTTTGTTACATGGATAGCAGTAATATACCAGATCTTTTTTCTGCGTAAAAAACGACGGAAGCAGAGAGTACGCACCTATACCGACGATATTGTTAAATATGTGTGGATCACGTTTATCGTTTTAATGGGAATCATGGCGTGGTTGATAGCGAGGGTAGAAGAGCCTGATCTTTATAAACTGATCGATCCCCTTTTTCTGGCTATATATGGTATGCCTACTTTTCTTTCGGGCATTATTCTTCGTTTTAAACCGCTGGTATGGGGAGGCATGAGCTGCTGGGTGTTATCTGTTCTATCTGTTGTTATTCCAGCCGAGTATCACCTGCTGCTTGTGTCGGCGGCTATGGTTGTAGCATGGATTATACCTGGCTATCTGCTGCGGGCAAAACATAAAAAATCAAACCCCTATAATGAAAGACAGAAAAATAACTGAAGAGGAAAGCTGGGAACTTATTCACCAGATGATCCGTGTGGCAAAGGAAGATCATCAGTTAAGCGGCATTACCTGGCTGCTGTGGGGATGGTTATTGCTCGGCGCTTCTGTGCTGTCGCTCATTTGTGCTTATTTGGATTCGTGGAGTTTTATAAGCTTGATTTGGAGTGGAATGATGTTACTGGGCGCCATTATTTACACATTTGCCCGCGTGCGTAGAAAACAACAGCAGGTGGTGCAAACCTATGTACAGGAATTATTGCAGAAGTTTACCACCGGATTTTTTATAAGTCTTTTTATAATAATAGCTTCAATGTCTTTAGGCAGGTCAAGCTTTACGTTTGGATATTTTTATATACTATACGCTTTCTGGATGTTTATACAAGGTAGTGCTATCAGGTTTCGTCCATTGATTATTGGTGCAGTAGTAAACTGGGTTGCTGCTATTAGCATGTTTGTAATACATGATTTTAAATATGACATGATGATATCTGCAATTGCCGTAATAGCCGGCTTTTTGATACCAGGTTATATACTACAGGCCAGAAGCAGAAAAAAGATGCCATCATAAAGTGAACTATCGTGTAATGGAGTTTAAAGATTTAGATCCAATACTGCACTCTCAGCTACGGTTAGCGGTTGTTTCATTGCTTATCAGCGTGAAGGAGGCAGAATTTACCTTCATTAAAGAAAAAACCAATGCCACCGCCGGCAACCTGAGCGTGCAGATCAATAAATTAAAAGAGGCGGGTTATATTGAAGTAGTAAAACAATTTAAGGATAACTATCCCCAAACTATTTGTAAGATCACTCCCGCAGGCGTAGCCGCATTTGAAGAATATGTAAAGAACCTGCAATCGTATTTGGGAGTGAATATTCGTGAATCGTGAATCGGCAATCGTCAATGTTAATTCACGATTGCCGACCCGTTATTCTTTAATCAACTTTACCAGCATTCTTTCTTTGCTGTTTACAGATACATCCAGCATATAAGCTCCGGGCTGAAGATGACTGCTTCCTTCCATAATAAAACTATTATTGCCCGCATCAGCCTTTGATGACTTATTCATAACTATAGCGCCATCAGCATTTAAGATCTTCATAGCTATATAACCGCTTTCATTTAACTGGGCAGTTACTGCAATATCATTTACTGCCGGACTCGGCGTAACACTCATCATTTTAACAGCAGGCGTGTTATACACGCGCACTACCAGAATTCTGCTTACTGCCACTTTTCCCTGATCATCAATTTGCTTTAACCGGTAATACAGGTCTCTTTTGAGGGCAGTATTTTTGGCTACATGATCTGTAAACTCATATATGTTTTTAACAGCAGAAGTACCGCTTGCTTTTATAGTGCCTGCTGTTTGCCAGTCTTTACCATCTAAGGTTCTTTCTATTTCAAACCGGTTACTGTTCAGTTCGTAGTTGGTAGCCCATTTCAGCAATACATGTCCACCATCATTATACAATCCTGCGAAGTCATTCAGACTGGTTGGTTCAGAAGGGAAATGAAGTTTAACGGTGGCATCCTGTGAGCACAATCTGCCAAAGCCATTATCACACACCTTATACGTAAAGGTGGTGGAATTACCAGTAAAATCCGGGTTGGGTGTAAAGGTAAAGGAACCGTCATTTTTCAGCGATACAGTACCATCAGGCGAATTGCTGATAAGATATGCCTTGAAAGTGTCATGATCAGGATCTTTGGCTTTTACCTGGCCAGATGCTGTATGGTTAGGAAGCCCGTTAATGTTATCACTCAATGCTTCCGGAGCAGTATTGCATCCACTGGCATAATGATAGGGCGCCGACACAGCCAGCTGATCAATGGCAATGCGGGAGCTGCCACCGGTTCCCTGATAATTAAGATACACCCTGTATATTCCGGGATGAATACCTGTGAAAGATTTATTATAAGTATGGGAAGACAGATCGGTACCCGTAAGGCATTCAATACTGTCCAGTTTAGTTACAATAGCATTATTGGCATCGGCTAAATATACTTTTAACCACCGGCGCGATCCTTCTTCAAAAGGATGATTAAACTGCCAGGTAAAGGAAACATTCATTTGTTCAGGAACATCCAGCACAGGTGTAAAAATGCCAGCCTGTTGATTGGCTGCAGCTGCAGAGCCCGACACCAGTGAGCCATTTTCCTCAGCGCCCGACCTGCTGATCTCAAAATCAGGGATCATCCAGCAATGATTTTGTAAATATCCTTTAAGCTGTGTTATAGCAATACCATTCCGTGGGTTAAAATCTTCATTAACCTGTGCCTGTACCATTTGGGCAACCAGCAAACAGGTTGAAACCGCAAGGCAAAAATTGCGCTTCATTTTAAAATAGTTTCAGCGTTAAAAAAAGAGATACACTTTTTTTAAAGGATACAAACGATCAGGGAGGGTATTACGAATTGTGGATTACTTAGGAATTGGAATAGCTATTCTGTTATAGAGAATTCAAATATTCAGTGGCTTATGTAGGTTTTTGGAAGTTGCAGGTCGATTGCCTGCGCCGGTACGGAATTACAGAGGATGTAGAGGAACCATACAAATGTAACTCACGGGTTTGGCTTTTGCAAGCGGGGTTTATAAAAAATATTTTTGAGTTAAATCGGTCTTAATAAAGTTGTTCCGGTACCTGTTTTTCAGGAGCAAACGATAATTTGAAGGGCTAAGAACCTTAAGCTTGTAGCTTTGTATAACAACTTAATATGTCGGCAATTATAAAAGTCAGTAATTTAAGTAAGCACTATCGCGAGGTAAAGGCGGTAAATGATATTTCCTTTACGGTAAATGCCGGAGACGTATATGGATTTCTGGGGCAGAATGGGGCTGGTAAATCTACGACCATTCGTATGCTGCTTACTTTAATTGAACCCACAGCCGGCACTATTGAATTGTTTGGCCGCAATCTGTTCACCCAGCGGAAAGAAATTTTACGGCAGATAGGCGCCGTAATTGAAAAACCCGATCTGTATAAATACCTCACCGCTTACGAAAATCTTTCCCTTTTTGCCCGTATGAGCGGTGTATCGGTTACTGAAAAAAAGCTGAATGATCAACTGGCCCAGGTAGGGCTTACAGATCGCGCCCATAGTAAAGTGCGTACTTATTCACAGGGTATGAAGCAAAGGCTGGGCATTGCCATAGCACTCATTCATAACCCGCAGCTGATCATTCTGGATGAACCTACCAATGGCCTTGATCCGCAGGGTATTGCCGATATACGTAACCTTATTTTGCACCTTAGCCGGCATGAGGGCAAAACCGTTGTGGTGTCGTCGCATCTGTTGCATGAAATAGAACTCATCGCCAATCGCATGCTCATTATTGATAAGGGGCAAAAAATAATTGAAGGCAGCGTAGCAGAGCTTTTCGACCCGGCCCAAACCCTGGTACACGTTGAAGTTTCCAATCCGCATGAAGTGTTATTATGGCTGCAGGCCAGCAACTGGAGCAGCTATATCAGGGACCAGCAGAATAATACCATCCTTTTGCAAATGAATAGAAAACAGGTACCTGCATTAACAACCGATCTGGTAAATGCCGGCGCCGGTATTATGGCTATACAACCTCAAAATTCCCTGGAATCGTATTTTCTTTCATTAACAACCGAAAACCGGCATGTGGACACTTTTACAAATTGAATTGTTTAAAATATTTAAACGGCCGCGTACCTATATTGCTTTTGTAGCCATTACCGCTATTGTGGTGCTGATACAACTGGCGCTTTATCTTGATGGAAAAACCTATGTCGGTTTTATGTTGCAAAGCATCGAACGGTTTAATGTAGAAGGTAAAATACTCAACGGTTATTTTGTATGCTATTTTATATTACAAACCCTGCTCATACATGTACCATTGCTGATTGCCCTTGTAGGTGGCGATATGATTGCCGGCGAAGCAAACATGGGTACCCTGCGCCTGCTGATAAGCAAACCGATCAGCCGTTCTTCTTTATTGATAAGTAAATTTCTGGCCTCTACTGTTTACACATTATTGCTGCTGGTATGGATGGCTATTTTATCGTTACTGGTTTCGTTGTTGATATTTGGCAAAGGAGATTTGATGGTATTTCAAAGCCAGGTGATCATTCAGATTCCGCAATCAGATGTATTCTGGCGTTATTTGGCTGCTTTTGGATTTGCAGCCATTGCCATGACAACGGTTGCTGCATTGTCGTTTTTTCTGTCTCTGTTTGCTGAAAATTCAATTGGTCCAATTGTAGCAGCTATGAGCATTGTTATTGTTTGCACTATTCTCACCACTATGGACCTTCCTTTGTTCTTATCAATGAAACCTTATTTATTTACCTCGCATATGCTCGGCTGGAAAGGTTTTTTTGATATCAGGGCAACCGATGCCAACAGCGCTATACCGGGTAGTATACAAAACCTGCCGGCCATTCTTCGTTCGGCTTTTATATTGATACTTCACATTATCTTTTTTGTGACTGCTGCTGTGGTGATATTCAGAAAGAAGGATGTGTTGTCGTGAAAACTGAAGGCTGACCACCTTAACTCATGTCTGCAAGGGTAAAATGAAAGGTGCTGCCCCGGCCTGCTTCTGATTCAACCCATATTTTTCCGCCATGCAGCTCTACGATTTTTTTACAGTGGGCAAGGCCAATGCCTGAGCCTTCATATTCCGACCTGTTATGCAATCGCTGAAAGATGATAAATATGCGTTGTTGATATTGTTTTTCAATACCAATGCCATTATCACGGAATACAAAATGCCAGTGCCCGTTTTCTTTATTGGCAGAAATTTCAATTTTAGGTGCAATGCCAGGCTTCTGGAATTTAATAGAATTGCTGATCAGGTTCTGAAACAATAATTTTAATTCTGTTGGAAATGCATATACAAGAGGAAGCCGGTTGGCTATGATCTCTGCTTTGTTTTCTTTAATCACTTTTGCCAGATCTGCCATCACTTCACCAAATGTTACGTTACAGTCTACCGGTTCAAATTTCTTTTCCCGGCCAATACGTGAATAATCCAACAGGTCTTTGATCAGCGTTTTCATACGGTCAGAAGCCTGTATTACATAGTCGATATACTTATCAGCATTGCCGTCGAGCTTTCCGTGATATTGTTTTCTGATCAGTTCCACAAAGCTCGATGTGGTGCGTAGCGGCTCCTGCAGATCGTGCGATGCCACATAGGCGAATTGTTCCAGTTCTTTGTTCTTACTTTCAAGTTCTGCCGTACGCTGTAATACTTTTTTCTCCAATGTTATATTGGTTTCGCGTATTTCTTTTTCCATTGCCCTGATCTCCTGAATATTTCGTTCCAGTTCTGTGGCCATAGTATTGAAATTGTTAGCCAGTATACCAATTTCATCTTTTGAAAAAGCTTTTGCTTTACGGCTGAAATCTCTATTGCCAACGGCTCTCGCGGATAACAGAATTTCATTTAATCCTTTCTGAATGTTCCTGCTTACAATTATAGCTAATGTTAAACCGGTTATTTCAACGGTAAGGGCTACGGTAAACAATATTTTTAAAACCAGATTTTCCAGCCAGCGGGAACCATCGCCGAGTGTAAATGAAAAATCATCTTCCAGAACGGTGAGGCGTTTATTGATGGGGTCAATACTTTGAATGATCTCATCGATCCTTTGCTGGGACGGGTGGCTTGAATTGATCTCTTTGTGCAACTGTTCCGCGATAGGATTAAATTGAGCTACCAGCGGATCGGCTTCAGCCCAAACTTCAATAGCCTTATGAATATAGTAAATAGAATGGAAGCGGGTGAACAGGCTGATCATACCTTCCACATCATCTTTATGATTACGGCCTTCGATAAATCCCTCGTAGGCAACCTTCATATCGGGATGAGGTTTGCTCAGTTCTGCCAGAGTTTTATGATCACCTCTTGGCACTTTCATATATTCCTGAAATTGCAGGTAATCTGCTTCATCGTGGGTACGGCCGTATTTGAGTAGCTCGTACATGGCATCTTTTTGCGCCTTTGACCAAAGCCCTTCTCCGTTTACATAAGCCCGTACAGATGAAAGGGTATGAATGGAAAAAATGAGTACACCCAATTCAATAGCTATCAGGGTAGCCATAATGCCTACCGTGAAATACAGTTTCCTTGCAATGGATACATTCTTAAACCATTTGAAAAGCGAAACACCTTTCATCTAATCAATATTTTAGCTGGTTGGCTTATTGAATTTGATACCCGGGGAATATTTTGCTACTAAACGGGCCTGTAACAGCGAAGACTAATGCCAATATAGGGAAGTTAAGCAAAATTTTTAAGGAATTCTGGCATTTCTATTTGATACCGCTTTGGCAAAAGCAGGAGCGAGTGATTGGCTAAATGAAAATGCTTATGTTTTTTTGCAGATTAGAACATATAAAAAGTTTGGGAGTATAACCCGGGAGTTTAAACTCGGGCTATACTCCCAAACTTGTCAACTTTTCAGGTTTCACTCAAAACCCATACTTCGTTACACCCGGTATGGCTACAGGATAATAACCATCATCGTTAGGCACTACCGGCGGTGTAGCATTGAAATCGTACGCTTGCGGGTGCAGGTTTAATCCTGAATTCAATGCCTTATCCCATTCAACAACCTGACCGGTATAAGTAGCCATGCGGCCGAGGATGGATGTCATGGTGCTTTTGGCCCCGTTTTCTGCGTCGGCAAATTTATATTCGCCTTTGGCAATAGCAGCGAATAACTCATCATGCTCGGTTTGATAAGGATTGTTCTCTGCTTTTTTATCATATTGATATAATATGTTGCCTTTGCTGTCGATTATATTTGCATCGCCGCATTGTATTTTTCCTTTTGTGCCAATAAGCAATTCATCTACTTTACTCATGGTGCCGGGAATGTGACGGCACTGGCTGTTTAATACTGAACCATCAGCATAAACAAATTCAACATAATGGTGATCGAATATTTCGCCATTGTCTTTTCCCTTGCGAACCTGGCGTCCGCCCATGCCTTGCGCTTTTACAGGATAACCTTCCTTAAACCAGTTGATCACATCCAGATTATGAATATGCTGTTCGCATATGTGATCGCCACACAACCAAACAAAATAGTACCAGTTACGCATCTGGTATTCCATTTCTGTTTGTCCGTATTGACGTTTACGTACCCATACGCCATCATTATTCCACCACGCCTGTGCAGATGTAATATCACCGATCAGCTTTTTGCGCTTAATCAATTCACGATACGAGTTCTGGTAATGACGTTGCAGACCTACCACGACATTCAGCTTTTTTTGTTTGGCAATTTCGGCTGTATCGAGCACACGCTTTATTCCCGCAGGATCAGTAGCCACCGGCTTTTCCATGAAAACATGTTTGTTTTGTTTGATGGCTTCTTCAAAATGAATAGGCCTGAAGCCGGGAGGAGTAGCCAGTATAACCACATCTGCCAGTGGAATGGCTTTAGTATATGCATCGAAGCCTGAAAATTGTCTTTCTTCGGGCACATCTATACGCTCTTTTGCAATACCATTATTAGCTGCTTCACTGATTAAGCGTTTAAGACTGCGTTCAAGGTTATCGTGAAATGCATCGGCCATGGCTACCAGCTTAATGTTTTGTTTGGTTGACAAAGCCTGCATGGCGGCGCCGGTACCACGACCGCCGCAACCGATGAGTGCAATTTTAATGGTATCATCAGCGCCTGAAAATAAGTTGGCTCTTGATAAAAGGGGAGCAGCCAGTAATCCGCCCGCCAGTAATGTAGATTGTTTTACAAATTCCCGTCGGGAAGTGGCAGCATGGTTAGAATTTTCGGTACTCATAGCAATAGTTTTATCGGTAGATGTTTTTTAATTATTAACTTCATCAGTGCTCCAGAAACTTTTTATAATACGCTTCAGCTTCTGCAGCGCCGGGTTCCTGTAGTGGCCTTACTATCCTAAAACCAACGGACATAGCATCGGTTAACCACCATTTGCTTTTGGGCATTTGCGGATCGCGTTTGTTCCATGATGCATCTGATTTGCCGCGGCTCGCGCAACGAAGAGCATCGGCATTATCCATATAACTACCACCACGAACCGAACGAGGGTAAGTAGCGGCTGGAATCATAACAGGATTTACCGCAGAATCCCCGATAGCAGTAAAATAATCGGTACGGAACTGGTCGAGCGTCCACTCGCTTACATTGCCAAGCATATCATATAATCCCCAGGCATTAGGTTTCTTCTGTCCTGTTTTCTGATATTTTTTATTACTGTTGTCAGCATACCATGCATATTCTTTCAGTTGTTTTGCATCATTGCCGAAATAATACGTGGTATTGCTGCCTGCACGGCATGCATATTCCCATTCAGCTTCAGTAGGTAACCTGTAGAAGTGCCCGGTTTTTTTATAGAGCCATCGGCAATACATGATAGCTGTATACTGCGACATACTGTTTACCGGAAAACCACCCTGCTTGCCCATTCCCCAGCTTAAATCGATGTATTGCGGTGTAGGCCTGGTTACAGCATCAACTTCAGAATCGCGACTGGTATTATCATCATTGAAGAACAATAGAAATTCATCATAAGTTACTTCTCTGGCGCCCATCCAGAAGGCGTCGAGCTTTACATTTTTGGCAGGGCCTTCTTCGGGTTTATGTACAGCTTCGGTAGCGGCACTGCCCATGGTAAAGCTTCCTGCCGGTACAGGCATCATATTAAATTTTACGGTTGATCCCGGTATTGTTTCTTCATAAGGTTGAAAGGCAGTCTGGTTGCTGGTTTGCGCTAGTGCGAACTGACTTCCCAGTAAAACCACGGTTACAGCGTATATTAATTTCACAAGGTTCTTCTTTTGAATGAAATGGAAATTAAGGAATAAATCATTCTCCTATATTACCATTTGCGGATTTGTTCGTGCAAACGATTGCCCTTCCGCAACTATATATGTCGTTTAACAGCCTCTATTCCCTAAAGATTCTGAGGGCTGATTATATGGTTTTAATTCTTTCTTAATAAATCATAAAAAAATCTGTGTCATCCGCGTAATCTGTGGCAAAAAGATTCTGAGCGCAGCGAAGAATCAGCTAAATTTAAGTTACAAACATTGCACTATATGAAGAGACGCTTTTTTCTGAAACAATCTGCTTTGGCCGGAGCATCGGTATTTACTACCGCCGGTGTAAGCGCTGTTGCCTGTGGGCTACCATCACCTGTTGCAGATAAACCTTTCAACCTTAATTATGCTATTCATGACGGTATGTTTAAAAACCAGGCTGGCGATAATTTTATTGACCAGATAAAATTTGCATATGATCATGGCTTTCGCGCTATTGAAGACAATGGTATGATGGGCAGGCCGGAAGCACAACAAAAGCAAATCGGTGATACACTGGAAAAGCTCGGAATGACCATGGGTGTGTTTGTAATTACTTCAGATAACTGGCACTGGCGTACCAGCCTTACTACCGGTAAGCAGGAGTGGACCGACAAAATGATCAAAGATTGCAAAACAGCAGTAGAAGTTGCTAAACGTTGCCATGCCAAATGGGTAACCGTTGTACCCGGTAATTACGAAAGATCTTTGTCTGTTGAATACCAAACCGCCAACGTTATTATCGCTTTGCGAAAGGCGTGTGAAATTCTTGAACCGCATGGAATAGTAATGGTACTGGAATCATTAAGCGATAATCCTGATTTGTTCCTGCGCCACAGTGATCAGGGTTATATGGTTTGTAAAGCAGTTAACAGTCCTTCCTGTAAAATGCTGTTTGATATGTACCACATGCAGCGCAACGAAGGGGATATTATAGGCAATCTCGATAAGGCATGGGAAGAAATTGGCTACCTGCAGATTGGCGATAATCCCGGCAGAAAAGAACCCGGCTCAGGAGAAATGAATTATAAAAATATTTTCAAACATATTTACGAGAAAGGATATAAAGGCGTGTTAGGTATGGAACATGGCATGTCGCAAAAAGGACAGGAGGGAGAATTGGCGCTTATTAAAGCGTACAGAGATGCGGATAGTTTTGTATAACGCAGAACGCTTAAGGCTTAACAATAAAGGCGTAACGCTGAATGCACTGGAATTGTATTCAGCGTTTTGCATTATGCATTCAGCGTTCAGCATTGAGATGCATTTAACCTCGCGTTAGGCTTTAGGTATTAAGCGTTCAGCGTTTTAATAAGTAAATTTGTATTATAATCGTTCGATATGAAATTAATGCCTATTGGAATATGGATGATGCTGATGATACCAGCACTTACAGCTATGGCTCAGGATGCGGATGCATTGGTAAAAAGGGTAAAAGAAAAACTGGCCGTAGTAAACGATTATCAGGCGGAAGGCACTATGAAAACCGATGTATCTTTTATGAAAGTGCCCGAATCGAAAGTGACTGTTTTTTATAAAAAGCCCGATAAATTCAAAATCAAAAAACAGGATGGCATTTCCATAGTACCCAAAGGCGGCGGCAATATAAATCTGGAAACGCTGTTTGAAGGAAATAATTATACTGCAGTTGCCGCCGGAAAAAGCCAGTTAAATGGAGCGCCCGTTACCATTGTTAAGTTATTACCCCTTGATGAAAAAAGCGATGTAGTTGTATCAACCCTTTACATCGATGAAAAAGAAGCGTTGGTAAAAAAAGCCGTTATTACCACCCGCGAAAACGGCACCTATGAAATGGAAATGCAGTATGGCCATTATGCCGCCAGCGGACTGCCCGATAAAATAACCTTTCTTTTTGCTACCAAAAATTATAAACTGCCCAAAGGTATCGCCTTCGACTATGATGCCGGTGAGCAAGCACCCAAAAATGCTCCCGCAGGAGGTGATCAAAAAGGTAAAATAGAAATTACCTACTCCAGCTACGCTATCAACAAAGGCATTTCAAATGATTTATTTAAATAAATAAAGGGGCTGTTTTGGACTTGTATAGTTAGAGTAGGACGACACAATTGGCCTTGATGCAACCTCTATGGTACCTCTTTGGGTCCTCGGCGCCCGAGGACCCAAAGAGGAGAATCCGAGGAGCCAAAGAGGACCCAATGAGGACCCAAAGAGGAGAAACTCGCCTATAACTCGCCTATAACACACTAAATCAT
>Ga0105239_10001281_pt1 | contig 33966 bp, 31 predicted proteins | sample KBSC44metaG_FD_92761 | JGI IMG/M metagenome (GOLD analysis project Ga0105239, IMG submission 92761) | Corn rhizosphere microbial communities from Kellogg Biological Station, Michigan, USA - KBS C4-4 metaG | ecosystem: Host-associated > Plants > Roots > Rhizosphere > Soil | place: Michigan, USA... | reverse complement strand
GCCGCTCACGCTCGTCGCGGCCCAGGCAACGCCGATCAACAGCAATGCCGATATGGCCAAGTACGTGATTGGCGTTCCGCGGTCGTCCACGCAGGATACTCAGGTTACCAACAACGCTCCGGCGGGCACCGAAATCCGCAGATTTGACGACGACGCGGCCACGATCCAGGCGCTGCTCTCCGGTCAGGTCCAAGCGGTCGGTGCGAACTTGTTCTATCCGCAGCGTCTCAGCGCACGCCGGACCGTCGGATTGTCCGATTAGCGTGGCTCCGCGCGAGGTCGCGATCTGGTCAGAATTTGAGTATCGGCATCGTCATGCTGTAACGGCTGCTCGGATACGTTCGTCGTATCGGACGCCAGCGGCTTCTTCATCTGCGGGGTCCCACACCGAGAGGACTTGCACCGCAACGGGTACCAATACACCCAATAGTTTTTGTCGCGCGAGGAGGCGCGCCGGATCGCGAAGGCGATCTCTCGGTTGCCGGAGCTGCTGAAGAGGCCGCAGTACTGACTTGGGAAAAATACGGGGCTGCCCGGAGTCCGGGGTTATGTGATCTCTTCTTACAAAACGATTTTGTAAATTTTTTCTGGAGGACCGGTCGACGTGCAATTTCGCGCGCCGTATCAGTGACTTCGCGGCGAGCGTTAACGCCGGTCAAGTTTTTAGATGCCCAAGTGTGAATCAAAGTCGTTGCGAGTCTTCGAATCTGTGTCCTTATGAATCTTGGGTCGGACGCGCTGATCAACGTGGACTCACGAGGAGGCGACCGTCTGGCAGATGTAGATCGGGCGCTCATCCTGGTCAGCCGGCGCGATCGAGGGCGAGGAACCATACGCAAACTCCAAACCTGACCGTGGCGGGGAGACGGCCCCGGCTTCAGGGCGCTTCCGCGCCGGGGGGATGCCGGCGCCGAATTCCGCGTCGGTCGCCTTGCAGCCGTTCTTGGAGAGGAACGGCGCGTTGTTCTTCTCGATGTGAATGCGCCCGTTGACAGGCTCGACGCTGGCGGCGAGCTCGAGGAGCTTGCGCGCGGCAACTTGAGGATCTGCGAAGGGGCGGTTCTCGACGTGCTTCATGCACTGGCGCCGGCGAGCTTGTCGCGCTCGATGCGAGCCAGCTCCTTGGCCTTAGCCTCGGCCTCGCTACGTGCCAGCAGGTCCGGCCGAAGCCGTCGGCCCGGCAGGTCGTCCCAATAGAAATAGACGCTCAGCCGGCCGTCCGCGAAGCGGACCTCATAGCTTCCGGTGCCTGGAACGGCTTAGTGCTTCTTAATCGTGAGGATGCAGTATCAATAGCTACGGGCCTAGTGCTTCTGTTCGAAGCGCTCGCGAAGTTGCTATAAGGAAAAATCCGCTCCCCGGCTCAGCCGGTAAGGAAGATTGGGCCGCTTAGAAGCAGCGTCCAAGTCTGGCGGAGGAAATAGTTTCCAAGGAGAAGCCGGGATGCTTTCGCATTCCGGCTTTCGGCTTTGAAGGGCTACTCGTACCACCACCATCACACCCCTCACTTCATCAAGGCGGTAGACCGTCCTATAGGCGCCCTCTATCGCGTACATCTCGAAGGCGCGGCTTCCCGGATATTTCTTTTTGCCGACGCTGACGATGGGAACGCCCCCCTTCCTCATCTCGGCGATGCGCCCGCTAGGGCAAGCGCCCCGAAAGAACGACGCCGAGGATCTGGTTCGACGTTAATTGAAACATTGACGACGCGGCAGCCGTCTCCTTGGAGGCGGGCAAAGAGCGGACAGGCTCCATAGTCCGCCGAAAGATCAGCACATCGAGGCCTTCCGGACTCGTTCGTATGACGAAATCATAGTTTGCGAGAAGGCGCGCGGCGACCTGGTGCATGTGCCCGCTGTATGTTCCGGTCACGGACGAGTCGAGCGGACTATCGGTCCGGTAGCGCAGATTGAATTTCCTTTGCATGGCATCGAGCAACCGTCCGAGCGGGACGTCACGGGCATCCAGACGCAATACCGCTTCATTCCCCTCGATCAACAGCTCCTCACAAACTGCCTGTCTGCTGCTCATCAACAACGATCCAGATAGAACCAATGTCATCAGGACGGCGTTCGGAGACGACCATATTCGGCTCCGTCGGATCACAGGCATCGACGAAGATCCATGGCCAACCTCGACGAGCCTCGATCCAGACAAGGCCTGTGTGCGCACTTCATGAGCGAAAGTATGGGCCGGGAGCACCGCTGATGGCGGGCTCCCGGCCGCGTTGGTCAGCGATTGTCGGCCCGCTCGTCGCGGCCGTGATGGCCGTCGTGATCGCCTTCGTCACGCGAGCATTCGAAGCTTGACGCATCGGTCGTGCTTGCGCCACGCCCTTCATATTTCGCCGTCTTCGGGAAGGGGCACAGTGGCCGCTGGAACGCGACGCCTTGAGTCCGATCGTCGTTACGGTACTTCGTCGCGATTATCTTTTCCGGAGCTCTACCGAATTCGACCCAGCGATCGAGAGCCGAGAGAATATCACTCTCCGGATCGGAGGGGTTGGGCCCCGTCGCACCGCCTTGGCCGAATGCGTTCGCGCCTGGTCCGCCGCCACAATGAGCCATGCCCGGCACCATGAATAGCCGATAGAATTCGCTGGTGCGCCTCGGTCCACCCATAGCTTCGTTGACTGCCTTGAAGTAGTCGATGTCGCTTTGCGGAGAAATCGCGGTGTCGGCCCAACCTGTATATTGGATCAGTTTGCCACCGCTTTGCGCGAAAGGCTGCAGATTTGGGTCGACCGAGTTCAGGATCGCGCCAGTTCGGATGCGAGCCTGGCGGAGATTCTCTTCGATGCTGAAGGTGTTGGGATTCCATCCGGAATTGGGAAACACCATGTTTTGGAAGTAGCTGTTTGTGAACAGGCCCTGCAGACTTAGAGCCGGGTTGCCGGGACCAAGAATCCAGAGCGGCCAATTGACGGCGACGTTTGCTTCACCGCCTGGGCCGTAGCCCGGGAAAATGCGCGGCGGCCCCGAGAAGATCTTCTGGATTGCCTCTATCTTGTCGGGTGCGAGACAAGTTGCCGAGTTGGTCGCCCTGCACGATAGCTTTTCCAGCTTGAACTTGCACGCCAGCGGGTTGTTCAGAAACTTGTCGGCGCTCAAGCCGCCGTCACGGCCGGCGCATTGTGCGAGCACGGCATTGCTTACCAGGTCGACATCCGCCTGGGAGAGGTCGCCGGCCTTGGTAGCGGATAGAGCTCGCTCGTTCCACAAGAAGCCGGTGAAAAGGTTGGTCCAGTTGTTTGCGGGTGCGCCTGCAACGATGCCGTCGAAATCGCGAGGAAAACGTTGTGCCTCCATCAATGCTTCGCGGCCTCCGTCCGAACAACCCATGAAATAGGATCGCCTCGCGCCGGCGGATTTGAAGGCCTTGATGATCGCTTTGGAGACGTCCGTCGTCTCCTTCAGAGCGCGATAACCGAAGTCGATCAGCTTTTCCGGATGCCCGGCCGCCCAGCTTGCGTCGACAACACTGGCCTGATGCCCGTCATCGGTTGCTGCGACGGCGTAACCCCGCTGCAGTGGGTCGGCCATTTGCTGATAGGAGATCGCGCCGCAGAAGCCACCGCACCCGACCTGGAGATACTTCGAATTCCATCCCGTTTCGGGGATCCAGACCTCGAAACCGATGTGCGAGTCGCTCGTGGGCGTGGTAAAGCCCGCCACCCGGCAGAAGTCCGGTAGGCCGGTGATGGATTGAGGCGGAGTCGTCGGCGTGACGAACGTTCCGGCCGGAACACTCTGTGCCGTCGTTATCGTCGTATTTGGTCGATGAAAGCTGCTCGCCAGCTGCGAACAACTCGTCGTCGCCGACGCCGGTGATGCTGCGAACCCGATCACCGTACCCACGATAGCGGCCGGCAGGTACCTTGAAGCTCGTCGTCCACGTCGTTCAGTCTCGATCATCTCTCACCCTCCCTTGCTGTGGAATCATTTTGGAGCCGCCAGCTTGACGACGTGACAGCCGCACGTGAGCGCTTGTGCGCCGGTCACGCCGCCGCGTTCACAAATTGGCATTCGGGCAAAGTTTATCCGCGGCCCGCGCTGCTGCGCACGCTCGTCCCTCCCTTGAACGCCTGCGGTGAGCAGGCTTCCCGATCGATTGCACGATCGATGTTTTTAGGTCCACATGATGGACCTTGATTGAATGTCTCTCGATGTTACGAAGCGCGAAAACGTCTCGCAAGACAACGCGCCAGCCGAGGGCTTCTATTTCATCCGCCGCTGGTCCAGCATGTGGACTTCGCAGTGACGGAAGTGATTGCCCGGGGAGGGGTGCACATGCCTGACGCAGATGCCGCCGAAAGCGGAACGGGAACTCAAAGCCTCCAGAGAGCCGTCGTTCTGCTGCGGGAGGTGGCATCGCATGGCAATCGTGGTGCACGATTGACCGATCTGGTCGCCGACTCCGGACTGAGCAAAGCGACCGTTCGCAGACTGCTCGCCGCTCTTATCAGAGAGAGCCTCTTGGAGCAGGACGAAAGCACGCGTCGCTACTATCTCGGAGCTGACACCTTCGTGCTCGGCACGATCGCTGCGGCACGCTTTGGCACGCACAATCTCAGTCCGAACGCAGTTGCTCGACTGTCGGCTCTGTCGCACGCCAAATACGTCGGAGCTTCGATTCCGCTTGCGGCGCTGCTCTGTGATCGGCACAAGACTTCGGAACGGGGATCGGCGGTGGCCCTTGTTTACGAAAGCGCAGCCGGCCACACCTCCCGCCTGACTTATGCGGAGTTGTCGGACTATTCGCGGCGTTTCGCAGCAGTCCTGCGTGGCCTCGGAATAAGAAAAGGCGATGCCGTCGCAACTCTCCTTCCGAAAGGTCCGGAGTTGCTCATAGCGATGCTTGCAACTTGGCGCTTGGGCGCCATTCACGTTCCTCTGTTCACAGCCTTCGGAAGTGCGGCGATATCCTTTCGGCTAACCCATAGCGAGAGCAAAGTATTGATCACCACGCGTTCGCTGCGAAGCAGCGCGTTGGACGTCGCGGGTGGTTTGCGCGTCGTTGTTGTCGAGGGTTATGGCGCCGTGCCGGGGCCCACCAAAGACCGATCATTCTGGTCCAGTCTTCATATGGCTACCCCTCTGGAGAGCGTTACCAGCCTTCGCGGAGAGGATCTCTTCGTTCTCCTGTACACAGTGAGTATCGGAGGGACGCCCAAGGGCATTCCTGTTCCGGTGAGCGCTTTGGCTGGAATCGAGGAGCACATGCGCCTCGGGCTCGATCTGCGCGATGACGATGTCTATTGGAATCTCAGCGATCCGGCCTGGGGTGGCGGCCTTTACTACGCGATCATAGGCCCACTTCTGCTCGGGCGGGCTACCGTGCTCTGCGATGGGCCCTTTGACGCTGGTCAGATCTATCGTGTGCTGGCGAAACACAAGGTTACGAACCTGGCGGCATCTCCATACTGGTACAACGCCATGCGAAGTTTCGACAAGATTCAGCCTGCCACAGGTGAGCTCCGTCTCCGCGTGGCCTCGAGTGTCGGAGAACTCCTCCCGGACGAACTGATAAATTGGTCCGCCGAACGGCTGGGCGTACGACTTCATGACCACTATGGGCAAGCTGAAACGGGCGTGTTCGTATCCAATCACCAGGCGGTGACACTACAATTCCGCCGCCCGCCCGGGTCGATCGGCCATCAAGTCCCGGGTTTTAAAGTGGTCATCCTGGACGCTGGCGGTCGCGAATGTTCGATAGGCCAAAAAGGCGAAATCGCCATTGATACTGAAAAGTCGCCCTTGCACTGGTTCGACCGATATCACAATGAAACCGAGGGCACGACAGTCAGGTATAACTTCGGCCGTAGGTACTACCTCACGGGGGACATCGGCCGAATGGACGCGGAAGGGAATGTCTATTTCCTGGGAATGAAGGAAGATGCGATCAGCAGTAGCGGCTATCTGGTCGTACCTAGCCAACTCGAAGCGGCATTGACTTCGCATCCAGCCGTGGCGCAGGTCGTAGTCGTCGGAAGGCCCGATAGGCTGCGCGGTGAAGTCGTGAAGGCGTTCGTTGTTCTCAATTCCGGCCGAAGACCCTCAGCTGACGTCGCGGACGAGATTGCTCAACACGCCCGGGGGCAGCTGCCGCCATATTCGCTGCCGCCTGAGATAGAATTCGTGACAAGAATGCCGAGCGCCCTCGGACGGAGATCCCGTCGGCCGGCCGAGAGTGGCGTCATCTGGCGCAAATGAGGTCTGGGACAAACGTTGCGCTTCTCGGCCACTGCCGAATTTGGTGCGCCCGTCGGGCAGTGGGCTTGTGAGCGTCGACCAGGCGACCCCGTCAGGGCTCTCCTGCCTATGGGCGCATTCGGGACGCTGAGTTCTTTCTTCCTTACTGTGACCGGCTTGACCTGCTCCACGATATGGCCCCTTTCAATTTGGCTAGGCGTTATTCAACGGAGAATGAGCTTGGTCGGGTGAACGTTACACTCGTAAGGTCTAGGCTGCCACGGGAGGCTGAGAGTGGAATTGCGTCGCTTGAAATACATGTCCGTTCTGGCCGAGGAATTGCACTTCGGAAGGGCAGCCGAGCGTCTGGGCATTGCGCAGCCGGCACTCACGCAGCAAATTCGGGCTCTCGAGCGCGAACTGGATGTCGAGCTCTTCCACCGAACGAAGAGATCCGTGAAGCTCACCGTCGCCGGTCGGGTCACGCTGAACGAGGCGATCAGGACCCTTCAGCAAGCTGAAAAGACCGCGCTAGTGGCGCGCCAAGCAGGTCGCGGCGAACTGGGGCACATCGAAATTGGATACGTGGGGTCAGCTATTTTCACGGGCGTCCTGTCGAAGGCAATCGCCCGGTTTCGCGTAGGCAATCCTCTCGTGGAGTTTCGCCTGAACGAGGTCGGGATCGTCCAGCAATTGGACGACGTCAGCAGTGGCCGCCTTGATCTTGGCATCCTTCGTCTTCCCGTGAAGTCGGTGCCGACCGGCGTTGGGATCATGTCGCTGCATCGCGAGCCGATCATCTTGGCGATCCCGCGCGGGCACCGGCTCGCGCGGCAAAAGAGCGTCACGCTGAGCGCGTTGAAGTCCGAGCCATTCGTCGCCGTGCAGATTCAGGAGGGCAGCGGTTTCAACGCGCAGGTTGCCCAGATATGCGCCGCGGGCGGATTGTCGCCTCAGATCGCGCAACGCGCGGGACAATTCACGGCTCTTGCCGGACTGGTCGCGGGCGGTCTCGGTGTGGCGTTCGTGCCCGATTCACTTCGGAAGCTGCGGATTGACGACGTGGTGTATCGGCCGTTGGCGAAGATCAACCAGCAGTCCGATCTGGCCATGGTCTATCGCAAGTCAGAGCGAGCCCCTGCCGTCGTCGCATTCCTCGATCAGTTGAGAAAGCTGGCGCGGCCGTCACCCTGATGATGGTCGCGGCTAATACGATCTTCTTATTAAATTGGAGGGAATCATTATTGGCTGCAACAACGCTCCGCTCGGTAGTCTCCTTTGAACGCCTCTAAAGATTGGCGACAGGGAGGATGACTGAGGGGGTCAAAGTGGCGGTAAGGTCGATCACCCGGCGAGAAGCGCTGGCTTTGACATTGTCTGCAGCCGCCGGAGTACGATCCGTCCGGGCAGAGGGAAGATTGTCGGAGCGTCCTCTTCGAATGGTCGTTCCCTATTCGCCGGGCGCTTCCACCGACACCGTGGCGCGCCTCGTCGCTCGTCATATGGGCGACTATCTCAAACAATCGATCGTCGTGGAGAACAGGTCTGGCGCCGGGGGAACGATAGGTACGGGAGAAGTCGCCCGATCGGCAGCAGATGGCTCCACGATTCTGTTGGGCAATCTCAGCACGCTGGTGCTCAGCAAATTCCTGTTTCGAAACTTGAACTACGCGGTGGATCGAGACCTCGTTCCGCTCGGCCACATCGCCTATATCCCGAACATTCTCGTGGTGAACAGGGACGTCCCGGCGACGAACCTGCGGGAGTTGATTGCTTATCTGAAGGCGAGTCCTGGCCGCTACAGCTTTGGCAGCGCCGGCCAAGGCACCATCATGCACTTGTCGGGAGAGCTCTTTCAGAGGCTTGCCGGCGTCGAGATGATTCATGTCCCGTATCGCGGTACGCAGCCGGCGCTGCAGGATCTCATCGCCGGGAATATCATGATGATGTTCGACAACGTCCCCGGCACAATCGGCCTCATTCAGTCGAATACGATCCGTCCGGTTGGAGTATCCACGGACGTCAGGGTGCCGGCGCTGCCAGGCGTTCCAACGATCGCCGAGGCGGGCCTTTCAGAGTTCATCAACAAAAGTTGGTTTGCGGTATGCACGCGCGCTGGGATTCCCGCAACAGCGAGAGCCGAGCTGGAATCTGCAGCTCTTTACGCGGTGAACCATCCAGAGACCAAAGCCCGGCTGACTGATCTCGGAGCGATCCCCGCTCCAATGAACGGCTCGGATACAGAGAAATTGTTGAAGAGTGAGTCCGACTATTGGGAGCCCTTTGTGAAGTCCTTGAACATAACGCTGGACTGACCGGAGACTGAACGCGGCGCCGAACTGCCATTCTATTGATCAGTCAATGTGGAGCACGCCTTGAAAAGATTGGTCCTGGGTTTGCTTGCTCTTGCGCTCGTCGGTCAGGTGAGCGCCGCCCCAGCCGAGATGTTTCCGGCGCGGACTGTTCGACTGATCGTGCCGAACCCTGCCGGAGGCTCAAACGACGCCGCAGCGCGCTTCCTGGCGGAAGCGCTCAGCGAGCTTTGGCAACAAAATGTTGTCGTAGAGAACAAGCCGGGAGGGGGCGGAAATATCGGGACCCAGGCCGCCGCGTCTGCGGCGGCAGATGGATACACCTACCTGGTCTCCTCGCCCGGTCCAATCGTCATAAATCCATTGCTTTACAAGAAGCTGCCGTTCGATCCGCCGAGAGACTTCACGCCCGTCGCACTGCTCGCAACCGTTCCAATCGTGCTGATCGTCAATCCGGGACTGCCGATCTCCACGCTCGACGAGCTCTTGGAGTTCGCCAGGAACCAATCGGATGAACTCAACTACGCTTCCTCCGGAATTGGATCGACGCATCATTTGTCGGCGGAATTGTTCAAGAAGATGACTGGCCTCAAGCTCAGGCACGTGCCGTATCGCGGCGCCGCGCCGGCCATGAACGACATTATTGCCGGCCACGTTCCCATTCTCTTCGACAATCTGCCTACCGTCATTCCGCAGGTGCAGGCGGGCACCGTTCGCGCTCTGGCCGTTGCAAGCCCAAAACGTCTGGACTCACTGCCCGACGTGCCGACGTTTGAGGAGGCCGGATTGGCTCACTTCGAGGCATCTTCGTGGTTCGGCGTGTTGGCGCCGGCGGGAGCGCCGACCGATATCGTGTCAAAAGTGACAGCCGACATAGAGCGGGTCATGTCGAACCCGCGCTTTCGAAAGAGCCTTGAAGCGACGGGCGCGCAAGCGGGTTCGGTCTTCGGTGCGGAGTTCGGCCGATTCATGAAGGATGAAACTGAAAAATGGGGAGACGTTATCAAGAGTTCGGGGATATCCATCATAGAATAGGCGACACGAGTTTACCGGTTGTCGGCCGTCCTGTGCTGGCAATCGTCACCATTTTTCGACCCACGGCCGAAGCACCACTTCGAACGCCCAGGTCGATCGATGTTGGCGATGCAGGTGCAGATAGGTTTCCGCGATATGATCGGGGTCGACCATGTTGTCGTCGACGGTCGTTCCGGCCAGCCGGTGAGCGCGGGTCCCGTCCTCCTGGGTCCAGCCGATGGCGGCGTCAATGGGCACATTCGCAACGTGGATACCTTGCGGCATCAATTCCCTCGCCATGCTTTGTGCGAGCCCCGATTTGGCATGACATGCCATCGCGAACGCACCGCTCAATGGGAAGCCTTTGAGCGCGGCGCTGGCGTTTGTGAAGATGATTGTGCCTTTTGCCCCGTTGGCGTCGGGCTTGTTTCCAAGCATGACCTTGGCGGCCTGTTGCCCCACCAGGAATGCACTGAATGCAGCGTTGCGAAGCGTTTCCAGCGCCATGCCTGGGTCCGCTTCGATCACGCTTTTGCGGAAAATGCCGGGGACGCGGCCATCAATGTTGTGAACGACAAGCCTCGGTGTCCCGAGGTCCTGCACGACCTTCGCGAACAACCGATCTACAGCGACCGGTTCGCTCGCATCGCAGGCGTAGCGATGCACCCCATGCATCTTCTCGAGCTTCTCAAGGACCGCTTTTTCGGGATTCCTCGCCGCTACGGCAACACGCATGCCATTCTCTGCGAACAATCTCGCGCAACTTGAACTAATTCCCGGACCGCCGCCGACTATGAGCGCAACGTCTTGAACGGAAGATTGAGTGGACTGAGCCATGTCGTTTGCTCGCATGCGTGCTTGGTTGATCAATTCCAAATCGGAACTATATGCGCGTGTTGGATTGTCGCCAAATGGAAAGTTTGGAAGATCGAGAGCGGTTACAAAACCGAGACCTCGTCGCCACTGCTGGATCTGCCATCGGGGCAAGGCGCAAGGGCAAGCGACGACTTTCGCCACGGCTTCAAACCGAGAGCCTCTCTGGGGCCGTCGGGTTTGCGCCCAACCGGTAGAGTCCGATGCCGATTGGTGATAGCGAGTGCTTATCAATACAGCGAAATAATGTATTGGAGCTCGGTGAGAGCGACACCTAGTATCCCGCAAAGTCCCTCAAGTGGACGAAGCGGGAGCAATATCTCATGTCGCCGACGGCTCAAGCAGAACGCAACAAAGCATCGGAATTCCGATGGCCGCCGCAGGGCGTAACCCGCGCGCCATACCGTCTGTTCACTGACCCCGAAATCTACAAGCTGGAGCAGGAGCGGATCTTCAGGGGAAAGACCTGGAATTTCCTGTGCCTGGACATCGAGATCCAGAATGCCGGCGACTACCGGACCACGACCGTCGGCGAAACGCCGGTTGTCGTTACGCGCGACCGCGACGGCAAGGTACACGCGATGGTCAATCGCTGCGCGCACAAAGGCGCTCTGGTTTGCCTGAAGAAGAAGGACAACGTCGCGAGCCTCTCGTGCGTCTACCACGCTTGGAATTACGAGCTCGACGGCAAGCTCAAGGGCGTCGCTTTCCGCAACGGTGTGCGTGGTCAGGGTGGCATGCCGGAGGATTTCGATCCGGCGCAGCACCGGCTCCGCCCCTTGAGGGTGGAGTCGTTCTGCGGGATGATCTTCGGGACCTTTGCGGACGAGATCGAGGACGTCGAGGCGTATCTCGGTCCCGAGATGGCATCGTTCATCAAGCGAAACCTCGGCCGACCGTTGCGCATCCTCGGAACGCACAGCCAGATGATCCACAACAACTGGAAGCTATACGCCGAGAACCTGCGCGATTCCTATCATGCGACCCTGCTGCACACGTTCTACACAACCTTCAAGGTGAACCGCCTCGACATGGACGGCGGCATCACGCTGTCCGAGCGGAAATGGCACCATCTGAGCTTCGCGCGTCGCACGAAAATGCAGGAGGCGGCCGAATATGCGGATGCGAAGGTGCATTCGGCCAACTACGAATCTGCTCTGGATGGCCCAGGCTTGCTCGAGGCCTGGGAGGAGTTCGACGACGGCATCACCCACAGTATCCAGACCGTCTTTCCCAACATGTGCATTCAGTTCACGCTCAATTCTCTGGCGATCCGCTTTTTCGCCCCGCGCGGCGTGGATCAGACCGAATTGTTCTGGATCTATCTGGGCTACGAGCGGGATACCGATGAACAGTCGAGCATGCGGGTGATGCAAAGCAATCTGACCGGTGCCGCCGGCCTCGTCTCCCTGGAGGACGGCTGCATCAACGAATTCGTGCAGCGCGGAACGCGCGCCGATCCCGACCAGTCGTCGTTCATCGAGATGGGGGGGCGTGAAGTCGAATCCGAAAGGAATTCGCGCGCGACGGAAACCGCGGTTCGCGGCTTCTGGCACGGCTATCGCCACATCATGGGCTTCTGAGGAGAGGCGAGATGCACAAGGTTCTCGACAAAGCCTCCAAGCAGATGGTCGCACCGACGCGAGACCAAGTCGTGGATTTGATCGCAGCCTACGCACATTCGGTCGACGACATGAGGTTGGATGCGTGGCCGCAGTTCTTCACGTCAGACGCGCTGTACCACGTGACGACCCGCGAGAACCATGAGGCGGGACTTCCGATCGGCGTCGTGCGTTGTGTCGGAAGGGGTATGATGCAGGACCGGGTGAAGGCATTCTATTCGGCCAACATTTTCGAGCCACATACCTATAGCCACATCATCGGACGATCGGAGTTTCTGGAGCAGGCATCGGATATGGTGGTTTCGGCTCGGTCGAACTTTCAGATCGTGCGAACCATGGAAACCGGTCGCATGGACTTGTTCGCGGTCGGCAGATATCTCGACGAAGTCGTGATCGAGGATGGTCAGCCCCGCTTCCGGAAGCGAGTGGTGATCCTGGATTCCCGGAACGTCGATATTTTGATCGTTATTCCGTTGTGACACCGATGACGACGGAAATGTCGCCGCGACAAGCATGGGACTTATTGGCTGCCGACAAGCACGCGCGGCTCGTCGACGTGCGGACGGAGCCGGAATGGGCCTATGTCGGAGTGCCGGATCTTGCGGATCTCGGAAAGGCGGTTGCCAAAATCTCCTGGCATGTCTTTCCGGAGATGCGCGTCAATCCCGAGTTTATCGGGAAATTGAAGGCGACGTACGATCCGGCCAACCCGGTGATTTTCATGTGCCGCTCCGGCGGCAGAAGCCTCGCTGCCGCGAAGGCTGTCTTCGAGGCAGGGTTTGCGCGGTGCTTCAGTCTCGCCGGCGGCTTCGAGGGCGATGCCGACGAAGAAGGACATCGCGGCACCAAGGTCGGTTGGAAGGCGGACGGACTACCCTGGAGACAACCGTGAAATTGCGTTCCGGTGCGCCGGCGCAGCGGCAATTCCAATTCCGAGGAGATCAGCTTGGCGAAGAAGCGTGACATCGTCATAGCGGGCTATTCCGAAACTCCTGTCGAGTTCAAATCCGGGCGCAGCGCGTATGACTTCGGCGGAGAGGCTCTAGCGAAGCTTCTGCAATCCACGGGCATCCCAAAATCCGAGATCGACGGCATGGCGGTCGCTGCGCCGCTCAGCGAGTGTCCGAATCCGTTTTTCCCCGTGTATATGGCAGAGGCGTTGGGGCTTTCGCCGAAATGGCTGAATTATAGCGGCACCGGGGGATGCTCCGCCACGGGCGGCATCGCGAGGGCTGCTTCAGCCATCCGAGACGGCTTGTGCGAAACCGTCGTTGTTCTTTGCGCGGATGCCCCGAGCACGGCCTGGCGAGCGAATTACGGAGCATATCGAGGGGAGTTTCAGGAACCCGTGGGTGTTCAAGGACCTCCCGCGAGCTTTGGTTTGTTGATGAGCCGATATCATCATCAATATGGGATCAAATCGGAAGCCCTTGGAAAAATCGCGGTCACACAGCGTGAACACGCGCTCCATAACGAAAATGCGCTTGCGAAGTTCAAGACGCCTCTCACCATGGAGGACTACTTCAACTCCCGTGTGATCGCAGACCCGCTTCGATTGCTGGATTGTGTGATGTTCTGCGATGGGGCGAACGCCTTCCTGGTTACGTCCGAGAAGCGCGCGCGAGCGCTGGGCTTGAGCAAGATGGTCTACCCCACGGCTTACGCCGAGATCACCAATCTGCACGGTGACCGTTCGTGTCCCGACATAACGGAGACGGGCTTTTCTGTCATCGCTCCCCTGATCTACAAACAGAGCGGTTTGTCTGCCCGGGACATCCGGATGTTTCAGCCGTACGACGATTTTACGATCGCCGTCATGATGCAGTTCGAAGACTTCGGCTTCTGCAAGCGCGGGCAGGGCAGCGACTTCACTCTGGGTACGGATCTCTCGCGCACCGGCACATTGCCGCTGAACACGGGAGGCGGTCAGATCTCGGCCGGGCAACCAGGATTGGCGAGCGGCGGGCTCAATCTGGCCGAGGCTGTTCGACAGATGTTCGGAGAAGGAGGCGGTCGACAGGTGAAAGATCCCAAGAACGCCCTGGTCACGGGAATCGGTGTCATCCCATTTGCGCGCAACTGGGGCACAAGCGCAGCCCTGATCCTGGAGGCCTAGCGATGGTTGATCAAGCGGTCGCGCGCCCCGTTCCGAAGGTCTCGGTCTATGTCGACACCGCTCCGTTCTGGGAAGCCGCGAAACGCGGAAAACTCGTGCTGCAGTTCTGCAAGGACACCAATCAATTCCAGCACTATCCGCGCCCGGTCAGCATCTTCACCGGGAGCCGAAATCTGGAGTGGCGCGAGGTTTCGGGAAAAGGAGTGATCTATGCCTGTACGGTAATTCGCGTTCCGGGTCCCGGGCTGGAGGGCCGCTTACCGCTATCGGTCGCGACGGTCGAATTGGACGAAGGGGTCAGGATTCTCGGCAACATCGTCGACACGGATCCAGACAGGGTCTCGATCGGGCAGCGCGTCGAAGTAAGCTGGGACCGCCTCTCGGAAGACGTACAGTACCCGGCGTTCCGGATCGTTTGAGGCTTCGATGCGGCTCGACACGATCTTCCGAGCACAAGCGGTCCGCTATCCCGAAAAGACCGCACTCGTCTGTGGAAGCGATCGTGTCAGCTACAGCGAGCTCGACCGGCGGATACTCAATCTAGCGACCGGCCTGCTCAAACTCGGCGCAAAGACCGGAGACCGGCTGGTCATCAATCTGCCGAATGGAATCGAACTGGTCGAGCTTCTCTATGCGGCGTTCACGATCGGTGTGATCGTGGTTCCGGTATCTACGCGGCTGACGCCCCTCGAGCTGCAATACATCTGCCGGGACAGCAAACCGTTCGCGGTCGCTCTGGAGGCGGACTTCGCTCTGCGCGCTGAAGTCGCGAAGGACCTTCCGGACGCGGTCTTCATCTCGACCGGGGCGAAGATCTTCGGCGCGATCGGCCTGGCCGAGTTGCGCGCCAACGATCCTGCTCCTCTGCATCCCCTGCCGTTTGCGGACGATGCATTGGTAATGTACACGTCAGGCACGACCGGTGCTCCGAAGGGAGCAGTTATTACCCATTCGAACCTCATCGTGCAGAACTATTTCGTGCACGCCGTCGAATGGGGCATTTCGAGCGACGACAATTATCTCGTTACAACGCCTCTGGCGCATCGCGCCGGCTTGGCGCGACTGGCGAACGCCCTGAGTCTCGGGGGGACCTTGGTGATCCTCAAGACGTTCGATCCCGTCGCGGCTGTCCGGGCGATCGAAGACGAGAAGATCACCGTGGTCGGAATGGTGCCGACCGTCTGTCGCATGATGCTGCCTGCAATCCAGGAAGACCCGTCGCGGTGCGCCTCGTTGCGGTGCATTGTCGTGACCGGGGAGGCGTTCCCGGTGGAGCTGAAACGGAAGTTTCTGTCCTTGCTTCCGCACGTCCGCCTCGTCTCCTTCTTCGCCATGACGGAAGCCGGGGCGGTAACGTCGCTCGCGCACGAGGAACAGTTCGTCCGGCCCGAATCGATCGGACGCCCGACACCGGGCGTGGAGATCAGGATCGTCGATGATCGCGGGGCCGACACCGTACCGGGACAGCCGGGCGAGCTACTCGTTCGATCGGGCGAGCCGGGGCGTTTCACCGTCATGCGGTGCTATTACGAACGGCCCGAGGAGACGGCGACGGCGCTGCGCGACGGCTGGTTGCATACCGGCGACATCGCAAGATGCGACGAGCTTGGATACCTCTATATCGTGGACCGCAAGAAGGACATGATCATAAGCGGCGGCTTGAATGTCTACACAAAGGAAGTCGAGCAGGCCCTGCTGACCAACCCCGGCATTGTGGACGCCGCCGTCGTCGGTATTCCAGACGATGTCTACGGCGAGTCGGTTGTTGCGTTCGTCGAGCGCTCGGCGGATAGCTCGTTGACAATCGAAGATGTGATCGCAACCGCGCAAGGGCGAATCGCTGGTTACAAGAAGCCCAAACACGTCTTCCTGGTCGATGACCTCCCGCGAAACGGTACCGGCAAGGTCTTGAAACACGAGCTGCGGCTGCGCGCAGAACGATTACTGCGTCCGTCGCCCGAAGCAGCCCGGGGTTGATCATGCGACAGTCGACGCGCCTATCGCCGTTCGGAAATCAACTGTCGAGGCCTTGAAGGTTCCTCACTCTTGAAGAGTGGGTTCCTGAATCTTGAATAAGAAGCTCCTTGAGTCCCGAACAACGGGTGTCGAGCGTCAATCCGGTGAACGTCGCGAGCGGCGCGGCGAAGCACGAGAGGCGGCTTCGACCCGACAACTCGTGGAGCATCTCATCCAAGATAACAGCTGATCGGTTATGAGGGCTCGCTAGGATGAGGACAGTACAGCCGTTAGACCGCCGTCCACGCTTAGGATCTGACCGGTGATATGTTTGCCGGCTTCGCTGGCGAACAACAGGGCGGCGCCTTTCAGGTCGTCTTCGTCACCGATGCGCTGCAGAGGTACGCCTGTCGTCAGCTTCTCCATGCCGACCTGCTCGATCGTGCCCTTGGTCATTTTCGAGGGAAACATGCCCGGCGCCAACGCGTTCACCGTGATGCCGTAGCGCCCCCAGCCGCCGGCGAGTGCTCTGGTGAAGTTGACCACGGCGCCCTTGCTCGTGTTGTAGGCGATCGTTTGAGTCGTGCTCGTGCTGCCGAGGAGGCCCGCGATCGACGCCAGATTGATGATCCGACCATATCGGTTCGGAATCATCGAGCGTTTTCCGATCTGCTGGCTCAGGAGGAAGAGGGAGCGAATGTTGAGATTCATGACCTTGTCCCACGCCTCGATAGGGTGATCTTCGGTCGGAGCCCCCCATGTCGCTCCCGCATTGTTGACGAGAATATCAATTCGCCCGAGCTTGCCGAGGGCCTCGTCGACGAGACGTGAGATGTCATCGTCCCTGGAGTTATCCGCTGCGATCCATTGTGCTGAGATTCCACGGCCGGCGAGATGCGCCTGCGCCTTTTCAAGGTCCGAAGCCTTCCGCGACGACAATACGATCTCCGCTCCCTGTTCGCCCAGTGCTTCGGCGATTTGAAGCCCAAGCCCGCGGGAGCCTCCGGTCACGAGGGCTTTCTTTCCAGAAAGATCGAACAAGCTTTTCAAGCTGACCATTTTGAAGACCTGATGTTCTGTTGGAGGGGGCATCCGAACCTCAGCCGCAAGGGGCAGCCGAGACGCGGCATACTTTACATCAATGAAACTTACTGTATAGTCAGAATGTTTTCTCGATGCCAGGAAAACTGATGAAAAACAACGGTTCAGCCTCATCGGCAGGATGAGTCATTTCGTGAGTCGTGAGTTCGTGGCCGTTGGTGAGGCCGCGCCTCCGAGCACTGATGGAGCGAGAGTATGGTACGCGATAGCGCCTGCGATCTGATTGTTTTTGGCGCCAGTGGCTTCACCGGTCGGCTCGTGGCCGAGTACCTCGCGACGAGATACGGAAAGAAAATCAAATGGGGAATGGCGGGCCGCGACCTCGAGAAGCTCGCCACCGTCCGCGCCGAGATCGGCGCGCCCGACGATACATTGCTGATCAAGGCTGACTCGGACGACGAAGCGTCGCTGCAGGCGCTGGCTCGGTCGACGCGCGCCGTGATCTCCACGGTCGGACCCTTCCAGCTTTTTGGATCGAAATTGGTGGCGGCATGCGCTCGCGCGGGCACGGACTATCTCGACTTGAGCGGCGAAACCGTCTGGATGAGGAGCATGATCGACGCCCATGAGGACGAGGCCCGATCGAGTGGGGCGCGCATCATCTTCTCGTGCGGCTTCGATTCCGTGCCGTTCGAACTCGGCGTGTTCTTCCTGCAGGGCGCCGCCAGGAAGGCGTGGGGAGAGCCCGCCGAGCACGTGAAAGGCCGGGTCCGGGTGATGAAGGGCACGTTCTCGGGCGGAACTGCAGCCAGTTCACGCGCGACGATGGCCGCGGCGATGAGTAATCCGAAGGTGCTCGACCAGCTCAAGGATCCGTTTCTTCTGACGCCCGGCTTTGCTGGACCGAAGCAGCCGCATGGAATGAAGATTGAGTTCGACGAGGACCTCGGCGCCTGGGTGGCCCCCTTCATCATGTCGCCGATCAACACGCGCAACGTTCATCGCTCGAACGCTCTCATGGGGCACAGCTACGGGACCGGTTTCGTTTACGACGAGATGATCGTCGCCGGTCCCGGCAAGCAGGGCGAGATGACGGCCGCCAAGATTGCGGAGGATAACAGATCGTTCGGCGGCGAAGGCAGTCCGAAGCCGGGTGAGGGCCCGTCGAAGGCGGAACGTGAGGCCGGTTGTTACGACATCCTGTTCATCGGGAGTAGCAAGGATCGCGGCAAGATCTCTGTCGCGGTTCGAGGTGACAGGGACCCAGGTTACGGATCGACGTCAAAAATGATCACGGAATGCGCGATCTGCCTCCTGCAGGACGCGAGCGACGTCGCTGCTGGCATTTGGACGCCTGGCGCGGCGATGGGCGAGAAGCTGATACCTCGGTTGGTTCGAAATGCCGGGCTCACCTTCAAAGTCGAGAGCTGAGAAAGGACGAACGCTGGGAAAATTGTTGTTCAGGAAAAATCGGGGGCGGCTCATGGAATGTGGTCTATTCGCGATCGAATTCTTTCCCGATCCGAGCGTCGATGAAATCAGAGAAGGTCAGCTTCTCGCGTTGGCCTTCGGATTGCCTTTCGCTGTCATCGTGCAGCTTGTTCTTTGGATTGCGCTGTGAAGTGGGCGCGCGGGTCTCCCAGACTGGCCCGGGATCTCTGATCCCGGGCCATTTTTTTTCGGGGGGGCTCTTCGACGCCGCGCGGATCCAACCGCGATTGTCGGAGGATCAAGATCGCCTGGCTTGGCCTTGTAGTTCGAGCATATACCTCGGGCCGCGGAAATTCCGATTGGTTTCCATCAGTGCCTGCGCGCCGGCTTCGATAAAGCTGCCCGCCTTCCCGCGCGGCGGCGCGTCCCATCGATCTATGCGTTCTGCAGAGCTTCGCGAATCCGCGGCGATCGCTTCAAAGCCCATTGTATGTCCTTCGGAGTACGCCCAAGCAACCGCTCGAGCTGGTCGTCAACGATGTCATAGCGTCCGCCCGCGACCAAGTGGACGAGCGCCCTTATGTGGCTTGCGACATGCGGATTGCGGGACGCATAAGCGCTGTTGACGTAAGTCTCGATCCAGGCGTCCGCCGCCTGAGGAACGTAAGAAATACGCCGGCCCAGCACCGCGGCATAGTCCTCCGCAACCCCGTGCATGTCTTTCAACGTCGGACCGGTCAACGCATAAGACTTCGAAACATGCCCCGACGGATCCATCAAAATCTTCGCGCATACTTCTGCAACGTCATAGGCCGCAATGGGCGCAACCTTCTGCGACCCAAACGGCAGGTGCAGCTCATTTGCACCGAGGAGCTGCTTCAGGGGAAACCACGACAGGATGGGATTCTCGACGAACATCGTCGCTTGAACGTTCACAACCGGCAGGCCTGACCATTTCAACGCCCGCTCCGAAGCCCAGTGAGCCCGTTGTTGCCGCGACCAATCGCCAATCAAGCCGCCCAGCCAAGCGCGTCTTGCATCGTGCGAAGTCGACATTCTGTCGAAGGTCATGTAGCACTGCTCGTATTCCGAAATGTTCACGAACACTTCGGTATCCCCTTGTTCTTGTGCGGCTGCAGCCATCAGGATGCTGGCGTCGGTATAATAGGGGTTCAAGCTCATGCTGAAATAAATTCGTTGACAGCCCTTCACGGCGGCGACGACGTCGGCGAGATCGAGAAGATTCCCGACAAATACTTCTGCACCGGCTTCCCGAAGCGCTTCGGCCCGTTCGTCGTCCCTTTTGACAAAGGCACGTACAGGATATTGCTGCTCCAGCAGCATGTGGGTGATCGTTTTACTGACCGAGCCAACTTCTCCGCCGGCGCCGGTGACCAGGATTGGACTTCGCTTCGACATGAATCGTCTCCCAAGGTCAGCAGTCGGTCTCCGGCGCGGTTAGTGTTGCCTTGAGCCGCAAAATGGTTGGAGTTCCCATCCCATCTCGCTTGGCAAGTTCGCCCGTGCCTCCGAAGAAAGTGCTTCAGGCAATTTCTTCTCCACGGTCTGAAAAAGTAGGTGGCTATGGTCGAGGGCCGGACCGGTCGCTCAGCAATGGCGACGGTCCGGCATTTTTCAGATCGGCATCGCGATCGATTGTGAGATGAAGCGGATCACCACTTCTCGCCGTAGGGGCGGAGTTCGTAGTTGAACGACCATGCCGAGCGAGGCTGATGGCAAATGTGCCAAATCTCATCGGCAATCGTTGTCGGTTGAGCGAAAAACTCTTCCGGCTTGTCGTGGAACATCTTGCGAGCCCACGGTACGTTGATGACTGCGTCGATCATCAGAAAGGCGACATGGACGCCCTTCGGGCCCAGATGCCGCGCCATCGATTCGGCAAGGATGCGTTCTGCCGCCTTCGACGGCGCAAAGCCGGCGTAGCTCTCGACCCCGCGATAGGCTGAGGTATTGCCGGTCGCGATGATGGCACCGCTTTGCGCCTTGATCATCGCAGGAGCGACCGCTCTGGCAAGGTAAAGCAGTCCCATGGTGTTGACTTTGAAGTTCGTCTCAAGAGCCGCGGGATCCACTTCCAGGAAATTTCCGAACGTTCCGCCTACGGCATTGTGGATGGCGATCGCGGGCGCGCCGTGGTCACGCGTGATTTTTGCGATGGTTTCGCTGACCTGGTCCTCCTGCGTGACATCGCAGATGTGGGCGGAGGCGTCCGGCAGCTCGGCTTGCAGCTTCGGAATGCGCTTCTCCGAGCGCGCAATGAGAGCGACGTGGTAGTCGCCGCGAGAGAAGCGGCGGGCGAGTGCGCTGCCTGTACCGGGACCAACACCGGTAATAACACAAACTGGTTTTGTCATGATCATGCCTGCGCTTTTGCTGCTGCTTCAACGAATGGGAGTCGATCGTTTCCGAAATAGAGTTCCTCTCCGATCCGAAACGTTGGCGTACCAAACAGGCCGGCTTCTTCGGCTGCCTTGTTGCGGGCCTTCAGTTCCTCGGAGGTCTCCTCCTGAGCCATCAGTTCGAGGATGCGATCGGCAGGAAGCTCGTTCTTCTTCAGGAAGTCTCTGAGGATGTCGACGTTGCCGAGGTCAAGCACCTGGGCGTAGAGGCCCGTGAACACCTTCGATACGAAATCGGGCCCCACCCCGAGCTTGATCGCGGCGATGGCCCCGCGAAGCAGGAAGTTGAGGTCGATGTGCCGGAAGTTCTGGTTGGGCTCCCAGCCGACGCCGTACTTTTTGACCCAACGTTGCAGATCGCTTTTTGCGTATTTTCTCTTCGCCCTGCACTCCATTGTCGTCGGGGTGTTGCCGGTCGCTTTCATCAGATCCAGCACATTGATGGGCATGTAGACGACGGTTGCCTGCGTGTCTGCGGCCAGCTTCTTGAGCTGACTCTGTGCGAGGTAGCTGTAGGGGCTACCGAAGTCGAAATAGAATTCAATCTGTTTGGTCATCCCTGGTCCTTTCTCCCTTGTCGATCGCTCGTTTTGGCTCAATTTGCTGCCGAACAGCTGCCGAGCCGGGCCGCTGCTTTCGTGTATCTCACTGGTTTCCAAGACGAAAATCTGGTGTCTCCCGCCCTCAAAGAAAGTTATTGACTGGTAAGTAAGTTAATTGTAGATGAGTATCAATGTCAACTGCTAGCCGCTTCGAAGAAGACTTCGCTGGGCCATGAGCATGTGTATTTCCGCATTGTCAGGAGTTGTCGACGCTAGCCATGGCATTGGCGAATGCGGCAATCGTGCGTCTAGCGGTGCATTAGGGTTGCACGAGGCTTTACCTCGCGAGTCGAGTGATAATACTTTCGAGCGCATGAAAAAGCGCAAGAAACGACTGACAAATTCCGAACATCGCGAGTTGAGCATGTCGGCAGTATTGGCTGCCGCCGAGTTTCTCTTCGTGACCCAGGGCTACAACGGCACGACGACGGAGCAGATCGGGCAGCTCGCAGACCTGACCAAGGGCAGCGTCTACTTCTATTACGGCAACAAGGAAGGTGTCCTGCTTGAGCTGCTCAATCGCGTGCGAGCCAACGTCATGGAGCCATATCTTCAGATCCTGCAAGATCAAAGCCTTTCGCCCGTCGAGCGCATGACGAAATATCTGGAGAGGGCCGGCGAGGTCGCCCTTGACCATCCGGGCTCGATGTTGCTGCCGATCGTCGTCTCTATAGAGATGGCCGCAACTGAATCCGAGGCGGCGCGCAGGGTAAAGGCTGGCTACAATCGGATCGCGCGAGAAGTGCGAACTGTCCTGGAGCTTGGGCAGGCTTCTGGCATGTTCCGCTCCGATCTGAGCAGCAGCGATATGGCTCGGCTCCTGATCTCCACCGGCGATGGCATCATGCTCGAGTGCCTCCGTCAGAATCTCCGCATTGACGTTCACCGTCTGGTTCGCGCGCTGAAGGCTGTCGTGCTTACCGGTCTTCAAATCGCGTCGGAGGCGCCGAGAGACATCGAGGCCGATGATGGCCCCTCCGTTATCGATGTCTTGCGAGGCAATCTTCAGGACCACGCATAAACAATCAACGAATTCTAACAGGGAAGGTCCGACCATGGCTCAAGCGGCGCTCGCACGCGAAATCCCGGAAGAGGCAACTGAGGTCGCTCTACAGACCCGAATCAAGGCTGGCGCAACGCTGGAAGATATCAGCGAGATGACGCCGCGCTATCGTGACGTGCTCGTCGCGACCATGGCGATCGCGGCCGATCTGGAAATCATGACGTTGCCTCTCGACTTCGATGCCATCGCGTTTGCGCCCAGTATCAACGATCGAATTGCCATCGCGTCTGCGCTGCAAGACGAGATGGGGCATGCCCAAGTCATGTTCCGCATGCTCGAGGATTTCGGCTTCGACTCCTATCACCAGGTGTTCGAGCGTGATCCCAAGAATTTCAAGACGTTCTTTCTGCTCGAGTTTGGCAACTTGAGTCCGATCGATGTGGGGCTAGGCCACCTTGTCGGCGATCAGGCGGGATACATCACGACGTGTGATCTCGAGGAAAATTGTTCATTCGGTCCATATAGCCGGTCCCTGCGGAAGGTGAACTTCGAGGAAAATTTCCACGTCAAGCGCGGCGAGTACATGATCCGCCACTACATGCAGCAGGGGCCCGAGATACGGAAGCGTGTTCAGGAACGTATGGATTTCTGGTTTCCCTTGGGTGCCGAGTGGTTCGGCGCGACGGACGATGTCAAGTCGAGAACCGACCAGCTCCATTACAAGATTCGCGGTAGCAGCAACGATCAGCTCAGGCAGATTTGGCTGCAGCGCCTCGTTCCTTTCTGCGAGCAGGTTGGTCTGAAGGTCCCGGCTCACTTCGATAGCGAAAGAGGCATTTACGTCCTCGATTACCAGATGCCGATCCTGCTGAATCTGGAAACTTTGAAATGGGATTTCCGTACGGTGCCATGGCCCGAGAAGCTGGCGCAGTGGAAGAAGGGCGGCCCATTGAAGCTGCCGGGCCTGAGCCGGATGCAGATTGAGCTGTGGGGGCAAGACCTGTGGTGACGGAGCAGGCGGTCCGGGAGGCGCTTCTCGCGGTGAATGACCCGCATATACCGGTCAGCATCGAGAGCATGGGGATGTTGCGGGCAGTCACGATATCGGAAACCGGCGTGGTCAATGTCGAACTCGCCATCCCGTGCCTGGCCTGTCCTGGCGTGTCGATGCTGAAACAATCGGTCAAGGACGCCGTGGGCGGCCTAAAAGGCGTCAGCGAGGTCAACGTCCTCGAAGGCTGGCACCACGATTGGACCACTCAATCCATTGAGCCCAATGCACGGCAACTGATGCGCCGCTTCGGAATACAAGTTTAAGGGTGCGATGATGAAGAAGGTTATCGACAGACAATTGGAGTTGGGCGGCGACAAGCCCGAATTCTACGAGGTATTTGCGCGCAGAGATTCCGCAGAACCACTCACTCATATCGGTTCGGTCGAGGCCCCCAACGCGGAACTGGCGGAGGCGCGCGCCTGGTTCGTCTACGACCACCATACCTGGCGGGAGATGTGCATCGTTCCGCTGTCGGCAATCGTTACTATTACCGAACGCGGCAGCAAATCGAAGGTGAAGGTGGTGTGATGTCCGTCATCAATTCAATCGAAGATCTTTCAGAAGCGGACCGGTGCCTGCGGGACGAACTGTATTGCATCGCGGACGCCAAACTGGTGCTCGCCGGCTGGTACATGATGGTGTTGCAGAACGGGCGCTCCATCGCGGACTTCACGTCCATCTGCGCGATGATGCAGGGGCAGTATGGGCATGCCCGCGCGCTCTATCAGCATCTGGGGCGTTTCGGAGTCACGCTCGAGGAGGTCGAGTGGACGCGTGGTGCGAAGGATATCCGCTCGCCCAAGCTGCTCGACCGGCCGCCGCAATCGTGGTCTGATTTTATCGCAACGATATTCATGGCTGAGCAGGCCATTTCCACGCAACTGAGCGCTTACAGGACAAGCCTGGCCGACAGAACCCTGGCACGTCTCGCTGACAAGATCCTGAAGGAATCGCGCTTTCACCTCAGCTATTCGGTGGGCTGGATCAAGGCGCTGCGCAAGGATTCGGCGTCCACGGTAGACGAAGACGCCCGTCGCCGCTTGGTCGACGCTTTGGATTGGTGGGGCGACGCGGACCGGCCGGACGTGGTTTTCTCAACCGGCTATCGGGATACGTCGGATTCGGACCTTCGCGATCGCTTCCTCAAAGCGATCGGCGCAACCTTCGATGTTCCGGACGGAATTGTGGGCCCTGCAAAGTCGTGGCAGCCGTCCATCCGCCGCAACGGCCGTCCCGGGATCCCGGAGAATCTGTTCGAGAAGATCGGTTTCAAGAATCGCGAATTGGCGATGCCGTGAATCGAAACGAGCCAACGTTCGACTTGCCGGTAGATGCCAGCAAGGTCGTTTGTCCGCACTGTGAGAGCGATGTTGTCGATATCGAATCGCCTTTCGGTGGAAGCGTTTCCGAAGTCTTGTTTCGATGCCGGAAATGCAAGTCGTTCTTCCATTGGGTGAAGTGGCAGCCTGAGCCATCACGTTAGGTGCGGTCGGAAAACCAAAGAGCAGCACAAGCTGCCAGAACGAACAAGGGGAGGTCATGGTGCTGGATCGAGCCATTTCGGTTTCGGATGTTCTTCGGGCAACGGCCTGCGCGACGCCGCAAAGAAGCGCCGTCGTCGATGAGGCGGGGTCGCTGACCTACCGCGAATTCGATGAGACGGTCGACCGCCTTGCTGCTGGACTTCAGCGGCTCGGAGTTGGAGCAGGCGACAGGGTTGCATATTTGCTGTGGAATCAGCGCGAGCTGCTTCTATCCTACTTTTCGATCGCCCGGCTCGGTGCGCTGACCGTTTCTCTAAACTTTCGGCTGACGGCCGAAGAGCTCGCGTATCAGCTCTCGGCAGCCAAGTGTAAAGCGCTCATCGTTGATGAAGAGCTCGCTGGACTGGCGTCTCAGGCCATCGCGACCTCTACGCTCTCGATCCGACTGATCGTGTGCGGCAGCGGCGTGGGGCCCGATCAGCTTCGCTTCGACGATCTGCTAAGCGGTACCGCAGACATGTCCTCCTTCCCGATCGTGAGCGCAGATGCTGATAGCGGCATCTGGTTCACATCGGGCACGACAGGCCGGCCGAAGGGAGCAGTGGTTAAGCACCGATCTGCTCTGGCTGCCGCGATGCTCGGCGCCTGGGCTATTCGGATTTCGGAACCCATCAGAGTCTTGGGCGTCGCTCCCCTTTTTCATCGAGGAGCGATGGAAAACGTTGCGCTCCCGGTCGTGATGTGTGGTGGCACGCAGTTTTTGTTCAAGAAGCTCAACGCTGCACAAACGTTGGAATACCTGGAGAAGCTCGAGATCAACACCGCGTTCATCGTCCCGACGATGGCCTGGCAATTGCTGCGCGAACTAACTGCCGAGACGAAGCCGTTGCCTCATCTCGCAAACTGGCTTTCAGCGTCCGCCCCGTTGCCGCCGGTACTTGCGGAGCAAATCACCAAACGCTTCGAATTACCCAATGGAGTTATTAACACTTACGGCATCACCGAAATGCTGTTCGTTTCGACCTGTCCTCCGTCGATGCTGTCGAGGAAGCCAGGCAGTGACGGGCTCCCGGCACCTGGGACGCAGATCGCCATCTACGACGACAAGCGCGGGGTCCTTCCTCGTGGCGAGATCGGAGAAATTCTCATCAGCGGGCCGACGGCATTCTCGCGCTATCTCGACAACGAGCAAGCGACGCGGGACGCGATCATCGATCTGAATGGGCAGGAGTGGTATCGCAGCGGCGATGTCGGTGTTCTCGATGAGGACGGATACCTTGCTATCAAGGACCGCAAGAAGGACATGATCATCTCCGGTGGAGAGAACGTCTATTGCGCCGAAGTCGAATTGGCGTTGATCGATCATCCATCAATCCGGGAAGTCGCGGTGATCGGAATTCCCGACGAAAAGTGGGGCGAAATCGTTGTCGCTGCCATCGTCAAGGCGACAGATGCAGCCGTAGATCCGGACGACATCGTAAGGAGCTGCGCGTCCCTCGCGAGCTACAAGCGGCCGCGTGAAGTGGTTTGCCTTGACGCATTGCCGCGCAACAGCTTCGGCAAAGTACGCAAGGATCTGGTTCGGGAGATGGTCCGCGAGCGGCTCCCTTCGTCGACGCGCATACGCCGCGCGTCCTAGTCAAGGAGCCGATCTTCTCGAACCGGCTTGAGGTTTAAGAAGACACGTAGTTTCACATTTTTGGAGTGATGTCATGTTCAAGCTCTTCAGGCCATTTATTGCTCTGATGCTGATGTCGTTCGGGTCCGCTGCGTATGCCGCCGATGCACCGGGTGTGACGCCGTCTGAGATCAAGATTGGCGGAGTCTTTCCTTTCAGCGGACCGGCCTCGCCGTACGGTGTCATAGGTCAAGCCATTCTTGCCTATGCCCAATCGGTCAACGACCGCGGCGGCATTAACGGCCGGAAAATAAACTACATCATGTACGACGATGCTTACAGCCCGCCCAAAGCGGTGGAGCAGGTGCGCAAGCTCGTCGAAGGCGACGAGGTCGCCTTCATCTATGGTCAGCTTGGTACCCCGGGAAACACGGCGGTCGCCAAATATCTCATTGCGAAGCGCGTGCCGAGCATAGGCATCATCACCGGGTCGAACAAGTTCACGAACGTCTCGGATTATCCGCTGACGACGACGAGCATCGTCAGTTACGATACAGAGGGGAAGATCTATGCCAAGTTTCTGACCAAGACGATGCCGAATGCGAAGTATGGCATCCTCTATCAGAATGACGATCTCGGCAAGGATTACGTCAACGCTTTCAAGGCGATCTTGAAAGGCGCTTTCGAAGCGAAGGTTGTCGCCGTCTCATATGAGGTCAGCGATCCAACGGTGGATTCTCAAATCCTGAACTTGAAGAGTTCAGGGGCCGATGCGCTGCTGGTGGCGGGGACGCCAAAGTTCGCGGCGCAAGCCATTCGGAGGGCTGCCGAGATCGGCTGGAAACCCACGATCGTACTGAACTACCCCTCGGGTTCGGTTAGCGCGACCCTGAAGCCGGCAGGTCTGGAAAGGGCGGTCGGTGTGATCGTCGGGCAGAACCTGATGGATCCGGTCGACACGCAGTGGGCCAACGACGCTGGGATGAAGGGCTATCGAACCTTCATCGAAAAGTACATGCCGGGCGCCGACTTCGCCGACACCAATATCCAGTACGGTTATGCGCAAGCAGCGTTGCTCGAACACCTGATCAAACAGTGCGGGAGCGATCTTTCCCGCGAGAATATCATCAAGCAGGCGAAGAGCCTGAAGAATGTCATGCTACCGACGCTGTTGCCTGGCATCAGCGTCAGTACGAGCGATAAGATCAACATGAATTACACCCAAATGAAGCTGCAACGCTGGAGTGGTACAGCCTGGGAGCTTTTCGGCGAAGTCCTTGACGCTTCCTCAGAGTGAGCAGGGACGGAAGGTCGGGCTCACGTGCCCACACGGTGGCGGCTCCCGGCAGACCTGCGCAATGAGCTGAGCCGTGATGCGCCGGCGCAGGGTCGTCACGCACCGCTGAACACCGAACGAAGATCAGACCTGCCGCACCGGAGCGAAACTCGCCGATCAAGACTTGAAAAAAACAAGTTAATATACGAAAGCAACTTATGTAGGTTTGCAGCATCTACTTTGATCTGAGTGAGAAGGGTCGGTGTCGGCCGCGCTCTCGCGAGTGACTCAAGACAGCTTGATTTGCGCTGGGACAATTCCTCCCGGACCGGGGAGGTAAACAAGGCAGGAGAGGCCAGAGATGCCTGAGGCATATATCTACGACCACGTTCGCACGCCGCGCGGCAAGGGAAAGTCCGACGGCTCGCTCCACGAAGTGACGGCTCTCGCGCTGGCGGCCGTTCCGCTACAGGCGCTGAAGGAGCGCAACAATCTGGCGCCTGACAGCGTCGATGACGTCGTGCTCGGCGTTGTGGATCCGATCGGCGAGGCAGGGGGCGACATCGCGCGATTTGCTGCGCTGAAGGCCGGCTTCGACAAGTCAGTGCCCGGTATTCAGGTCAACCGCTTCTGCGCGTCGGGCCTCGACGCCGTGAATATTGCCGCGGCGCAGATCATGTCGGGGCAGCACGAATTGACCATCGGCGGCGGCGCGGAGTCCATGAGCCGCGTCGGGATCATGTCCTCCGGTTCGGCATGGCCGACGGATCCTTCTATGGCGGTGCCGAGCTATTTCATGCCTCAGGGCGTCGCAGCGGATTTGATTGCCACCAAGTACGGCTTCTCGCGCGATGACGTCGATACCTACGCCGTTCAGAGCCAGGAGCGCGCCGCCCGGGCCTGGGACGAAGGTCGGTTCAAGAAATCGGTCGTGCCGGTGAAGGACGTCAATGGCATCACGATTCTCGCAAAGGACGAGCATATTCGCCCGGGAACGACAATGCAGTCGCTCGGCCAGCTGCAGCCATCATTCGCCACGATGGGTGCGATGGGCGGCTTTGACGCCGTTGCCGTGCAATCGCATCCGGAAATCGAGGCGATCAATTACGTGCACCATGCAGGCAACTCGTCGGGTATTGTCGACGGCGCGGGAGCCGTTCTTCTCGGTAGCAAGGATGCTGGCAAAAAGCATGACCTCAAGCCACGTGCAAAGATTCGCGCGTTCGTCAATGTCGGCTCCGAACCTGCGATGATGCTGACCGGTCCGGTCGATGTGACCAGAAAAGTGCTTGATCGTTCCGGCATGAAGCTGTCGGACATCGATCTGGTCGAACTGAACGAGGCGTTTGCCTCCGTGGTCCTGCGACTGATGCAGGCGTTCGAAATCGACAGGGACAAGATCAACGTCAACGGCGGCGCGATTGCGATGGGCCACCCACTTGGCGCGACCGGCGCGATGATCCTCGGTACGGTTCTCGACGAACTCGAGCGTACCAACAAATCCACCGCTCTCGTGACGCTGTGCATCGGCGGCGGAATGGGTACCGCGACCATCATTGAACGGGTCTGAATTGTTCTCTTCCCTGTAAGGGGAGGCGACCCAGGCGAAAATCCTAATCATGACGTCCTTAGGAGCACTCGCGAGGAGCGAGGCACCCCTGGATGACGACAAGGAATTGGAACGATCACATGGCCTACAAGAATTTCAGGATTGAGACAGACGTCGACGGCATTGCGCTGGTGACGTGGGATATCCCCGGAAAATCGATGAACGTCATCGACGACACATCCGGCGCCGAGCTTGCGGCGATCATCGAGCAGATGACATCAGATGTGGCGGTCAAGGGCGTCGTTGTCACATCCGGCAAGGACGCGTTTTGCGCCGGCGCGGATTTGACGATGCTCGAAGCGATGAACCGTACTCACGGGGAGATGTTGAAGTCGCAAGGCGAGGAAGCGGCGAACAAATACGTGTTCGGTGAGGCGCGCAAATTGTCGCAATCATTCCGAAATATCGAGGTTGGTGGCAAGCCGTGGGTTGCCGCGATCAATGGAACGGCGCTCGGCGGCGGCTTCGAACTGGCGCTTGCCTGTCACCACCGCATAGCGTCCGACAATCCAAAAGCCCGTGTTGGGCTGCCGGAGGTCAAGATTGGAATTTTCCCCGGGGCCGGCGGCACGCAGCGCTTGCCGCGCCTGATGCCGACCATGGACGCCGTACAGATGCTGTTCAAGGGCGAGGCCATTGATGTCAAGAAGGCCCAAGCCCGCGGTATCATCGGAGAGGTGGTGCCTGCTGGGGATCTGATTCAGAAGGCGAAGGACTGGATCAAAGCCGGCGGCAAGGCGGTCGCGCCCTGGGATCAGAAAGATTTCAAGCTGCCTGGTGGTACGGTCTACTCGAAAACGGGTTTGCAGTTCTTCCAGCCTGCGACCGCGATGCTGCGCCGGGAGACTTACGACAATTATCCGGGCGCACGGGCAATCCTGCAGTGCGTCTACGAAGGCCTGCAGTTGCCGATGGATACGGCGCTGCGCGTCGAGTCGCGGTACTTCTCAAAGATTTTGCGCTCGAAGGAAGCGGCGGCGATGATCCGCTCGCTCTTTATATCGATGCAGGATCTGAACAAGGGTGCGCGCCGTCCGCAGAAGGTGCCGCCGACAAAGGTGAAGAAGCTCGCAGTCATCGGTGCAGGTTTCATGGGCGCCGGCGTCGGCTACATTTCCGCTCAGGCAGGAATCGATGTGGTGCTGATCGATCGCGACCAGGCCTCGGCCGACAAGGGCAAGGGCCACGCCCAGGCGAACGTCGAGGCGGCAGTTTCCAAGGGGCGCATGAATCAAGCCGACGGCGACGCGATCCTCTCGCGCATTACCGCCACCGCAGATTACAACGCGATAAGCGATTGCGACCTGGTGATCGAGGCGGTGTTCGAGGATCGGAAGGTCAAGGCAGAGACCTACGCCAAAGCGCAGCCGCTTTTGAAGAAGGGCGCGATCTTTGCGTCGAACACCTCCACGCTGCCGATCAATTCGCTGGCTGAGGAGTTCAAGGATCCGTCTAAGTTCATCGGGATCCACTTCTTCTCTCCAGTCGAGAAGATGATGCTGTCGGAAATCATCGTCGGCAATGACACTGGAGACGTGGCGCTGGCCACCGCACTCGACTACGTGCGCCAGATCAAGAAGACGCCGATAGTCGTCAACGACTCTCGTGGCTTCTACGCCAACCGTTGTGTGATGCTCTTCCTCTTCGAAGGATATGAGATGTTGCTCGAGGGCGTGCCGCCCGCGATGATCGATAACGTCGCCAAGATGGCCGGCATGCCGGTCGGGCCGCTCTCACTGAGTGATGAAACCGCGCTCGATCTTGGGCTTAAGATCTTGAGGGCCACCGAAGCCGATGTCGGCACGCAGGCGGTCAATCAGGATCACAAGAAGTTGCTGGTCGAAATGGTGGAGAAGCGCGGGCGCCTCGGCCGAAAAAATGGCAAGGGCTTCTATGATTATCCCGACAAGGGAAAGGGACAAAAGAAGCTATGGTCGGAGCTGACCGTGATGCAGCCTAAGCGGCTCGATCCGGATACGCTCGACGTCGAGGAATTGAAGCAGCGGTTTCTCGTGGTCCAGGCCGTGGAAGCCGCGCGCACCGTGGAAGATAACGTCATCACCGATCCGCGGGAGGCCGACGTCGGCTCGATTCTCGGATTCGGGTTCCCGCCATTCACCGGGGGCACGCTGTCCTACATCGACTTCATGGGAACGAAAAAGTTCGTCGAGCTGTGTCTGAAGCTGGAAAAGAAGTATGGTTCGCGCTTCACGCCACCAAAGCTCTTGATCGAAATGGCCGCTAAAGGCGAAACGTTCTACGGTCGCTTTACACCGAAAAAGGCGACGGCGGCATAGCGGCGTCGATATCCGTCTGAGCTCGCAGCGGGGCAACCGTCAATCCGGTGCCCCGCTTGATCGAACGGCCCGTTTCATTGTCGGGCGAGAGGGAATGTCTTCCGCTAAGCCGCCTTGAACTATCGAAAGAGCGCTCTTTCGTTCGCGGGTGACGGAGCGAGCACATCACACTGTCAACAAGGAGCTTGGCCGTTTGACGACCCCCATCCGGGTCGCTCCGACGGCGTTCCTCGTTCGGGGAAGCGGCCGATGAGGCGATAGATGCGAATCTCGAATTCCAGCCAGGTCACTGTTCCGCTGCCCCCTGATTTGGCGGGGCGATAGTCCACACCACTGCGATACGGCGCGGGAGAATGAGCTCGATTCCGAGAAGCCGAGAAGGTGACCGATACGAGAAACACCGACATCTGTCTCGGAGAGCATGATTAGGGCTTCAGCCATCCGATAGGCATCGAAAAGTTCAGAGAAGCTCGTGCCGGCTGAACTTAAACGGCGCTGGAGCGTGCGAGGTGAACAGCCGACTTCGCTGGCGACGGAGTCGATATTGGCTGCACCCGGACCGAGCTTTGCGACCGCTGCCTGCACCCTTTGGCAAAGGGCATCCATTTGACGGAGAGCGCCAAGCAAAGTCTCAGCGTAAGCGATATTGATGTCGCACAAGGATCGATCCGCTCCGGATCTTAGTGTTTTCAGTGCCTTGGCATCGTAGTCGACGGAAGCGTATCGCGCGCCAAAGCAAACGTCGCATTTAAGGGTTTCAGCGAACGAGGCCTGATCGGCCTCTGGCCGACCAACGAGATGAACAAGCGTAGGCTGCGGACCGCTCGCGACGATACAAGCGATGATCGCATCGGTATGAAGCACATCCATCGATACGGCGTCCCAGTTCGGTTTATACAGCATCCGAACCGCTCCTCCCGTGGATTGCGTCGTGAGCTGGCCGCCCTCGCTCAGCAACGCCTGATAGCGCAACAGGTGCTGAATAGATTCGCCAAACGTAGGGCTGTGCGCTGTGATGACCGCGATCACATTGGTGGCGTGTATAGGCAGGGAGCTGCCGACCTTGACCCCGAGCAGAGGATCGTCCGAAAGAAGCCGGGCGCGGCCCCAAATGGTTCTTGTTGGAGAGAGCTCAATGCGGCTCGTGTCGGGAAATCTGCCGTCCACGATGCCGCGGACACCGAGCGTCAGTCGTGTTCTCTCCAGGCCCTGTCGTTCAAGGCCGTCGAGAATTGCGTTGAACCAGCATGAGGCTACGGTAAGAGCTGTCAAGACGATGGTTCTCCCCGCGGAGCGCGGTCGAATGATATCAGTATTTTGACAAGCATGGCCATGCTCTTCTTATCGGCCTTCGGATTTTCTCGTAGATTCTCGGTCGCAGCGACCACGTGCGCGAATGACAGTTCGGTAGTGGCCTGCTCCAGGGGGACCTTCCACGCGATCGTTGCGGGTCGCAGGAGCAGTGATGCGGTCGCTGCAGGCGAGAGGGACTGGAACGCGGTGGCCGAAAGCCGTCATAAGTTGTTAAGCTATCGCCGGAGGGGACTGGCAAGGCGGCAAGTGGCGCGCTACCTGCGTCCAGGGCGCCGCGAAGCTCCCGTGGACAAAAGACGACAGTATGCGGCAGGCCTTTCGCGGCCGAAGGCCTTCCATCCGAAGCGTTTGCGGTGCAATCGAGCCTTTCGGCCGCAACGGCAGGCTGAGCTGTCGCGTGGACTGGCGGCGGATGCAGTGCCTTTGGCTGTGCAAGTTGGTGCGCGGGGCACCTTTCGTAAGCCGCGGGGATCAGTTCGCTCTTTTGCGGCCGAGCTCCCAGGAGCGCCCAGTATCGCGGCCAGCGGATTGGCCCGCGGCCGCCGGCACGATGCAATCGCACTCAAAATGACCTCAAGCGCCGTTCGCGAAGTCCGCGACGGTGAGTTCGGCGGTCTCGTGCTGGGGTGCGGCCTACGGATCAATAGGCCTCGGCTTCGCCAATGGCCCGCGTGGTAGCGCTTTCCGACATCTCGTTCACATCAGATAGCCACACACGTGGCCGTTTCAATTC
>Ga0105239_10001280_pt1 | contig 33970 bp, 24 predicted proteins | sample KBSC44metaG_FD_92761 | JGI IMG/M metagenome (GOLD analysis project Ga0105239, IMG submission 92761) | Corn rhizosphere microbial communities from Kellogg Biological Station, Michigan, USA - KBS C4-4 metaG | ecosystem: Host-associated > Plants > Roots > Rhizosphere > Soil | place: Michigan, USA... | reverse complement strand
GGTGGGCGGCGGCGGCGAGATCGGCCAGGCTCAGCACCGGCCCGCCCAGCCAGCGGCGATGATCGATCAGCCAGTCGATATAATCGAGATGGCCGTTGGCGTTCTTCATCGCCTCGCGCAGGACCTTGGCATCGGGCGAGGCGCGGTGGACGAGGCGCTTCAGCATGCGCTCCTCCATCAGCGGGCCGACCACCTCGCGATAGAATTTCTCGTCGAACCAGGCGACCAGCCGGCGGATTTCCGCGCGGGCGGAGGCATCGCCGGAGATCATCGGCGCGCGGTCGATCGTCTCCTCGAAATATTCGCAGATCGCCCAGCTATCGCGCAGGCGCAGCTGGCCCTGCACCATCACGGGCGTGGTGCCGGCGGGATTGAGGTCGATGAATTCGTCCCGGTGCAGCCAGGGCGATTCGCGCACCAGCTCGTAGCCCACGCCCTTCTCGCCCAGCATCAGCCGGACCTTGCGGGAAAAGGGACATAACGGAAATTGAAGGAGCTGCCACATGATCGCCCCTGCTTAGGGGCGGGAGCGGCGAGGGGGAAGGGGGCGATTCAGCCTTCGAAGCGGACCTCCAGCGGCGGGAGCCCCGCCACGGTCGCGACCAGCGTCTCGCCGGGGCGGATCGGGCCGACGCCGGAGGGCGTGCCGGTGAAGATCAGGTCGCCCGGCGCGAGCGCGACATAGGTCGAAAGCTCGGCGATCAGCGCGTCGATCGGCCAGATCAGATCGGACAGGTGGCCCTGCTGGCGGAGTTCGCCGTCGATCGTGAGGGTGATGGCGGCATCGGTGGCGGGCAGGCCGCGCGTCAGCGGCGCGATCGGGGCGGAGGCGTCGAAGCCCTTGGCCATGTCCCACGGACGCGCCAGTTTCTTCGCGTCCGCCTGCAGATCGCGGCGGGTGAGATCGAGGCCGACGGCACTGCCGAAGACGAGCCCGAGGGCCTCGGCGCGGTCGATGTTCGCGCCGCCCCCGCCGAGCGCGACCACCAGCTCGACCTCGTGATGGAGATCGTCGGTGCGCGCCGGGAAGGGCAGCACCCCGCCCGGCACCGCCGCGTCGGCCGGCTTGGTGAAGAAGAAGGGCGGCTCCGCGTCCGGATCGTGGCCCATCTCGCGGGCATGATCGGCATAGTTGCGGCCGACGCAGAAAATGCGCCGCACGGGGAAGCGCTCGGCCTCCCCGGCGATCGCGATGGTCGGCTGCGGAACGGCGGGGACGTCCACCGTCATTCCGCCGCCACCGCCGTCTCTTCATCGGAGAGCGGATGCGCCAGCCGCGTCACCATCTCCTTCGGGCAGACCTGCCAGATCCGTTCGCGCCAGTGCGCCCAGTCGGCAAGCACGGTCTGCGCCCACTTGCTGTCGGTGCGCTGGGCATGCTCCTCGACGAAGGCCTTGCAGACGCCTTCCCAATGCGCCGACGCGATGCGCTGCCAGAGGATGCTCTCGGGATTGGCATGCTGTTCGAAGCGGCCGTCCTCGTCGAGGATGAAGGCCATGCCGCCCGTCATGCCGGCGCCGAAATTCTCGCCCACCGAGCCGAGGATCACCGCCGTGCCGCCGGTCATATATTCGCAGCCATTGGCGCCGCAGCCTTCGATGACGACGTTCGCGCCGGAATTGCGCACCGCGAAGCGCTCGCCCGCCTGGCCCGCCGCGAACAGCGAGCCCGAGGTCGCGCCGTAGAGCACGGTGTTGCCGACGATGGCGTTGCGGCGGCTTTCCAGCGGCGAGGAGACGGTCGGCCGCACGGCGATGATGCCGCCCGACAGGCCCTTGCCGACATAATCGTTGGAATCGCCGAACACCTCCAGCGTCACGCCCTTGCACAGGAAGGCGCCGAGCGACTGGCCGGCCGAGCCGCGCAGGCGGACATGGACGTGCCCGTCCGCCAGATGGATCATCCCGAAGCGCTGGGTGATCTCGGCCGAGAAGCGCGTGCCGACGGCGCGGTGGGTATTCCGCACCGAATAGGTCAGCTGCATCTTCTCGCCCCGCGCGAAGACGGGCGCGGCATCGCGGATCATCTGCGCGTCGAGGCTGTCCGGCACCTCGTTGCGATGGCCCTCGATGTTGAAGCGGCGGAGATGATCCGGCGCGTCGACCTTGGCGAGGATCGGGTTGAGATCGAGGTCGTCGAGATGCTCGGCGCCGCGGCTGACCTGGCGGAGCAGCTCGGTGCGGCCGATGATCTCGTCGAGCGAGCGGACACCCAGGCGGGCGAGGATCTCGCGTACCTCCTCGGCGATGAAGGTCATCAGGTTGATCACCTTCTCCGGCGTGCCGACGAACTTCTGCCGCAGCGCTTCGTCCTGCGTGCAGACGCCGACCGGGCAGGTGTTCGAATGGCACTGACGCACCATGATGCAGCCCATGGCGACCAGCGACAGCGTGCCGATGCCGAATTCCTCGGCACCCAGGATCGCGGCGATGACGATGTCGCGCCCGGTCTTGAGGCCGCCGTCGGTGCGCAGCTTCACCTTGTGCCGCAGCCCGTTGAGGGTCAGCACCTGATTGGCTTCGGTGAGGCCCATCTCCCACGGCGTGCCGGCATATTTCACCGACGTCTGCGGGCTGGCGCCGGTGCCGCCGACATGGCCGGCGATCAGGATCGCGTCGGCATGCGCCTTGGCCACGCCCGCCGCGATCGTGCCGATGCCGGCGGAGCTGACCAGCTTCACGCACACCTTGGCGCGCGGGTTGATCTGCTTGAGATCGTAGATGAGCTGCGCCAGATCCTCGATCGAATAGATGTCGTGGTGCGGCGGCGGCGAGATCAGGGTCACGCCGGGCGTGGAATGGCGCAGCTTCGCGATGAACTCGGTGACCTTGAAGCCGGGCAATTGGCCGCCTTCGCCGGGTTTGGCGCCCTGCGCGACCTTGATCTCCAGCTCCTCGGCGGAACCCAGATATTCCGCCGTCACGCCGAACCGGCCTGAGGCGACCTGCTTGATGACGGAGTTGGCGTTGTCGCCATTCTCATAGGGGACGTAGCGGCTCTTGTCCTCGCCGCCCTCGCCGGAGACGGCCTTGGCGCCGATCCGGTTCATGGCGATGGCGAGCGTCTCGTGCGCCTCGGGGGAGAGCGCGCCCAGCGACATGCCGGGCGTGACGAAGCGCTTGCGGATCTCGGTGATCGCCTCGACCTCGTCGATCGGGATGGCCTCCCGCGCCCAGTTGAACTCCAGCAGGTCGCGCAGATAGACCGGCGGCAGATCCCGCACGCCGCGCGAGAATTGCAGGTAGGTCGAGTAGCTGTCCGTGCCGACCGAGGTCTGCAGCAGGTGCATCAGGGTCGCCGAATAGGCATGGGTCTCGCCGCCGGCGCGCTGGCGGTAGAAGCCGCCGATCGGCAGCGTCGCCACCGCCGCGTCGAACGCCTTTTCGTGCCGCTCCACCGCATTGACCTTGAGCGAGGCATAGCCCTCGCCGGAAATCTTCGCGGGCATGCCGGGGAAGAGATCGTTGCACAAAGCGCGCGACAGGCCAACAGCCTCGAAATTATAGCCGCCGCGATAGGAGGAGATCACCGCGATCCCCATCTTGGCCATGATCTTGAGCAGGCCGTCGTCGATCGCCTTGCGGTAGCGCCTGATGCACTCCTCCAGCGACCGCTCGCCGAACAGGCCGCGCGCCTGCCGGTCCGCGATGGCGGCTTCGGAGAGATAGGCGTTCACCGTGGTCGCGCCGACGCCGATCAGCACCGCGAAATAATGGGTGTCGAGACACTCCGCCGAACGCACGTTGATCGACGCGTAGGAGCGCAGGCCGCGCCGCACGAGATGCGTGTGCACGGCGGCGGCGGCCAGCACCATCTGGATGGCGCAGCGGTCCGGCCCGACATGCTCGTCGGTGAGGAACAGCTCGGAGCGGCCCTCGCGCACCGCCTGCTCGGCCTTGCGGCGGATCTCGGCGATGGCGCCGCGCAGCGCGTCGGCGCCGCCGGCGGGATCGAAGGTGCAGTCGATCTCCGCGGTGGCCGCGCCGAAATGCGCCTTCAAGGTCGCCCAGTCGGTGGACGAGAGCACCGGCGAATCGAGCACCAGCACGCTCGACTGGACCAGCCCGGTGTCGAGGATGTTGGCGAGGTTGCCGAAGCGGGTCGACAGGCTCATCACCCGCGTCTCGCGCAGGCTGTCGATCGGCGGGTTGGTCACCTGCGAGAAATTCTGGCGGAAGAACTGGCTGATGACGCGCGGCTTGTCCGAGATGACGGCGAGCGGCGTGTCGTCGCCCATCGATCCGATCGCCTCCTTGGCATCTTCCACGGCGGGCGCCAGGATCAGCTCCATATCCTCCATGGTCTGCCCGGCGGCGACCTGGCGGCGGATCAGCTCGGCCCGCTCAAAGCGCGGGAGATGATCGCCCTCCGGCACGGTCAGGTCGGCCAGCGTGCGGAAATCCTTCACATAGTCCGCGAAGGGATGCTCGCCTGCGAGCCGGTCCTTGAGCTCCAGGTCGGAGAAGAGCTGGCCCTCGTCGAGATCGACGGCGAGCATCTGGCCCGGCCCGATCCGACCCTTGGCGATGATCGTGCTCTCGGGCACCACCACCATGCCCGTCTCGGATCCGACGATCAGCAGATTGTCGGCGGTCAGCGTGGTGCGCAGCGGGCGCAGCGCATTGCGGTCGACGCCGGCCACCACCCAGCGCCCGTCCGTCATGGCGAGCGCGGCGGGGCCGTCCCACGGCTCCATCACCGAGGCGTAATACGCGTACATGTCCCGATGCTCGGGCTTCATGTCGGTGCTGTTCTGCCACGCCTCGGGCACCAGCATCAGCTTGGCGGTGGGCGCGTCGCGGCCGGCGCGCACGATCGCCTCGTACACGGCATCGAGCGCGGCGGTGTCCGAAGCACCGGCCGGGATCAGCGGCTTGATATCCTCCGAATGCTCGCCGAAGGCGATCGCCGCCATCTTGATCTCGTGGCTCTTCATCCAGTTCTTGTTGCCGCGGATCGTGTTGATCTCGCCATTGTGGGCGAGGGTGCGGAACGGCTGGGCCAGCCACCATTGCGGGAAGGTGTTGGTCGAATAGCGCTGGTGGAAGATGGCGAAGCGGCTGACAAAGCGCTCGTCCAGCAGATCCGGATAGAAGACCGACAGCTCCTCGGCGAGGAACAGGCCCTTGTAGATGATCGAGCGGCACGACAGCGAGCAGACGTAGAAGCCCTGGATCTGGGCCTCGATCACCTTGCGCTCGATCCGGCGGCGGATGAGGTACAGATTCTTCTCGAACTCGGCGGCGTCCATCACGTCCGGGCGCGGGCCCTGGATCATGATCTGCTCAATCTCGGGGCGCGTCTGCAGCGCCTTCTCGCCGATCACCGAGACGTCGACCGGCACCTGACGCCAGCCGTAGATGGTGTAGCCGAAATCGATGATCTCGCTCTCGACGATGGTGCGGCAGGCCTCCTGCGCGCCGAGATCGGTGCGCGGCAGGAAGATCATGCCGACGGCGAGGCGGCCCTGGCCGGGCTTGTGGCCGCCATTCTCGATCGCGTCGTCGAAGAAGTGGACGGGCAGCTCGACATGGAGGCCGGCGCCGTCGCCGGTCTTGCCGTCGGCATCGACGGCGCCGCGGTGCCATACCGCCTTGAGCGCATCGATCGCCGCAGAGACGACGCGGCGCGACGGCTGGCCGTCGGTCGCGGCGACGAGGCCGACGCCGCAGGCATCGCCTTCGAATTCGGGGCGGTACATGCCTTCGGCGGCGATGCGGAGGCGTTCTTGCTCGGAAGTCATCACGTCTTTGGCTCCGTTGGAGTGCCAATCATTTCCTTCTGCGCGCGTTCAAATCCGCGCTGGCCGGCTTCCTTGCCCGCATCCTTGCCGAGGGCCTGCCCTGCCAGGGACATCTTGGTCTGGATTTCGGGCATCAGCCGCAGCGCCTTGGCGCCTACGCCGGAGCTGTAAAAGGCCAGGATCTGCTTCAGTTCATCCGCCGAAAAGAGACTCGCATATTCGTGGGCGACCTGCTCCTCCAGATCCGGGTAGCGCTTGCGCACGGCCACCATGAATTCCTGGCTGAAGATAGCTTCTAGCTTCGCACGGCCACCCGTGCCGGTCGCGATGATCTTGTTGGCGACACTTGCGGAGGCGGGGTCCGCCAGCATCGCATTCACCACGGTCGTCCCGAAAACAGGCGCGAACTGGATCATCATGCGATCCATCGTCTGATCGGTGTGGACGACCGCGACGATCTGGCGCGCGACCGCCAGGGCCGCCGGATCAGCGGGCGTGGCCGATGCGGCCTGCGGTTCAGGCGGTTTGGCCGGCGCCGTCGCTCCGATCGCCGGCTGGGTGAGCAGGAGCGCCGCGAGGCCGACGGAGCAGCGCATCACGCCGCCACCATCTCGGCGGTCTTCGTGGCCTTCGCCTTGTCCTTCAGCCAGGCGTGCATCCGCTCGGAAACGTCGCGGCCGTCGCGGACGCCCCACACCACCAGCGAGGCGCCGCGCACGATGTCGCCCGCCGCGAACACGCCCGGCAGCGAGGTCTGCATCGTCTTGTGATCGACGCGCAGCGTGCCCCAGCGGGTGACGGAGAGTTCGGGCGCGCCGAACATCTGCGGCAGGTCTTCGGGATCGAAGCCCAGCGCCTGGATGACGAGATCGGCATCGAGGCGGAAGTCGCTGCCCGGATCGGCCTCCGGCGCGCGACGGCCCGAAGCGTCGGGGGCGCCGAGGCGCATGCGCGAGGCGCGCACGCCGCTCACTTTGGCGTCGCCGTCGAAGGCGTCCGGCGCGGAGAGCCAGACGAACTCGACGCCCTCCTCCTCGGCATTGGCCACCTCGCGCTGCGAGCCCGGCATGTTGGCGCGGTCGCGGCGATAGAGGCATTTCACCGACCTGGCGCCCTGGCGGATTGCAGTGCGCACGCAGTCCATGGCGGTGTCGCCGCCGCCGACCACGACCACGTTCTTGCCCTCGGCGTTGAGGCCGCCGTTGAGGAAGTCCGGCACGACGTCGCCGAAGCTCATGCGGTTGGAGGCGATCAGATAGTCGAGCGCCTTCACCACGCCGCTGGCGCCGACGCCCGGCGCCTTGATCGCGCGGGCCTTGTAGACGCCGGTGGCGACCAGCAGCGCGTCATGCCGCTCGCGCAGTTCGGCGAGCGTGGCATCCTTGCCGACCTCGAAGCTCAGGTGGAAGCGGATGCCGCTGTCGCGCAGGCGCTCGAAGCGGCGGGTGACCACCTCTTTCTCCAGCTTGAAGCCGGGGATGCCGTAGACGAGCAGGCCGCCGGCACGATCGTGCCGGTCGTAGACATGCACCTCATAGCCGTGGCCGCGCAGATATTCCGCCGCCGTGAGCCCCGCCGGTCCGGCGCCGATGATGCCGACCGACTGGCCCGAACGGTCGCGCACCGGCACGATCGGCTCGACCCAGCCTTCCTTCCAGGCGGTATCGGTGATGAACTTCTCGATCGAGCCGATGGTGACGGCGCCGTGGCCGGAAAACTCGATGACGCAATTGCCCTCGCACAGCCGGTCCTGCGGGCAGATGCGGCCGCAGATTTCGGGCATGGTCGAGGTCGCGGCGGACAGCTCGTAGGCCTCGCGCAGGCGGCCCTCGGCGGTGAGGCGCAGCCAGTCCGGGATATGGTTGTGCAGCGGGCAATGGGTCGAGCAATAAGGCACGCCGCATTGCGAGCAGCGTCCGGCCTGCTCCTCGGCCTTGGCGGCCAGATAGGCCCTGGTGATCTCGGCGAAATCCTCGGCGCGCACTTCGGGTGCGCGCTTCTCGGGATAAGCCTGCCCCGTACCCACGAACTTCAGCATCGGATTGTCGGCCATCGCGCCCTCCACTCGAGGAGACGCGAAAGCATAGATTCAGGGGGGAGTCACGAAAGGATTCGGCAATAAGTCAGCATAACTGACGTTCTTTTGCCGTGGATTTCGTCAACTTGCTCAGATCGCAGGCCGGACAGATTTTGATAGGTCCGATCCGGTCTTATTTGATCATCAGCCAAGCCAGAGCGCCGGCGCCCGCGATGATGCGATACCAGGCAAAAGGCCCGAAACCGTGCTTGGTCACGAAGCCGACGAAGGCCTTCACCACCACCAGCGCGACGAGGAAGGACACCACGAACCCGATCGCGATCTCGCCCATGCCGACATGGACGACGCCCGCCGGCAGCGGCGCGGGCTTCTTGGCGAGCTCGACGACGGTCGCGCCCAGCATGGTGGGGATGGCGAGGAAGAAGCTGAATTCGGCGGCGGTGCGGCGCTCGACGCCCAGCGACAGCGCGCCGAGGATGGTCGCGCCCGACCGGCTGACGCCGGGGATCATCGCCAGGCACTGGATGATGCCGATGCCGAGCGTGGTCTTCACCGGCACGTCGGCGACGCCCGAGACGGTCTGCCGCTTGGCGAGCTTCTCGATGACGAGGATCGCCACGCCGCCGAGGATCAGCGCGATGCAGACGATATCCGGCCGCAGCAGCAGCGCCTCGATCTTCTTGTGCAGCGCCAGCCCGATGATCGCCGCCGGCAGGAAGGCGAGCAGGATGTTGCACACGAAGCGGATCGATTCCGGCCGCCGCGCCACCAGCCCCATCAGCACCGCCCAGAAGGTCCGCCAGTAGAGCACCACGATCGCCAGGATCGCGCCGAGCTGGATGACGATGTCGAATGTCGCCCAGGCCTTGTCGTCATAGCCGAGCAGCGCGCCCGCCAGGATCAGGTGGCCGGTCGAGGAGACCGGCAGGAACTCGGTGAGGCCCTCGACGATACCGAGGATGATAGGCTGCAGGATCATCATGCGCGCATGTCTCCCCTATTGCGGCGCACAAGGGAAGGGGGCCGTAACGTTAATTCTTGCCAATGTCCGCCTTGGTCATCCGCCCCCCGCTCGCCCTGCGCTTGTCGAAGCCTGTCCCGAGCGCCTGCCTTGGCAGGCAGTCGAAGGGGGCCGCCTTTCTCTTCGCAAGTTGGAAGAAGAAGGACAGGACTTCGATCGGCCCGGCCCGATCAATTTGGGTGGATGAACCCGGCAGCGCGCCCGATCAGGAGGCCTTGCGCTCGGCCCCGAACCGGCCCAGCCGGCGATAGCGCACCAGCCATGACGGCGCGACCGCGCCCAGCGGGGTCGGCGTCACGCCGAACGCCTGCAGGCCCTTCGCCCCCGCATCGGCGACATTGTCGTGCTGGAGCATCCGCCACTGATCCTTGGTGATCGGCGCGCCGGGCAGGAAGCCGAAGCTGGCGATCAGGCCGGAGAGCGCGTCGGGCAATTCCAGGAAGGTCGGCGCCGCCCCGATCATCGCGGCGGTGCGGCGGATCAACTCGCCCATCGTCAGCACCTCGGGCCCGCCCAGCTCGAACACGGCACCGCCATGGGTTTCCGGCGCGAGCGCGGCTTCCGCGACGGCCTTGGCGACGTCGGCGACGAAGACCGGCTGGAACTTCGTGCCCGCGGCCATGATCGGCACGGCCGGTGCCGACTGGATCAGGCCGGCGAAGCGGTTGATGAAATTGTCCTCGGAGCCGAAGAGGATCGAGGGGCGCAGGATGGTCGCGCCGGCGAACGCCTCCCGCACCGCCTTCTCGCCTTCGCTTTTGGTGCGGGCATAGGGGATGTCGGAGCCGGCGTCCGCGCCGATCGCCGAGACGTGGACCAGCGCCGTGGCGCCGGCGCCGCGCGCGGCCTCGGCGACGTTGCGCGCGCCGTCCACCTGCACCGCCTGGAAATCGCCGTTCATGATGCCGACGAGGTTCACCACCGCGTCGCTGCCCTGCACGGCGCGCTCGACGGTGGCGCGCTTGGTGACGTCGGCGGCGATGAACTGGGTCTGGCCGAGCCCGCCCTGCGGCTTCACGAAGAAGGCGCGCTTGGGATCGCGCTCGACGAGCCGCACGCGCGCGCCGCGCTGCAGCAGCGCCTGCGCGACGTAGCGCCCCAGGAACCCGCCGCCGCCGAACACCGTCACCAGCCGAGTCATCGTACCAACCTCATGTTCGCGAACCATAGCCTGGCGCCGCATTGCCCCCGGTGGCGCGCGAAAACAAGGCATCAGAAAAAAGAGTGGGCCAGGGGCGTTGACAATCCTCCACCCCCGCCGCTAGAGGCCGCCGCCTACCCCGTGCCCAGATGGCGGAATTGGTAGACGCACCAGCTTCAGGTGCTGGCGATCGCAAGGTCGTGGAGGTTCGAGTCCTCTTCTGGGCACCAGGTCCCCCTTTTCAGGGGGGCCCAGAACATCCCCAAATCTTGAAAAAAGCGCGGATTTCTGCCATAAACTGGCTCAGGAAATCCGAAGCTGTGCCAAGCGATCCCACGCGGCCGTTGGCATGATTGTTGGTATTTCCGGCGTTCAAAATCGGAGGTACCAACATGCCGCTGACTGCCTCGATCGTCCGAGATGCCAAGGGACGAGACAAGCCCTACAAGGTCAGCGATGCTGGCGGTCTCTATATGTTCGTTCAGCCGTCCGGGCAGCGGTACTGGAGACTGGCCTACCGCTGGGCCGGCAAGCAGAGAACGATGGCGCTCGGTGTTTATCCGGCGATCAGCCTGGCGGACGCACGAAAGGAAAGGGATTCGGTTCGCAGGCTCCTAGCTGAGGGTCGCGATCCCGTAGCTCTCGCTCGCGAAGAGGCCGCCGCTGCACGCCTCGCTGAGATGGCAACCTTCAAAGCCGTGGCAGACGAGTTTCTGGCCAAGTGCGAGAGGGAGGGGCGGGCGGCGATCACTCTTTCCAAGCAACGTTGGCTGCTGACGTTCGCTCACCCGAAGCTCGGCCCTCGTCCGATCCATCAGATCACGGCACACGACGTCTACGACGTCCTCCGAAAGGTCGAAGCTAAGGGGCATTACGAGACAGCCAGGCGGCTTCGCGGGCTGTGCGGTCAGGTTTTCCGCTATGCGGTGGCGACCGGGCGAACGGATCGAGACGTATGTGCGGATTTGCGGGGCGCGATCACCGTCCCCAAGGTCAAGCATCTTGCTGCGCTCACGAATCCGGCGGAAGTCGGAGATCTCCTCGCTGCCATCGACGGTTTCAGCGGATATCGCGTTACCCACGCGGCTTTGCGTCTGGCCCCTCATGTCTTTACGCGTCCTGGCGAGCTTCGTCAGGCGGAGTGGAGCGAGATCAATCTTGAGGCGCGGGTGTGGACCATCCCGGCCGAAAAGATGAAGATGCGCCGGCCGCTGAGCGTTCCCCTTTCCCAGCAGGCTGTGGCCATCCTGGCAGAGATCGCCCCCGTGACGCTTGGCGGTCGCTTTGTTTTCCCCTGCCAAGGCAAACGCGACAAGCCGATGTGCGAGAACACGCTCAACCTCGCACTTCAGCGGCTGGGCTTTGGCGGAGGCCGTATGACCGCGCACGGTTTTCGGGCGATGGCGAGTACGCTGCTCAACGAGACCGGCAAATGGAATTCGGATGCGATTGAGCGTCAGCTGGGCCACGTCGATGCAAACAGCGTGCGGCGCGTTTACGCGCGCGGCGAATATTGGGATGAGCGAGTGAGAATGATGCAGGCTTGGTCTGATCAGTTGGACGTAATGAGGATCGCCTCATTCGAGCGGGTGAGGCAGAAGCTTGCGGCCTAGGCGACGCTTTGCGACCCCTGCGACGGATCGGCATGGCCGACTTTGGCCGTTGCACGAACCCGCTTCGCGGGAGTGGCGTTCGTAGCAGGGTTGAGGCGCGGAAACGGGTCTGTGTCTTGGGTTGAGGGCTGCTGAGTCGAGGCAGACCATCGAGGTTACTTCAACCAAGGAGCCTTGAAATGAACGACATTGTTCCGGTTTTAAGGATCAGCCCGCTTTGTCAGCGGCTCATCGACGACATGGCCATGCGCCGGTTTTCCCGCGAGACGCAGCGCAACTATCTCCGCGACATCGAGCGGTTCTCGACGTGGTTGGGGCGGTCGCCGCACACTGCGACCGCTGAGGAGGTGCGCCGCTTCTAGATCGAGCAACAGGAAGCGGGGGGTACCGATCCCGACCATGAACATGATCGTGTCGGCGCTGCGCTTCCTGTTCACGCAGACACTCGACCGGCTTGATCTCGCACGCAAACTCGTACGCACGCGGCACGAGCGCAAGATCCCGGCGGTGTTGAGGAACCGGGAGTGCCGGCTGGCTACCCTCGATGCAGTATCGAGCATAGCATTGCCGATGCTGAGGCCGGGCGTGTGCATACGCTTGAGGAGGTTCTGAAATAGATGCGTGTTTGCTTTGGAGATCCGAGCCAATCCGCTCGAAGAAGATCATCCTCTCCACCAGTGCCGGCCCTGACCTTTCGGCGATCGGCGATCGGCGATCGGCGAGTATATCGAACCCCTTGCTGCTAACGGCGATCGCGCCGATTTGCGCTATTATTCTCGACCAGATTTGCTTCTGTTCACCATGACAACTGCAATCCCGATCTGCACAAATAGGGCAAGAGGCAAAGCAAAGAAGAGGATGTGCTGAGTCGAGCATGAGTGTGTTTCAGTGCACGCGGTTGGTGCCAGAAGTGCCAAATAAAATAAAATGAAAACCCAGAATCCGACGCACGTTAGTGCGTATATCAGCCATTTCAATACATTTCCCAATGCTGCTCTCCGTCATTGTTATTTGCGGCATTTTCCCGATGATAACCAGTCCTTATACTTCTTTGCTAGATCGACACTCATGCCCATTCCCTGAATTTCAGCGGGGTTGTCGTGGCTTGTCGCACCCATCAAAGCCACCGCCAAGCCGGACTCGAGCAAGTAGGTCGCTCCGAAATTGGTGGTGCCCGAGACATTCCACTGCTCGGTATGAACCACTTCTTCAAAGAAAGCGGCGGTGCCTTCAGAATATTGAGACCAATGCCCTGGCTTGACGTAGACGGTGTTTATCAACGTAATTGCCGGGTTCAGATTCCCGAAAGCGTGGTTGGCGATACGATTGCCGTTTGATCCAAGCACAAAATTAACTGACGGGAGATTCGGCGTGCCCAGACCTTGTTCATTCAAAAATTGAATGACGCAAGGCGACAATTTTCTCTGTGGAGATACAATGTTACCGCCATCCGTGTTTACTTTGTTAGGATAATAAAGGCCGGGTTGGTGAAAGTTGACGGAGACATTACCAGTGCCAGGCCTGCGCCCGGTTACATCGATCGGATCGGTCTCTATTATCCCCCCTGGAACATTGACTATCGCAAGTCCACTCGGATCGATACTATTGATTGGATCGGCATGGGCATAGCTGTACCAGTTGGGCCCATCAACGTAACCAATCGGGTCGGTCTGGAGAAAGCGCCCGAAGGTGGGCGAATAAAAGCGAGCCTTTTGGTAAGCAAGGCCGATCTCTGCGAGCCACGCTTGTCCGGTATACCCAAAGCGTGCGGGGTTGGTTGATCCAAGGATCCCATATTCGTCATAGCTGTTGACGGCGATCGTCGCCCCCGAGGCATCGGTGATCCGCGTGACCGAGCCGCGCTCGTCCTGATCGATATAGCGTTTCGTGGTCGTTCCGGACCCTTCATACCATACGATCGGCTCGTCCCCGGCCGGACCGAAGGCGTAACGGCGCAGCACCGTTCCGCTGGAGTTAAGCTCCTCCGAGATCATCCCACCATCATACACGAAGCGGGTCGCGGTCGGCACATCATATTCGTGCAGGCGCCCGACAGGATCATAGACAAGCGTGCTGCTTCCGGCCGTCTTGAGCAAATTCTCTGACGTGTAAGCGTCGGTGACGCCGCCCGAGCTGGTGAGATTGCCCCTGGCGTCATAGCCCTGCGTCGCACCTGCGACGGTCGCATACTGATTGAGCCCATTGATCGTATAGGCTCGGCTGCCGTTGATCCCTGCCCCCCACGAGAAGGCGTCGTTGCTGTTGGTGCGAGCGCCGATCTCGCCGGCCGGACTGTAGTTGGACAGCGTCGCCGTATTGGCGTTGGTGCCGCCGGCCAGAGCCAGCGAGGTCAGCCGCGAGATCGGATCGTAACCGTAGGTCGTGCTGGTGCCGTTGGCCAGAGTGCGGGTCTTGCGCTCGCCGAGATCGTCATAGGTGAAGCTGGCGAGGACAGTGCTGACGCCCTCCTTGATGTCGGTCATCTCGTCGGCATTGTCATAGTCGTAGGTGAGGTAGGTGCTGTCCTGCCAAGTCAGTCGGGTACGGCGATTGGCGAGGTCATATTGATAGGCGACGCTGCCATAGGCTTGCGTCTCGCTGGTCTCCCGGCCCAACGCGTCGAAGACGAAGCTGAGCGTCGTCGCCCCGGTGATGGTCTTGGGCTGGCCGAGATTGTCATAGGCGTAGGTGACGCCATGCTCAGGCGAGGGCAGCGTCTTGCTGTTCAGGCGGTTGAGCGCGTCATAGCCGTAGCCGATGTCGTAGCTGCCCGCCGCAAGGGTGCTGCCCCGCAACCTGCGTCCGGTCACGTTGCCGGCCGGATCATAGCCCAGTTGCTCATAGTCTGCGGCGTTGCTGCTGCCCGCCGTGGTGGGCGACGGATATTGCGTCTGCGACAGGCGATCGAAGCCGTCATAGACGTAGGTGGTCAGATTGCTCTTGGCGTCCGCCAGCGTCTTGACCTTGCCGTTGTTGGACCAAGTGTAGGTCGTCTCGTCGCGCTGGAGCGTCGCCGGGAAACCGTTGGCGGTGGTGACGCCATAGCCGGTCGTGACCTTCGTCAGTTCGTCGGCATTGTCATATGTGTTGTAGGTGATCCGGTCCGGCCCGAAGCTGCCTGTGGACGCAGCGGGCTCGGTCGAACAGGCCGAGGCCGGGAGCGACGAGAAAGGCGGCTTCATTCGTTGCGCCGTGCATTGCAGCCGGCTGGCCGCATCATAGCCATATTGGGCCATGGCATAGGTCGTCCCGCCCGCCTGGGCGCTGTCGCTCGCCTTGCGGTCGGCGCCGTCATAGGCCGTCGCCACCTGTTGAAGGGTCGTCATCGCATTGAACGCCGCGAGCGTGTTCGCGGTGGCGGTGCCCTGTTCCCTGAGCGTGACCAGACCGTCGGGACTATAGGTCAGTCTTGTCGCGCGCATCTTCAGCGCGCCCGCGCCGTCCGGATCGGGGCCGATGGCGCCCAGCGCCTCCCGGTCCGCGTCGAAGAAATAGGCCGTGACATGCGACAGGGGATCGGTCGTCGTGGCGAGATTTCCGGCTGGATCGTAGGTCGCCGAGTTGGTCGCGGTCAGGGTGCCGTTGCCGGACCCTCGCGAGGCCGAGATCGGCAGCAGGTTGGTGCCGTAGGTGATGGTCGTCCTCACCTCGTCTGCGCCGCCCGCACAGGAGGAGGTGGTCTGGCACGCGGAGGTCTGGGTGAGCTTGTACATGCCCGTCGCTGCGGTCGTCACCGCGCCGCTGCTGTCGAGCTTCGAATAGGTGTAGCGCAGCTGAGGCCGGACCGCCCCCGTGGTCGGGGCCGGCTGGGTCACGGTCAGCACGCCGCCATGGGTCGGATCGTAGGTGTAATCGGTCTCGTTGCTGCGTGCGTCGGTGATCGATGTCGGCTTGTTGCAGGTGACGGGAGTCGAGCAACTGGTCGGATAGACGGCCGATGTGACGATGTTGGCCGGCGATCCCGCCGTCTTCGAGACCTGGGTCGTGCCGGTGACGTTGCCTCGCGCGTCATAGACATAGTGGGTGTAGCCCGCCGTCGGCGTTCCGCTGGTAATCGTCCCTTCGGGCGGGATGAAATAGGTCAACCGGCCGTTCGCATCATATTGGTAGGTGGTCGTCCGGTTGAGCCCATCCTTGATGGACTTGATCCGATCGAGCGACGTATCCGAGGTGATCACCTGCACATGCGAGAGAGGATCGGTGATCGTCATCGTGCGGATCGAACCAGAATCGGACCAGCTATAATGCCACACACCCGCAGGCGTCGTGACCGTCATCGTCGTGCCGCTGATCACATAAGTGGAGCTGTAGCCTGTGTCGGACGGGCGTTGGACGCTTACGCCCGCTGGCCCTCCCTCCTGGACCTTCCACATGCGGCCAAGATTGTCGGTCACCGTCTTTGGAGCAGGACCCGTATAGGCGACCGATGGACAGTTGCTCGTGCAGGCAATCAGCGTGTTGGACGCGGCCACGGCGGTGCGGCGATACCAATCGGCTGAAGGAGAAAGACCGGGGTGAACAACACTCGTCGCGTAGCCGAAGCCCAATCGGTAGCCCGTCGAGCTGTCGATGCGTAAAAGGCGATAGTAGGTCGTGCCGCCGCTTGGGCAGTCCGGCGGAATGTTGCCACTGCCATTGCACACATCCACTGTAGACCAGGTGTAAGTGTATGTTACGCCATTCGGCTTCGTGGTCTTCACTGGCAACGTGCATGACCCGGAATCGCCGCAGGCATAGCCCTTCATCGCAAAATCGGCGACGTTCGAATAGACGGTAGTCGTGCCGTCGCTGGCCGTGAAAGTGAGGCCGCTTCCGCCCGATGTCAGTGTCGATCCGTCGCCCTTAACCGAGACGTAGCCGGTGCCGCTGACAGTGAACTGCTCGGACGTGGTGCCGTTGATCACGGTATAGGTGCCTACCCCTCCGAGCACCTGATACAGCAAGCCTCCGGTCCAGTTGTCGCTCCAGTTCTCATTCGACGACAAGGTTTCGACGAAAGTGAAGCCGCCATCTGCGTCGCCGATCGACAGCTCGTTGAGATTCACTGGAATTTGGGCGAGCACGACATCGACGCCGTTTGCATCGACGTTCTGATGCAGCGGCGGCGTGCTCTGAGCGGCGGAAATCGCCAGAGCGCTCGACCCAAGCAGGGTGGCGCGCAGAATCCTGCGTCGAAGCATCGCTATCTCCGTTGAAGAGGACGGTCAGTGGATCGGGCGATATTCGCCCGCGATTAGTGTGGTGCGCCCGTCGTTGTCGCGTTGGTGCGGTTGTCCGCCGGGTCGTTAACGTACACCGTCTGCATATTGTTGTTGACGGTGCCAGCGTGGACAACCTTCGTCAAACGCCCAAGGACATCATAGGTGTAGCTGACCGTCTCTGCCGCAAAAGTGGGGCTGATCGCCGCGATCGTGCCGATCGCGACAATCGCCAAGCCGATGGCGATTCGCATGACGTTCTCCCTGTTGCCCAGCGACGGATGAATCACTGAAAATCCTACCTTGCAAGCTGCCTGCGACTACAGTTCCGCAGCAGATCATTCGTCCTCGCCTTGGCAGGCCCAATTCACGCGATTTATCGCACATGAATTTTTGGCAATGTCCAAAATGGATAAACAATTAACTGTCTTGTGCTGTCCGAATTGGTTGACTGGTGCTTCTCATGTGATCCACATGAGCCCCCGGTTGACGTTGGCTCGCACTTCTATCCATCGTTGCCCGAGATGTTGGATGCATTGGCCGCGCGCTCTTGAGCCATGTCGCCGAGATGCTGGGAGTTGCGTAGCGTATGGACGAAGATGCTCTGTTCGCGATCGGCACAGTGCTGGCAGCCCTTGGCGGGCTGCTGGAACGCCGCGGCGTGTGCACCACATACGAGCTGGCAGAGGTTCTTGGCAGCGTCGCGGCGATGACACAGGAATCGGGCGACGAATATGAGAACCGAGCGGTCTATATAGGCGGCTGGGCGCACATGGTGCGGGCAGCGGCGCTCGGTGCGGGAACATCCAATCAGCATTGATTGGTGGAAGTTGGCTCCGGGTCATCGAAGTTGCGCAGTTTGCCGCGTCGACGCGCCGAACATGATTGAGAGCCACCGACACAAATCGGCCGTGCTGCACTCAGAGGCTGTTTGGGAACGGTAGCGGAATGAGGTTGGACGATCGGGCTTCGGTGTGATTCCAGAGGGTTGCGACACCTATTCTGGAGTGACCGATGTGGAGCCCGACCGCCCGCGCGCAGCATAGCCGCGCCGGCCTGCGCTATGGAAGCGATCTTACCGATGCCGAGTGGCGGCTGATCGAGCCGCATCTGCCATCACCTCGACCATGCGGACGACGGCGCCGGTGGTCGATGCGCCGGATCATCGAGGCGATCCTCTATGTGCTGAGATCCGGCTGTCCATGGCGTCTCCTGCCCGACAGCTTTCCGCCGTGGGGCACCGTTTATGGATGGTTCTCAGAACTGCGTGATGCGGGCGTGTTCGAGAGCCTGAACCACCATCTGGTCCAGCGCGATCGCGCCCGCCTCGGCCGCGCGCCTTGCCCATCAGCCGCCGTGATTGACAGCCAGAGCGTGAAGACCACCGAGGCGGGCGGCCCGAAAGGCTATGACGCCGGCAAGAAGGTCATGGGGCGTAAGCGCCACGCCATGGTCGATACCGATGGCCGCGCTCTCGAACTGCTCGTTCACCCGGCCGACGTGCAGGATCGCGACGGCGCGGTGCCGCTCCTCCGGCAGTCTCGGCGTCGACATCCCTTTGTCGAGCGCGCCTTCGCCGACAGCGCCTACAACAGCGCGCGCGTCGCCGATGCCACTTCCATCACCATCGAGATCGTCCGCAAGTTCGCCGACCAGACCGGCTTCGCCGTCCATCCGCGACGGTGGGTCGTCGAGCGCACTTTCGCCTGGATCAACCGAAACCGCCGGCTGGCCAAGGACTTCGAACGCTCCCTCCGATCCGCCACAGCCTTCCTCTACGCCGCCGCAGCGCTCGTCCTCGTCAGACGCCTCGCTCGTTACGCATGAGATTCAAAACAGATGGGGTGATTGGGGTTCCGCCCCGAGTCGGTGGGTGGCTGCTCCTCGCAGATGGTAGAACGTGGTCCGTATCGAGCGGCCACAACCATGAGGAGGAGCAACCATGCGCCATTATGCCGGACTGGATGTATCGTTGGAAGAGACGGCGATCTGCGTTGTCGATGAGACGGGCAAAGTGGTCCGCGAGCTGCGTGCGGCCAGCGAGCCCGATGCGCTGATCGAGACGCTGACCACCACTGGCCTGGATTTCGAACGTATCGGACTGGAGGCGTGCTCATTATCGGCATGGCTCCATCAGGGTCTGACGCGTGCCGGTCTGCCGGCGCTGTGCATCGAGACGCGTGCGGCGAAGGCGGCAATGGGTGCGATGCCGAACAAGACGGACCGCAACGACGCGCGCGGTTTGGCGCAGATCATCCGCACTGGCTGGTATCGTGCGGTCCATGTGAAGAGTATGCCGAGCCGATCGGCACGTGCGTTGCTTGCCGCACGCAGGACGATGCTGAACAAGCAGCGCGACATCGAGAACGCGGTGCGCGCGGTGCTGAGGGAGGTCGGCCTCAAGCTCGGCACTCCATCACGCAAGCTGTTCGCCGGCCGTGCCCGCGAGCTCGCATCGGCCGACGCCGCTATCTCCGACATCGTCGAGCCGCTGCTGGCCGTACTCGATGCGATGGCCCGTCAGATCGCGCGGCTCACCAAGCATGCGCTGGATGCAGTCAAGGTCGAGCCCATCTGTCGCCGGCTGATGACGGTGCCAGGCGTTGGGCCGCTCACCGCGCTGGCGTTCCGCGCGACAGTCGACCAACCAGAACGCTTCCGACGATCCCGCGACGTCGGCGCTCACCTCGGCCTTACGCCTCGCCGCTACCAGTCTGGCGAGACAGATTTCCAAGGTCGGATCAGTCGATGCGGCGACGAGCTCGCACGTACCGCGCTCTACGAAGCGGCGCATACTTTGCTGACGCGCTGCCAGAAATGGTCGACGCTAAAGGCGTGGGGAATGCGCGTCGCCCAACGCCGCGGCATGGCCAAGGCCCGTGTCGCCGTGGCGCGCAAGCTGGCCGTCATCCTGCATCGTATGTGGAGCGACCACGCCGAGTTCCATTGGGGCAAGCTTGCCCCGAGCCTGCCGAATGCGGCGCCAGCGCTCGCAGCAGCATGAGGAGACACAAACCAGATCCCGCCTGAAGAGGCGGGTAGCGGTCGTTCCCATGGGGACGATGGGCGGGATGACCTCGTTGAGAGTCCGGATCCTCGGCACCGCCGAAGGTCGCGAAACAGCTTGAGGCATCCCGCTCTCCTGACCCCATCATGCGGCAGCCCGGCGCTGACCGCGGAGAGAAGCGAGTGATCCATGGGAACGGTCACGACAGCGAGGAAGCAGCTTGACCCGAAGAGCCCCAATCAGAGAGGGCTCTCAGAGACCGTCTACCGGGCACCGGCCAAAGCGGGCATCCTGAACTCGTGTTAATTGTGGCAAATGTCATGAGACAATCTCGTCGATATGAACGTCGGCAATCCCATTTTGTCACCTACGAGCGGACAGACCGCTAAGTCCCAATCGAAGGCATTCGCGATTGCCCTTGCGAAGCTCCGGAGCCACGAGCCCAGACCGTCGGCGGTCAGGAGACGAGCGCAAGAGCAGGAACGTTCGACAACGAGCACCAAAGTGCCGGATGCAGACTTGGCTCACGCATCTGGATGATCGTCAACGCTGTAGAACATCGGGTTGCGGATCCACGTGTTGACGGCGGACTCGCGCCATCCGGCACAGCGCGTGCTGATCGATACGCTCCGGGGGAAGCTGCCGCTGTTCATCTTGCGATAGAGTGTGGACCTGCTCAGGCCCGTACGTTCGAGTACGGTGGGCAACCGGAGTATGCGATCCTGCTGATCCGACATGGTGGTTCCTGCTCTATTGAGAGAGAGAAGGGCCAGGAGGAACGGGACTATGCCCCGATCTGCAAGGTCAATATTATCAGCTTGGGGATCAGTTGCAGCGTATCGGCTCTTGCATGACCCAAGTGACGGCAGACCTGCGTGTTGCGAAAGAATGAATATTTTGGACTGCGCAGTCCCAATGCGTCCCGTGACGCTATTACGGGGTTCGCGTGTCCTCAGCGCCGTCGAGGTCGAGTCGTCCCGCCTGCGGTGTGACGACCGCCTCAGACGGGTTCGAGTTTCCAATCTCCATCCGACAGTCGTCGGACGGCAAGATGAAGTGTGTCAGCAAGTGCCCGGACCAGTTGCTCGTTGTCGCCTGCCCGGAAGGCACCCGTTACCTTGAGATCGGCCACGGCGGTATCAACCTCGATATGGTTGGTCGAATAGCGATTGGCCTGCTTCACCACTTCGCTGAGTGGGGCCTCATCGAAGCTCAACATTCCACCGACCCAGCGATCTTCGCCCGTCGGAGCTGCGACCACGGCGGTGTTCATCGCGCTGTCCGCCTGCACGATCCGCTGACCCGGCGCGAGGCGGTTGATCGTCGCTGGCTGGCCGTCGGTGGCATCGAAGCGGACATCGACGGCGCCACGATAGAGCGTCACGCTTAGCGACGGCTGGGTCATATCGACATCGAACACGGTGCCCCGTGCGACCACCTCGCCGACGCCCGCATCGACGACGAACGGATGTGCGGCGTCATGCGCGACATCGAAGCGGACCCGCCCGCGCAGGACATGGATCAGGCGCTTCGGCCCGCCCAACTGTGCGGTGATGGCGCTGTCGGTGTCGAGTGTGACCATCGAGCCGTCGGCAAGCCGGATCGTGCGGGGATTGCCGATCGCATTGGCGAATTGCGGCTTTGCCGGTGATGAGAGATTGCGCCATGCGAAGAGGCCGAGCCCCAGAGCGAGACCGACGACGAGAAAGCTGGCAGCGATCTTCTGCCATTGCGGCCGCCCATGAAGGGGAACGCGGATGCTGTCGAGCGAGCGGTTTCGCCCCGTCTCGGTGAAGGCCAGCAAAGCGGTATCCCGCCATGTCTGCTCGATGCTGCGATAGGCCGCGTCGTGCGCCGGATCGGCGCGGCGCCATGCCTCGAACGCGAAGCGCGATTGCTGGCCGTCCGGAGCCTTCATGCGCGCGAACCATGCGGCGGCTTCCTTGCGGAGCGCATCCTCTTCCGTCGGCCGCGGCATCAAAGGCCGGCTGCGATCCGGTTGATATGATCGAGGGCTCGGGTCATTTCCTTCTCGATGGTCCTGGACGAGAGGCCGGTGCGATCGCGGACCTCGGCGTAGGTCATGCCATCGATCCGGACCGCCAGGAAGACCTGCCGGGTGCGCGGCCGCATCTTCTGCATGGCGGCATCGACCTGCCGCAGTATGTCGCGTGCCTCGAGCTGGCGCTCCAGCGACGGCGCGACCGCATCATCTTCCTCGAACGACACATGGAGGCTGGCGGATCGGCGTCGCGCCATCTTCGATCGATCGCGCAGCAGATTTACGGCAATCCGGCTGAGATAAGCGCGCGGCGTTCCGATCTCGGTCGTTGGTGCGACGCGGAGGAAGCGCAGCAATGCCTCCTGGGCGAGGCTCTGGGCGTCGTCGCCGTCGCTCATCCGGCGGCGGAAGAAGCGCACCAGCCAGGGAGCCTCCGATCGGTAGACGGCATCGAAGTCCGAGCCGTCCAATGCGCCAGCCAGTTCCTCGGCCGACGTCAAATCGAGATGGGATACGACCATCGCTCACGCGCCCCTTCCATGACGAGGCGGCGATGGGCGGAGCGAAGCAAAAGCACATGCCGCCCGAACGGCGGCGTGGTCTTGCCTGTCTTTGTCGTGACCCTGGTCCATCGTCGCGCCTATGTCCTCTCGGGGCGACGGCCAAAGCCGGATGTTGAGAACCTGCACACAGTCAGGCGCATGCGCCTTTACCGGCAAGCCGGCTGGACATGCGCGCATGCCACCCGGCCGCAGATACCTGTGACCGAGCAACTGTGTGAGGGGTTCTCACGCCCCTGCTCCCGGCTTTCACGGGAGCGCGGGCATCGTTATCGGATCGAGCACGATATGCAAGCACCCCCCAGTTTTCTGGGGGGTGCTTCGAAGCGGTGGTGCGTCAAATATGCTCGGTGGTTTCTGCGCGAACGTTCGCTTCGTCCTCGAACGTACGCTTGCCCCGCCGCCGCCAGAGCGTCAGTGCCTGGTCGCGCCGCTCGCTTCGCAATGTCGCGGCGACTTCCAGCATCACGCCATAGATCACAGCTCGATCATCATTGGTGAGATCGATCAGCCCGGCCTTGGCGACGAGGCCGCCCAGCTCGATCAGTTGGCGGGTACGCTCGCGCCGCTTCACGACCCATGCTCGCGTGTCAGCACGGGTACGCTGCGCCTCAAGACGATGCCGCGCCGCCTTCGAGCGGGAGCATGCCGCCCGACACGCGATCATTGCCGCGAGCTGGCTGGCGGGGCGCGCGCTGAAAGAAGGCCGCGCCCCGCTCGCGCCAGCCCTCCGCCGTCTTCGCGTCCGTGTCCTTGAGTCCGAGCAGGGCGCCGGCCAGCTGTTCGGGCGACAGGCCGTCCGCACCACAGGCGATGACCAGTTCGCCGAGCTGGACGATCCGCTTCTGCCTGAGCTGCCTGGCCTTGTCGTCGAGCGCCTTCAGCTCGGCATCGTAGTCGCGGGGCTTGCGCATCTGTGTCCTCCTCGTCGACAAGTGGTGGACAGCTCAGTTATCGGGCCTCTCGATCATTCGCAACGGGGCGAAATCTCGTGGGACGCGACAGTCCCGTCAAAGATGAAATCATTTGAGGGCGCGCTTATACGTCGTGCCGACGTGCTCGTTGAAGTGTAGATGGATTGCCGCCATGGCGATCTACCATTTCTCCGCCAAGATGATCAGCCGCGCCAACGGCTCGTCGGCGCTGGCCGCTTCCGCCTATCGCTCGGCCTCGCGGCTGCACGACCAGCGGCTCGACCGGCATCATGATTTCTCCAACAAGGCGGGCGTCGTTCATTCCGAGGTGATGCTGCCGGACGGCGCGCCCGAGCATCTCGCCGACCGCGAGAAACTCTGGAATGCGGTCGAGGCGGGCGAGGTTCGCAAGGATGCGCAACTCGCCCGCGAGGTCGAGTTCGCCATTCCCCGCGAGCTGGATCAGGAGCAGGGCATCCGTCTCGCCCGCGAGTTCGTGAAAGCAGAGTTCGTTGACCGGGGGATGATCGCCGATCTCAATGTCCATTGGGATATCGGCGAGGACGGACAACCCAAGCCCCACGCCCATGTAATGCTGACCACGCGGAGCGTTGACGAAGAGGGTTTCGGTCCCAAGGTCCGCGACTGGAACGCGACCTCCTTGCTGGAGCAATGGCGCGAGCGCTGGGCCGGTCACGTTAACGCGCGGCTGGCCGAGCTGGATATCGATGCGCGCGTCGATCATCGCAGCCTGGAGCGCCAAGGGATCGATCTCGAACCCCAGCACAAGATCGGCCCCGCCGCCTCGCGAATGGTGGGGCAGGGCCTCCCCAGCGAACGCCTCTCCGAGCATGTCGATATCGCACGGAGCAATGGCGACAAGATCCTCGCCAACCCCGGCATCGCGCTCGAGGCGATCACGCACCAGCAGGCCACCTTCACGACCCGCGACCTCGCCATGTTCGTCCATCGCCACAGCGAAGGGAAGGGGCAGTACGATCAGGTGATCGCGGCAGTGCGAGCGTCGCCGGAAATCGTGGCGCTCGGCAAGGATGGACGCGGCGACGAGCGCTTCACCAGCCGTGGGATGATCGAAACCGAGCAACGGTTGGAGCGCGCGACGATCGCGATGGCGGAGCGTCACCGACATGCCGTCGGCGAGCTGGAGCGCAGCGCTGCGCTGGCGCATGCCGCGCGGCAGGGCATGACGCTCTCAGCCGAACAGCGCGATGCCTTCGAGCATGTGACCGACGCCAGGGATCTCGGCGTCGTTATCGGCTATGCCGGCACTGGCAAGTCGGCGATGCTGGGTGTCGCGCGCGACGCGTGGGAGACGGCCGGATATCGCGTCACCGGTCTCGCGCTTTCCGGCATTGCCGCGGAGAATCTGGAGAGTGGATCGGGGATCGCGTCGCGCACGATCGCAAGCATCGAGCATCAATGGGGGCAGGGACGCGAGTTGCTCTCATCGCGCGATATCCTCGTCGTCGATGAGGCCGGCATGATCGGCTCGCGACAGATGGAACGGATTGTTCGCGAGGCAGAGAAGGCCAATGCCAAGCTCGTGCTGGTCGGCGATCCCGAACAGCTCCAGGCGATCGAGGCGGGTGCTGCCTTCCGCTCGATCGCCGAGCGGCACGGTGGTGTCGAGATCACAGCGATCCGGCGACAGCGCGAGGATTGGCAGCGGGATGCCACGCGCCAGCTTGCCACCGGGCACACGGCCGAGGCGATCAGGGCCTATGACGAAGCGGGCCACGTCCACGTCGCCCACACGCGCGAAGATGCGCGCAAGGATCTGATCGACCGTTGGGACGAGGCGAGGAAGGCGGCGTCCACCGAGAGCCGCATGATCCTCACGCACACCCGCGATGAGGTCGCCGAGCTGAACGGCCTCGCCCGCGACCGGCTGCGCCAGCAGCACGAGCTTGGCATCGAGCACCGGATCGAGACAAGCCAGGGTGAGCGCCTGTTCGCCAGCGGCGACCGGATCATGTTCCTGCGCAACGAGCGCGGGCTCGGTGTGAAGAATGGATCGCTCGGTGTTGTAGAGAGCGTCAGCACCACGCGCATGGCGGTGCTGATGGACGACGGCCGCTCGGTCGCCTTCGACGTGAAGGACTATGCCGACATCGACCACGGTTATGCCGCGACGATCCACAAATCGCAGGGCGTGACCGTCGATCGCGTCCATGTGTTGGCGACGTCGGGGCTTGATCGCCATGCCACCTATGTTGCGCTGTCCCGCCACCGCGACAGTGTCGATCTGCATTATGGGCAGGATGATTTCGTTGACCAGGGGAGGCTTGTCAGGGCGCTGGCCAGAGAGCGCGGCAAGGATATGGCGAGCGACTACGCCCCGGCGTTCGCAGAACGGCGGCAGATTATCCGCACGGGGCGGGATACCGAAGCGCGACAATACAGGCACCGGACGTTCGGTGGGTTGCGCCTTGCCAAGCAGGCACCGGACGCAGGCATCTTGCCGACCGGCCAGATCCGCACCACTCCTCCGCCCGACCAGCAGCCACCAGAGAGGGTTGATCGTCTGGAAACCGCAGTCATCCACTATGCGCGTGCGCGGCAGGACAGCATGCGGATGGGGGAGCCGGATGTCGAACCCGAGGCGCAAAAGACAGTACGCCTTGCTGCCGCGCGGATGCTCGACCAGGTGCAGCTACGTGCGGCGCATGATCTGGAGCAGGCGCTGGCCGCTCAGCCCGCGCTCGTCGCCGAAGCCGCGGCTGGTCACACGGCCGCCACAATGCGCGCCATGCAGCTAGAGACGGAGTTCAGGACCAATCCCGAACTGCGCGCCGATCGTTTCGTCCAGGCATGGCAGCAGCTACGTGCTCGACGGGAGCAGCTCGGCGGATGGCAGCATGCCGAAGAGCGCGACGCCACCGATCGACGGCTCAATAGCATGGCGAGGGCCGTCGAGAAGGATCCGGCTATGGGGGGGGCGCTCGCAAAGCGGGCCGGCCAGCTTGGCCTTGGCCGGCAATGGTCGCCGGAATGGTCGGCCCATAGCATCGATGGTGGCATGGGCCGCGCGCTGTCCGATCAGGTGCGAGCCCGGACAGTCGGCATAGCGCTCGCTGACATGCTCGGCCGGGAGCGGGGGCTCGGCCTGTGAGAGGTCTCGCTACAACCGGGACTGCGGCTTTGCCGTCAGACGGGATGCGCGCGAAGGGGCGGCTTTTATATAAGGCGCGGCCCGTGGCGCCCAGACATGGACACTCGCGCACTAGGCGCAGCTTTAGCATCACCCGATGAAGGACATCCTCATATTTCGAGAGGGCGCAGACAAGGTGGATTGGGGGCCAGATTCCACGCTTGGCGCCTTGAAAGAAAATGATCTAGTTGGGCATGCTGCTGCCATGCCGCTTTGCGATGTGACAGCGCCGAGCACAAAATTTAGGACACGGGCCTCTGATGGCAAATGACTGGTCATCAATCTTCGACAATCACGGCACTAAGCAGGTGTCGCGGACCGACAGATCAAAGAGCGCCTATCTCCCTAACGAGGACCAACGTGCTGCATTGACCGCAGCAGGCTATCTGCCCGGACGCGCCGAAGACGAAAACCTCCTGAGCCTTGAGGTTCTGGGCGAGACTCATTCGCCGCTGGTCACTTCCTATTATGGCGCTCGTCGCGAAGGATCAGGCCGAGAGCCGGAAATCCGAATGGGCCGGGCGATTGTTTCGTGGTCCGATGAGGGAGACACTCTCCTAATCGGCAACATCGGATCTCGAATCTTTGTAGCCAAGACAAATAAAGTCACGTTCGGCGAAGTCCAAGCCTCGCTGGATAGGAAAGTCAGCCAAGCTTTCAAGCCACGCGCCAGACTACTCCAGCTTCTGGGTGACCAGTTGATCGGATCTTCAAAGCTGGCGGTCTTCGAACTTGTCAAAAACGCCTACGATGCCGATGCTGATGACGTTGAGATCACTTTGGGTGATCTGGGCACAGCAACGCCATGGATCAGGGTCGACGACAACGGACAGGGCATGTCGCTGGAAACGATCCGCGACGTCTGGCTTGTCCCAGGCGACGACCACCGCGAAAAAGATCGAGGCCAAGACCGACGATCGCCCAAATACAATCGCCTGCCGCTCGGCGAAAAGGGTGTCGGTCGTTTCGCCGTACATAAGCTCGGTGGTCGGGTCCGCATGACAACGAGGGCTGCGGGATCTCGTGAGTGTCATGTGTCGATCGATTGGTCCGAGCTGATGTCAAACCGCTTCCTAGAGGATGCATCTGTCACGGTAGTGGAGCGGGAAGCCAAGGTCTTTACCGGTGACAAGACCGGAACTCGCATCCGCATCGACGACCTGAGCCAGCGGACCTGGACCCGCGCGGAAGTGCGAGATCTCTATCGCCAGGTAACGTCGATCTCATCTCCATTCGCATCCAAAAGTGATGATTTTTCGATCGAGTTTACGGTCCCGGGGTATCAATCATGGATATCCGAGCTCCCAGATGCCTCGGACCTACTGCAAAGAGCACCATGGCGCTTCAAATTCGAGTTTGACGGTACAGCGCTAACTTACACATACGATTTCCGGGGAGTGCCAGGAATTCCGGTTGAGAAGCGGAAGGTCAAAGTAACGGAACCTCTCCAGATCGTAGCTGAGCGCGAGCCAGATGATTTGGACGCAGCAACCGGGCCAAAGCCTAAGCGCAGCGTTAGTCTCGTCGCTAACGAAGAGATTATTCATGGTATAGGAAAGATAGAGGGTACCCTCTATGTGTACGACCGTGATCGTGAGATCATGTCCCGGTATACTCAATCGCGACTTATTGAAAGATTTCTAGATCAAAATGGCGGAATAAGAGTCTATAGAGACGATATCCGAATTTATAATTATGGTGAACCCGGCGATGATTGGCTGGGGCTAGACCTTCGGCGTGTCAACAGCCCGTCCCGCAGTTTAAGTCGTAATATCGTGATTGGCCTCATCGACCTCGATCTCGATGCCAGCAGTGGCCTGAAAGAAAAAACAAATCGCGAAGGATTTGTCGATAATGGACCGTACAGCCGCCTAAGGCAGGTTGTCTTGGGAGCAATCAGCGTTTTCGAGACTGAGCGTCGGTTGGACAAGCGCCGGATCAGGGCGCTCAGCGGAAAGACCCCCAGTGTCGACCGAGAGGTAACCGGACCAATCAGCAATGTCCGGAAAGTCGCAAGATCAAAGGGCTTCCTTGACGAAATCGACCCATCGCTGAGGCGGGTCGAACAGGAGTTTAAACAACTCAGAGAGGATTTTCTGCGAGCTGGCATTTCACAGGTTGGGCTTGCCGTTGTATTCCATGAGGTGGAGCGCGGAATTGGCGCTCTCGTCACCGCATTGTCTGGTGATGTGGACATGGAAGAACTTAAGCGGCAAGTCGGGCAATTGCAGGGTGTCTTGGAGACATCAACACAGCTTCTTCGAAAAGGTGACAAAAAGTCATATTCGTTGAAGCAGTTAGCCAAGCGTGCTCGTGACATCACTACTGTTCGTTTCCGGGTCCACGGCGTTCAGCTAGTTTGCCCGGCCCTAGAGGAAGGCGCAGAGGACGTGAACTCGGTCTTCGCATTTGGCTTGGCGCTCGGGGCCGCGACAAATATAATCGACAACTCTATCCATTGGCTTAAAGTAAGTGTGTCAGATGGCGGTTCGCCTGGATCTCGAAAAATATTTATGAACGTCATTGCAGATTATCAGGGACGGCCAGCTTTGGTTATCGCTGACAATGGCCCTGGATTTCGTGATCCGCCAGACCAAATCGTAGAGCCTTTCTTTTCACGCAGGCCAGACGGAATGGGACTGGGGCTCTATTACGCAAACCTTGCGATGAATCTAAATGACGGAGAATTGCAGTTTCCGGCGATGGACGATTTCGATATTCCGGAAGATTTCAATGGTGCGGTGGTCGCCTTGGTTTTTAAGGGGGAGAAATAAGTGATGTTCACGCCTGCTCGCTATATCGTCATTGACGATAATGCTGATGAGCTAAAGCAGCTCGCCGACAGCTTGCAGGAAATTGGTGCGCCTTTCCTAGCGCTTCATTATGACGAAGCGGTAGGTATCGTTGAAAAGCATCTCCGTGGTGTCCGCCTACTATTTCTCGATCTCCATCTAACACGTGGCGCCGAGGCATCAGATAACATCGCGCCAGCCGCCGGCGTGATCATATCGATGCTCGAAAATGGCATATCCCCGACAGCCGGGCCGTATATCATAATACTCTGGACCAAGCACAAGCGCCAAAAAGAAGCGTTTGAATCTTACATTATGGACAATCTCGATCCTGCGAAAAGACCTATCGCGGTCCTCAGCCTAGATAAAAACGAATACATGGGCGGCAGAAAGGGAGATAAGCTGACCGCTGATGTTGGAAAGGTAATTGAGACCGACCCCCGCCTGAGGGCGCTGCTTGATTGGGAGACAGAAGTCCTGAAAGCGGCGGGATCTACGCTTTCTGAAATTGGCGGCCTCGTGGCTGATAAGGACCGGACAGCCGCCGGATTTTCAAAGAGGCTAGATGAGATTCTTAGTCTTTTGGCTCATGAAGCTGTCGGGAAGAACAACGCGAAGAATGACCCGTATAGTGCAGTCAATGCTGCATTGATGCCCATTTTATCAGATCGTATCGCCAATCAAAGAGTTAGCCCAGAAAGCAATGCGATCTGGAAGGCTGCCGCCACGAAAATTAATAAGGTTCCCACGCTTTCGTTAGAGGATGCTGCAAAGCTAAATTCGATGCTACATCTCGCTAAAGCTTCGAGCGAGGAGCTGACGCCCGGCGCGTGGGGGGCCGTAACCCTTCTGCCTGACGCTGAACTGGCCGAAGACGTCATGATGCGACGCTTCGCACTTCCTGCGGGGCCGATGTCGGCTGGCACGTTCTGCCTTACCGAAGAAGCAGATCAAGTGTCCGCCAAACTCTGCGTTCTACGTGTAGGGGCAAGCTGTGATTATGCCCAAAGCCGGAAAGGCCCTGTTCCTTTCGTTCTTGGAGCCATTGTTCGAGCTGACGCGCCACGAAAAGATGGCTTTCTACCTATGGCGGAATTTGCCACGCCCGCATTGATGGTCGATGGGTTTGAGACACCCGTTAAGATGATTTTCAACACGCATTTGCAAATCACTTTAGTGCCAGCAGACTTTGACGGGTGGGAGCCACTTTGTAGGTTACGTGAATCATTGCTGATGCAGATCACCACCCATGGCGCGCGACATGCAACGCGGCCCGCCATTATCAGTTTCAGGCCGCCACAGGCCTGATTTTGGCGGGAGCTGACGCTCACGAAAGTGGCAACAGCCGCACATCACCAATGAAGCTCTCCAAGGTCTGCAAATGGGGTTGAACCGTTTTCGGGAATTTTTCCGCGAGCCCGGCCGGCACCACAAGCTGCACGCCGGCTTGGGTCATCTCGGCAAATTGCGTTTCCGATACCCCCTCTTGCAGGGTGAGGAGGTGCTTGGCGGGGATACGGTCGGCCTCATTGAGGATCTGCCGCCATCGATCCCGGCAAGTTGTTTTCACCGCCAACATACGCAGCCGATCACTCGGAAATGTCATGTCGCGATAGGCTGATACGGACGGGAACAGGAAATCCGGTGTCTTGCCCCCCTCCGACACTGGCTGGTGCGCGAAGTGGATACCCTCGACAAGTCGCTCCTCGATGAAGATTTCGCGTGCGTGCAGCTCAAGTGAATGTCCGGACCTAGCCTTACGGCGCTGAAGGATCGTCTGGGCGCGCGCAATGAAGCTGTCGATATTGGTGAAGCCGGCGGTGATATGCGGCATTTCGATCGCCTGCTCGACGCTACGGAATATCTCGAACTCACATTCCCGGCGCCGCATCAGCCGGCGATCGGGATCTAGGCTGCTATCGTCACGCAGCTCGACGGCTTTGCGGATGATGTCGGCGCCGCTGGGGAATTTTAGCCGCCATTTCGTAGGTATCTCATCCTCTGCCAGCCAACAGCTTGTCCGCACCGGAGGTGGTGAGATGGTTGGAAACAGGCCGCCCTGCGCGGGAGGCCACAGCAGCCATTTGCCAGGCTCGACCGGCCCGACGCGATCTTCGACCAGATCTTCCTCAGTTTCATGCCGGCATACCCAGACGTGGCAATCGGCCGTCTCCGGTGGATCGATCACGCGGAAGGCGAAGACCGTCAGCGCCCCCGTGCTTTCGGGATCGAGTAATGCCGACGCGCTGCCACCAAAGCCGGTCAGCCGCGTTTCGTTTCGACCGCCTTTCGGATTGCCGTGGAAGCGGTTGTTATACCAGATCGCGCGAACCTCGCGGTGATCGGCGTGGGAATCCACATAGAGGTTGAAGTGAATATCGGGGTTCTTCACTTCCTGCCGGGCTAGCGCCGGAAAAATGCGAAACAGGAAGTCGCGCGGAATATATGGGCCGGCCTGATGGCTCTCGTTCGCCAGCGTGTCATTGCCTGACAGGCGCTTCACATACCAGACGAAGCCGGGGCCGCCATGCTCGTCCAGCCATTCGATAAGATCACCCGCCGGCACGAACCATCCCCCTGATTTCACCCATCCGTGCGTCGGACCGGAGCCAGTTGGCTGCCAATGGCACCACTTGGTCAACACCGAGCCGGCCGACACCCCTCAGCGAGCATTCCCAGATTTTCAACACGCGCCATTCTGCATGGTCAAGCGATGCCTCGACTTCAGCATCGCGTTCTTGGTTGCGGCCGATCTTTTGCCGCCAGAAATCCTGTCGGGTGCCCGGCGAGCGGAACAGAGGGCAGTCGTGCCCGTGCCAGAAGCAGCCATGCACAAAGATGGCAGCCCGCCAGCGTGGAAGCACCATATCAGGCCGCCCGGGCAAGCGCCGGTCATGCAAAACGAACCGGAAGCCGAGCGCGTGAAGGCCGCGCCGTATGACCATCTCGGGCTTCGTGTCCTTGCCCTTTATGCCGGCCATCATGCGGCTGCGCGTAGCCGCATCGACTACATCACCGGGCAAGCGCCAGTTTCCGCTGAAGCCGTTCCGGTGCGATTTCTGCCCGATCGATCAGCCATGGCAGCATATGATCGGCTACGGCTTTCACCACAGGAACTACGACGCTGTTGCCAAACTGGCGGTAAGCCTGCGTGTCTGACACAGGGATGATGAAATCCTTGCCGCCCGGCTCGTCAAACCCCATCAAGCGGGCGCATTCACGGGGTGTAAGCCGGCGGGGATTCCTGCCCTTCTGTTCGACGAGGATCTCCGAACCGTCCTTATAATATCGAGCCGAAAGGGTCCGGGCCACATTGTCGGGACCTACAAGCCCGAACCCGAACCCGTTGCCTGCCGCCCGGTGCTTTTCCGCATAGCCTTGCAGGTAGCGCCACAGATGATCAGTCAGCGTATATTTCTCTGACACCGAGGCGATGTTGCCGCGTGTGTACGGGGAATCCAGTTCCTCCGTGCCGTCCTCGGGATGGAGGATCGTGCCAAGCTTCGGACCATTGAACGGATCGGGCAGCTCAAGATCGGCAAACGTAAAGTCGTTCGCGTCGCGGAAACCGACAATGAAGATTCGCTCGCGCTGCTGTGGCACGAAAGACTTTGAATTGATGACTTTCCAGTGAACCTGATAACCCAACGCCTTCAGGGCACGGTAGATGACATCAAACGTGCGCCCCTTATCGTGGTTGACCAGATTCTTGACGTTCTCCAACAGAAACGCCTTCGGCCGGTGATGCTCGATGATCTTCGCGACGTTGAAAAACAGGGTGCCCTGCGTCTCATCCAAAAACCCGTGAGGCCGATTGAGCGAGTTCTTTTTTGAAACACCGGCAATCGAAAACGGCTGGCAAGGAAACCCGGCCAGCAAAAGATCATGCTCCGGGATATCCGTCACGGGAACTTTCGTTATATCTCCCACTACTTTGTGGGTATCACACTCATGGTTTGCCTGATAGGTTTTCTGGGAATATTTGTCCCATTCGCTCGTGAAGACGCATTCCCCATGCGCTTCAAATCCACGCCGTAGCCCGCCAATGCCGGCGAACAAATCTATAAATCGAAATTTCTTAGTCTTGGCTGCCGCCTGCCGATGCTCGCGTATGATAGTCTCAAGTTGATGGACAGCAGCCTTACGCGGCGCTGTCTCGCCACGTTCCCAACGATAGACCGTGCTACGAGAGAAGCCGGAGGTCTCTGCAAACGCATCAATGCTGAGGCCGGCGCTGGTACGCAGCCGGGAAAAATTTGAGACGGTTGTCGACACGAGCACCTCTGGGTCAATTTGTGCCACTTTGGCTCAATGATTCCCTCCAATCAAGAACAAAGAGAGAAATTGAGATAAATTGATGGGCTGCCTTTGGGCTTGGCCCGTATCGGAGAATCTCGTCCTCTGCCGCGTGCCATCGCATAAAGAAGGCCATCCCCAACGGAGCGGTAGACGACCAGCTCAGCGACATCGTCAGCATAGGCCATTTGGCGACTCGCAATACGCGATTCGGATCGCGGCTGAGGCCTATGGTCGATGACCTTTAGGCGAAAAAAAATTGCCGGGCCGCTGTTACGTTTGTTGGTATCAAAAAATATACGCCGGGAAGGTGATTTATTTTCAATGTGTTGGATGGAGATTGTGATTCCTCTTCTGGCACCAGCACCTCTCAAAGCATTAAAAATGCTCGGGGATCGTCGGAACCTCGGTCCCCGGAGAGTGTCTGCTAGGGAAAAATGGCCGATCGTCAGGCCGAAATCCCGAAAACGGC
>Ga0105239_10001279_pt1 | contig 33974 bp, 26 predicted proteins | sample KBSC44metaG_FD_92761 | JGI IMG/M metagenome (GOLD analysis project Ga0105239, IMG submission 92761) | Corn rhizosphere microbial communities from Kellogg Biological Station, Michigan, USA - KBS C4-4 metaG | ecosystem: Host-associated > Plants > Roots > Rhizosphere > Soil | place: Michigan, USA... | reverse complement strand
AGGATGTGAACGTGGTTTACATCCAGATCCTTCTGAGTGAAGGGTGAAACCTCTTCCACCAATGCTTTCAAAGATGACTTTGGCGGCGAGGCTGCTCGTAATCCCCAGAATCCACCAGATGATTTCGGCCTGTCGTGTTCAACACGGTACAGTCGGCTAGAATGGCCCTTGGAGTGCTCTACACCTGTCAGGACATCCGAAGTGGGGGCCTTTTGTGCTTTTGGACCGAAGGACTCCCAGAAGCTGGCAGGCTCTGCCCCTTGTGAAATTTCCTCAATTTCTCCGGTGAGGCCAAGGTCCATCCCTATTAATCTGGCACAGCCGACGTCCTCCTGGTCACTACCAGCCCCTTTCCAAAGATAGAGTTTACCAAATTTGGCAGAAATCAGGAAAGGAAAACCCGAGCAGAGACTGGAGCTCGCGAACTCAACTTCGTCGAATGCCACATGTCCAAGATGCCGCTTCCCACACAGCATGTACAGGGCTGATGATTTATTCTTTCGGGTGATAACAATCCCCCCAAGTGCCTGGAAAAATTCAGAGCTTTCTTTTCCTTGCTTGACCACCTCGAGTTTAGCACCGTTGTCGCGGGCAACCTTCCTGCAGAAAAGTTGGGCATCTTCAATGGCAGCTTCGGGGACTTCATCTCCGCACCAAAGATAAGTTTCGGACATTTTACCCCCGTTCGAAGGCTGCATGGAATGAACACACAAGTACATGCATTCTTCAAACAAAATATGCTCCTGTTGAGGCGGCATTGGTGTTCGTTTTCCATCCCCAGTCACCTCCCATATCTGTTTGCTAATGGTTTTGAGTTTTTCACTTGGTTTATTCTGTGAAGCTAGGAATGCTTGAGTGTCAAATTCGGCCTTTTCTCCAATCTGCGGGACGGTACCAAAGAAACTCTCAAGCTGGGTCTTGATCTTCGATGGAGACTTCTGAAGAGCCTTTGGCTTGCTCGGCAATGGCCGAGGGCGGGTAGACATTGCTTCCATGTCTGGAGGGGGAGTCAATTCTGGTGTAGCAGCGACTTTCCGGGAGGAAGAATCAAGTTGAAGACCTAGCCCCTTAACCTTGCTCGGAGTTGCAGACGTGGATTTGTTCACATTTTCGGGTGGGAGATATGATTTCGGTGTGTTGAGTTTTGATTTGCTAGGTGTCAGTGGAAGAAGAGTGTTAAGCACCGGCGGCGAGAGTGAAGGGAGATGCTTCTCGCCATCGGACTCTGGTGGTGATGCGAAATTCGATGGCCGGTCGGGGAAAACCGCAAACTTTTTCGGGGTAGCTGGCTTTCCGATTGAGTCCTTTTCATCAGCCCTCAATGCAGGTGGTTTCGCTTCAGTATGCAAGTGTGAAGACTTTGATGTGAAGAGGGGTTTGGGCTTTATACTCGGTTGCTTGGTATCCTTGGTATCTAACTTTGCAGGCGCTTCCTCAGAGACAGTTTTCTCAACAGGGCCAACCGGTGGTTCTTCCGTAAGAGCAACTGAAGGTTTCTCATCTTGTGTTTCAGTAGGCTTCGGGAGGTCAATGTTCGCGCTAGGTTTTCTTGGGGTGGGTTTAGGCCCTCTAGATTGCTCAGGAGCCTCCACATTCTTTGCCGCAGTGAATTTCGTGGGCGGGGTAGACGAGATGACTGGCTTTGGCGAGGGCAAAGGTGCAACTTTGACAGGGGAAGGTTCCGATTTAGTAGTTGACTTGACTTCGCTGGAGACAGGTGTCTCCTTTGCGGCGGGATTTGCTGTGGGGGTCCGTCTCTTTGGTCCCTTAGCTCTGCCCTTTGTGGTATGGGTCAATTCTGGTCCGTCAGAACTTGGCTTGCTACCTTCAGTTTCGGTCGAGATGCTGGCATTCGGTGCTCTTTCTTCAGCTGGCCGAGGACTGCCACTCCTGGACAGGATTCCGGCAAGGGCAGGATTTAGGCGAGCCGCGAGCTTACTGTTCTCAGGTAATTTCGCTTTGAAACTTGACTCCGCCAACGATGGAGCAGGAGCAGCGTTGATGGGTTTGGGAGGCTCGGGCTCTGTATTGGTCTTACGGAGTGCAGTCGTAAGCTTATTTTCAGAGCCTGATGTTGATATCAATTTAGAACTGACTGACTCTTCCGATAGGGATTTTGGAGGCAAGCTGACTCTTGACTGATGCGATACCGGGTCCTCCTTCTTTAGCACGGTTGGCTTTGGGGGTAGCTCGCGAGATAGTGCTGGTGTGGTTGGCTTGCCGATGGTAATTTTCTTGACTTCAATATTGTCAGTGGAGGGACCAGTCTTGTGCAATGCAACTCGTTTAGCTAGAGCCTCTGGCACAGGCTCGGATGGTTTGGTTGAACCAAATGACTCTGGTCGCTTGCCTATTGATCCGCCACCTGCTTTCATGGCTTCTTTCTTCTGTAAGATGCTTTCTTTGAACTCATCGACCCGCTTGGTTGGCTGGGGACCCCCAGTGACGTTCAATGCTGCTTTGCCCTGAGTAATATTCTCCTTGAGAACATCAGGAGCAACATAATTCTGAGTCTGAGTCCGCTTGAGCTTTCCAAAAACAGCTTTGAACTCTGGTTCGGCATTCGCGTTAGTCGCCGATGGCATTTGACGAGACTTGAGGCTAGCGCGAAAGTCTGTTTTTGGTGGTGTCTGAGGTTTTGATTTGAGGACTGGGGGTTTGGCTTCTGACCGGGCTTCCGGACTGGATAAACTCCTAGAGCTTGGAATGGGAGGCTCATCGGCGGGTTTGGTAGAAGGATCTACTTGTCCGCTAGGATTGACATCAGAATTTTCTTTGGTCGTGACAGGGGTTATGTTCCTCTTGGACGGGATGGCTGGTTTTCCAGCAGAGGTGTCTGTCGCGTTGGCGGCCAGAGGGGGTGACTTGAGGGGCGTCTTCACAGAACTATCCTTTTCTAACGCCAGTCCAGAAATGCTGCCGGGCTTAGATTGCATGCCATTTGTTGAGCTGTTGCGCACCGGAGAAGTCTGGCTCAGTGGAGGGGATGTCAAAGGCTTGGCGGCAACTGCAGTCTTTGGTAAGTCGCCTTTGGCCTCTGACGGCTGAGATTGAGCTTCTTTTGCACGCTGCATGTTGAGTTTCCAAGCGGGGGTTTCCGATTTAACAGAGGAAAATCGTGGTGATTCCGGCTTGTTAAGAGCACTTTCAAGCCAACTTGCCTTGGTTGGACTCCATCGACGTGAATCCAGGGTCTTGGACGGGCTTCGTGACAACAGCTGTTCTGTTGGTGGAGGTGGTGTTGTTGGACGATTCAATTTTCGGACAGGAGAATCGGGGAGGTTGTCATCTTGCTCGCTTACAGTGCCATCCTTGGTTGGGCTTGCTGACTCATCCTGGGGGTGCGGCAAAGGTCTGCCCCGAGTTACAGCCACAGGATCAGAACCGTGACTTGAAACCGGTCTAGAGCTGGATAAGGGGGACGAGTTTCCCTCTCTGACAATTCTGGTGTCCTGGGAGGAATTTCTGCTATGGCTTGGAGTGTACCCGGCTACCCCAGACAGATGTGCAGGTCTAGCGGTGGCGACCGAATCGCCTCGCTTAAGTCCTGCATTGGCTTGTACACTCCATCTCTTGTTTACACTGTCAGATCTTTTCATCATCGCACTCTGCACGAAGCCACCTAGTCCTTTGGTCGGTGATGGTGGGCGACCGGCAGAAGATAGGATACTGGAAGTCCTTCCAAGGCCTGGGGAGTCTTTTTCAGCAGTATGGCTCAAATCCATGGATTTGTAGGGTGGCATATCTAGTACTGGGGATTTTGCTGAAAGAGATATCATAGAAGCGGGTCTTGCTGCAGCCGCTTGATCGGCATCGGGCCGCTGCTGCAGAGGCAGGGTTGAAACGGTCTTGAGGGGTGAAGGAGGAGGTGTCGCCTTCTGAGGTTCACTACTTGCAACAGCGGTTGAGTCTTTTGACATGCCTGGTAGCCTTACGCCACGGTTTGTAAAAGGGGAGGAAGCTGTGGTGTCTTGATCAAACTCGTTCTTTCGGTATGCTGCCGAGCCAATACCACGGTCCGCAGTCTGACGAAACCATGTTGGGTCTTTGCTGGCCAGGGAAGCTGCGATGTCCTTTCTAGACATCTCCTCGGGCGCCTTTTGTGGAGTTGCAGCCAAATTCGTGAATGTGTCTGGAATTGATGCCACAGACTGGGGTCGTGCTCTGAGGGAGCCTGCGCCCCTGGATGCGGGTCGTTGATTCCAAGACAGGGTTCCACTTCTCGACAACGAGGTGGCATTCGCAGGAGCACTAGGCGTGGAGGGTTGAGGAGGGAGCGGCCGTGTAAACTCCATTGGCAACGGCAAACGGTGCTCGGATTTGGGAGAGGTAGAAGACGAGCGATCCAATGTCCGGGACTGCGATGGGGGTGTCAGAGCAACTGGAGGGTCGATTCCCCGACTCCTGGAGGGCGTCGTTTCGCCAATTGTCCGCAGTGATGGAGCAGGGCCTGTCTTGGAGGGTGAGAGAGATCTTGCACGCTCTGTCGAGACATTAGTAACTGCGTGACCGCAAATCCTCGACCTGTTCAACAGAATAGAAAAGGTATCCTACCAGCTCTTCTTGCTTGCCTCTCCTTCCGCGCCTGTAACAATTCTTCCTCGACTCTTTTGGAACGTTCGGCTTCCTCCTGGCCTTGCTTAGAACTGAGGCTGGCAATTCGGGCCAGGAATTGGTCCACAGACTCGGAGCCATCGTTGGGGGCGTCCATAGCTAAGTTGCCAATGAATATTGGTGCAGGCTTGAAATCAAATTGATTGATAAAACTTGAAGGGGAAAAGGCCGGGATTATGGTGCAGGCATTATTTGGAAAACGACCAGCATTGGAGAGGGAGGATCAAAACAATCACAGAAGCGAAACAATTGCCTTGCGAGAGACCACTGTTCCAAAGAGGGCGACGGTGTGGCACAAGGTTGTTGAGGGATTGCGGCAGCAGCTGCAGGTGAGCGTGTGGTGTGGGTTTCGTTGAACTGTGGTCTTTAAGTTGTTGTTGACGCAGTGTTGATGAAATGTAGGAAAGGGAAGCGGGCGCGTCTCGATTCTCCGCAGCAGGGCGCCAGCAAGACGTCGCGCGACAGGTTTTTCCGAGACTTTGCTTGCAACTCTAACCACTAGGATTTTGGAGCCCCTCGGAAGCTGAAGACCTCGGAAAGAAACTTAGTATGTGTACTAAATCACTAGTAGTGGACTAGCTGGAGGCTCGAACCGGAATAACAACTGCTAATCGATCAGGCCGCTTTTTGAGGCATTCTTTGGTTGTGGAATTGATTGTTTTGATACTGGAACCCGTTTGATCTGTTTTCTAGGATAGAAACTTGGTCAATGGTGGTGCCCTACGGAGGGTCTGTTGGATGGTTGACCTGTCAAGCTCGGGCAAGCTGCGGCCAGCACCTCATCACAGGGGTAGCCTTGTCTATTTTATGGGCCCCTGGGCCTCAAACATTGGCCCAAGCCACCTGCCCCCCATCTACGAGTATCCACGAGTAGGTTCAGTACAAGAACAGTCGGTCCCTTGCATCTTGAACAACCCAGTTCAAGCCCTTGTCAAGATTCTTGCCAGTCATCGCACTACACGGAACGACCACCCATCGATGGGTGAGGACTCTTTCCAGCTCAAGACCTTTCTTGACCTCTTCTTCGGTCATGCAACCTGGTACATCCGTTTTGTTGAGAAATACCAGTAAACTTGCACCCACTAGTCTCTGCAGCGAGGAGCCATCAGCATCGGCAACTTGAACGGCATGCAATCAGTCGCATCCATCTCACCTCTTCTAAAAGCAGTCCCTTGAGCTCTGCTCTGCAGTCTTCGATTCTCAGCCTGTCTGTGGCATCAACAACCCAAATAAGTGCATCGGTTTTCTCGAAGTAGTTTCTCCAGTACGTTCGAATGGTCTTCTGGCCTCCAACATCCCATATGTTCAGTTTGTACCTGTGTCTTGTCAGCGCCTCTTCCTTTCTCGTTGTTCTTGGTGGATTTGAGATTACCCCTGGAAATCAATCGTCTTGATGATGAACCCCAGTGTTGGACTGACAGTATTGACATCTTCGTTCATGACCCGTTTCACAATGGTTGTCTTTCCTGCATTGTCAAGGCCACTTGACACAGCTGTTAGTTGGGCTGATCGTTATCATACCGGTGACTGAGGGCTCACAGCATCAAAATTCGCATCTCCTTGTCCTTTAGTCTCGCTTTTCGCAGAATGGACAACATTGTGAACAAAAGGGTGTTCTAGCCTCATTCTCCCACATACGAGTGATGGAATCCCTGGGGGCCACTTGTCTCACACCATGTTCACCATGTCGTCAGTATTCAGTCCCTGGATACAGTGACATACATGAGGCAGAGTCTCAAGTGTGGGCACGTGATAAAACAGGGAACTCTCCCAATTTTCTCATGCTCGGGGCTTTATTGGCGACAAGCCGAGCCGAGGCATTGATTGGCACAGGCAATGTTGCTTAAGGTTGGCGCTAATTTGGAGCTAAACGCGGAACAGGCCGACACACCTTATTCGAGGGTGAACTCCTGCTACTATCCGACTTCAAGTTCTTCGCACCCTCACCCACTCTGAGAGGTCCTCAAGGGTCAAGACTTGTGGCCATGTCGACTGCCTTAGACTATTAGCACACGTCAATGGTACAGAGAAGGGTCTCCAATGCCTTGGATCCTTCAGGGCCTCAAACCAAGAGGTAAGATGCCTCTCACACAGATCGATTCAAATCAATTCAACTTCCATTTGGATCTTCCTCTCCTCCACCTTCGTTGTCCATCTCTTACTTAGATCGAGCCCCGCTCTCCTGCTGGCGAGTCATCATCTCCCTTGACCTCAAACCATCACCGTTCCTCCTTTTAAACTATCATGGTTGCGTCCCTCATTCGCGATAGTAAAGCCCAAAATTTACGAGGAAGTTCTTCTGACTGAAGCAAAGCAGCCTGTGATTCAGGGATCTTACTTCATTCCAGCTAAATACTTCTTGTGCTTCTCCCACCAAGCATATCATTTTTCTCTCATCTTGGAATTGCGAGAATGGATTCAGGTCGTCCTACTGATCTTGACTCCACTGATGTCAGCCAAGGAAATAGGGAATTACCCCAAGCTCCTGCTGCTGCCAACCCATCATCAAAGGTACGTTGCTCGAGATCAATCACTATTCATATGACTCACTCGAGTTTTTATCCACAGACGTATGACAGGGTTCCACTTCCTGTTTTTGACGCTTACAAATATGGCAACCCTATGGCTCGCAGGAAAAATCCCCTCAAAGACGATTCGACTTCCAGAGGGACATCTGCCACATCTTCGCAGCCACAGAAGCGGGCTCACCAGTCCCACCTAGAGCAGAGCTGGGGCTTTCAGCCAAACTCTGTTCAACCCGCCAATGAACCAACTCCCGATTCGAATTTCGCTGATGTGACAGCGAAGGTGACCGATGCCCAAAGCGACAAACATCTTTCAAATGCCAAAGGCAACCCAAGCTCAAACTCGCACATGCGTCACCCTGAGTTCGAGAAAGAAGTAGATGGTCTTTCTGGTATACACAGAATCCCACACGGAGCTTCACAACCCCCTCACGAAGTGCAACAAGACCAAGGCTCGTCGTCTCAGATTCAGAAAACCAAAGCGTCAGCTGTACAGGATGGCAATTCTGAAGTTATGTCTGCAGCTCCCTGGGGCCTGGTTCCGATACAACCTGATGGGGAAGGACAGTTACAGCTTCGGACCCCGGCCAATGCTTCGATTACTACGAATGGCCTGAGCCCCAACCTGCAAATACCAAACAATACCAAAGCTCCAGATATTGGTAGCAGTGAAGCTAAGCAGAGTCAGGACTCAGTGAAACCGGCCGTCTACGAAACACTGAAGAAGCCCGAAGAGTCCCCAATAGAAACCATGCGTCGTCTTCAGGCCGCAAAGCAACTCGAAATTATGAACCGAATTCATACATATGCAGACAAGCGTGGGCAGAACACTGCAAATTTGGCCGAGTTGAAGAATCTTCGACGGCCTATCTCACCAGAGCCTTCCGATTCACCTGCTGTCACGTCTCAACCTACCTCAAATGCACCCGAAGCAACCCTAACAGCTCCATTACCCAGAGTCAGGAGACCCAGTCTTGACTCTCCATCCCGGCTCGCGGTGAAGGTCCCAGGGTCTGTCCAGTCTGCCCTTTCGTCCATGAATCCTAATGTCAGTAGATTTCCATCTCGACTCGGCCAATATCAAGACTGCACCAACGGCATCAACCTCAAACCTACAGTGAATGGACAGAGCCATCAGCCACAGCCCTCCCGCACCCAGACCGAACAGATCCCCCAACGAAACAACTGGGCTACGCCAGCAGAGATCAAATCATCTGCCTGGAGTGTCGACAGCAACGCAGCCGGATCTCTTGCGAGTGAAGGGTCTATGTGCCATATGGGCATCGACTACGACTTAGGAAAACTCGTCCGACCCCAAAGCCTGGGTGTCCACGAAGCATCTCTCGTCGGATGGGACGGCAATTTCGCCCCTCCCCCTGTTGACTGGGAGCAGCGACCTCGCTTTGGAAATGATCAAGAGCACTTCAAAGCCGATTTCCGCAACTGGCTTGGCCAAGCCGTTCAACACACTCTAGGTGTCGATACCACACCAAAATTGAGGTTCGAGCGTGTGCCACCTGAAGTCGTCTTGGACCTTAACCTGCATCCAGATGGCGTAGGCTTCGTACGGAGGCACGCAACCATCAACGCAAGCAACGCAAAGCACTACGGCTACAATTTCTCCTTGGACAGCTTCCCCGAGCCTAACCAAGACCAACCCGCCGATTTCGACGGGGACTGGGACGTCGACCTCTCGCTCGCCGAAAACTTGAGATACCGAGAGGAGACAGCGAACGACCTGATCGCCAAGAAGATGCAGCTCGTCGAGCGCGCCACAAGACACTACGAGGCTTACCTCGAGGAGCGCAGGGTGTCTCAAGAGCAAGCCAATGCCCTCATCAACGCCAGCGCCGCACAACCAGCCGAGTTCCCCCGTCCAAAAGTCAACCTGTATCTCCGCCCGGCCTTGGCTTGTGACATCCCCGCCATGACCGAGATCCTCAACTGGCACATTAAGTACGGTGTGCGCACCTCCGAACTGCTACCCATCACCGAGCACGACATGCGACAGCGCCTCGACCTAGTCAAGCAGTCCAAGCTCCCCTTCATCGTGGCGATCGAACGCACCCGCAATAAAGGACGGCAGAAACGCAGCCGCCGCCCCGACAACGCCCGCTCAGACATGGAGCCCCACAGTGCCATGAACGACGAGCATGTCGTCGGCTGGGCTTCTGCAACAGACTGGTCGGCGTCAGACTATGTGGAATGCATCTCGGCCGACCTCGAGCTGTACGTGGCCCACAACTACCGGCAGCGCGGGATCGGCCGATGCCTCATGGACGCCATCCTCGACGCCACGGATCGCGGCTACCTGAAGAAGAGCAAGTGCACGTTCACGGTTGCGCCCGAGATGCGCCACATGTTCTCTAGAGGAGGCATGCGCGATCTCCACAAGATCATCTTCCAAGTCCGTTCGTACCACTCGCCTCTGTCTCGCGAAATGCAGCTCAAGCGTGGCGCCTATACTGGGACCTACGATAATCTGGTCAATGGCAAAGCGGATAGAGATGGCGACGACGATGGCTGGGGTGGACCGGGCAACAGCAAGCGCACGGCGTGGCCTCAACCGCAGGCGACCCATTTCGTCCACCAGAACGAAAAGTCAGACGATCTCGAAGACGACTACGCGGTGTGGTTGAAGAACTGGCTGGAGAGCTTCGGCTTCGTCGAGGAAGGCCGGTTGAACAACATAGGAGCTAAGAACCGGCGCTTCCTCGACCTGGTCTACCTCACCCGCGAGACAAACTGGCAGCCCAACGACAAGAACCTGCCTGATTATTCGCAGTATCCCATCTGATCTGAGGCATCATCTGCCGCGGCAAAGCGATACGGATTCACGGCTGGTTTGGACTTGGACTTGGACCTGAACAGAATTGACCGAGGCACATCCGGATGGTTTTGCCTTGCCCTGCTTTTGTCCTCCCTCAAATCAAGCATGCGTCTTCTCTCCCTCGCCCTACACCGCTTGGAGTGGAAAGGACTCTATCTCCTGATAGGTGGCAGAACCGCCTGCGTTATGACATGATTTATGGCCCCCCAACCTTGTACGAGTTACGAAATTTCCGACGACAGCGGAGCGGGGACTGTTTCGTTTTTTAATTCCCCCATGCTTTGCTTAGTGTATCCCACCAAATCAGAACGAGAACGAGAACCAGAATGCAGAATCACAGCCACCCCCCGCCATCTCCATTGAGAGATTCCCCCCTGATAGATATTCGGCACAAAAGACCAAAAGCCCAGAACCGGAGGCTTGCCGGTGCAAGACGGTCTACGCAAAAGAAAAGAGTGAATGCAGCCGGCAAAACGGACCTCGAGGCTTGCGGGTAGATTGCTTGAGGTTGGGCCTGCTGTAGCGTAGCACTTGAATGGGAATGGGGAATGGGTGGGAATGTGATATGACAGCCCTGGATGGCATAAAATAGCATGGCCCGGCGTTCCACGTGGAGATGAGATTACACATAGGAACATGGCACACTACTAAGCACATAGCAGCGTAGGTAGAGCAGATGAGATGAAAGGTGGAAGTGCCAATTAATGAAAATGCAGATGCACGATCCCGCCGACACATGATAATCCATTGACCGTATCGCACGACTCAGAGCACAAGCCGTGTAGAGTAGAGTACTAAAGTAGCGCATTAGAAGAGACTCGGACTCGACTCTTCCCACGTACATGCACATGTTCCATGTACAATGATGCACATGCATACCGACCGACAGAGGTATGTATAGGATAGGACGGAGTCCTCACTTCCGATTCCCCTGAGTGGCATTGACATGTGAGAGTGGGAATTATCATTGTCCCATGTCCATACCCCATTTCCATGTCCAGATTGAGTACCACCGCTGCATCAGGTCGGGTTGTCAAGTGCATGCAGTAAGTATAACTGGTATGTAGTAGCTAGGTCAACCCCCTGAGCAGTGAGGGATTGGGATTTGAATGGATATAGACATGGCAGGGAGGGTGGTGCCGTATCTGCTATGTACTTATGTACGGGGTACAGACGTACTGAACATCTCCCCGGGGGCCTGTGGTGGGACATTTGCCAACCGCACCCGCAGCAAGTATCAATCATTCAGGTTCCTGTTCTGCGAAACTGGTACTCCTGGTATTTAAGAAGCGGAGGGCGTCTGATGCTTGTAATCCAAAGCCAAAGCCAAGCTCAAGGGTTTGTATTCAGATCTGCACGAGTAATCCGTCCTCCGTACGGAGTACTTCTGTAGTTTTGTAGTATTAGCGCTTTTCGGCTGTGGATGTGGGGTGATAGGGGCATGGGGGTGGGAGGGCAGGCTTTATTTTGCCAATACACTTTTTTATTTTGCCAAAACCTTGGCACTGCGCCAAGCGGTACCTTTCCACATCGAGAGTAGATTTTACTAGGGCTGCGCCACCAAAACTAGCGTGATTCTGTGCCAAGGTACCTCGGCGTTCAGCCGCGTAGTTCACGTATCCTATTTGCTTGCGTATATGTCAGCCCTCTACAACTCACCAACCTTAGTGCCTTGAAAACTTAATCGACAACTCTACAACCTCATTCCTCACCCATTTCTCGACCGATTTTTATATAAATTACTGCAATGGATAACCCTGCTTCTAGACTATCAACTCCTGAATTTTGGCGTGAAAATGACGAGCGGAACTCTATTGAGCGAGAGTTCAATGTGCTGCTCCGCGGTGAGGTCCACACACCAGATCTTACTTTAACAGAGCCGCCACAACGTTTCGAGACCTTTTCTATACCTCAAAAGCGCCGATTTATTGCTTTCAAGCATGTTTTTGCCTATATAAATAGCTGGGCAGCTCCACGAGGGTATTCAATGCGACAGCGTACTCACAACCCTACTACCTACTACCTAGTTTGCACAAGAGCCGCCAATCGATCCAACTATAGAAGTACCAACACCAATAAGCGATATAAAGGGTCCTCCTCTACAAACTGCCCTTTTAAAATGACAGTTAAGTGCGATCAAGGAGGCGCCAGAGACCTCTGGTTTATATCTACTTGGTCAGGTGAGCACAATCATGAACCTGCGTTTTCACAGAGTGACCATACGATTTATCGCCGTCAAGAGAGGGTTGAGGCTATTCAAGAGACTATACAAATGCATCAGTTTCATGGTATTACGGCATCACAAAGCAGTTAAATACTACGGCAACAGCATGGTATTCAACTGCTCGTTCATGATATTTATAATGAGCGACATCGTCTTCAGGCGTAAGCAAGAAATGGATATACTGCTCTACAAGCACTACTCCGCGGTATCCAGGAGCGATTTGAGCATTTCGTCACCTATGACGACGATAATAGGCTAAAATGCCTTGCCTTCTTTCCTCATAAATCGCTCGATCTCCTTGCCCTCTATCCTGAGGTCCTACTTATCGATACTACTCACGGAACTAATCGATATCGAATGCCACTTGTCCAAATCGTCGGTTCTACAGCGACAAATCACACCTTTTATATTGGCGGCGCATTTATTCAGCGAGAGAATAAGGCTACGTTTGCCTGGCTTTTTGAGGGCGTGAAAGATATCCTTTATAGGCGACGAATACCACTCCCTCGCGTGATTATCACTGACCGTGATATTGCACAGATAAATGCCCTTAAAGAAGTTCTCCCTACAGCACGAAGAATCCTTTGCCTTTGGCATATTAATAAGGCTATAGAAGCACAGTTTAAAAGGTACTTTAAAGACCTTATTAGCGGGCCAGACCTAGAGCAAGGCCGTCAAATGCTTAATGAAGAGTGGGATACATTTAATACTCTTTGGCGTACGGTATACAGAGCAAGTGAACCCACTACTGCCTTTTTTGCCTGGGCACGACTTCAAGCAACCTATGAGAACAATCCTTATATTGGCCCAATGTGCCGATACCTACGCATTCAATGGTACCCATTTAAAGAGGCCTTTTTCTATTGCTACACTAAACAATACTTACACTTTGGCAACTCAGTCACCTCACGACTTGAAGGTATGCACTCTGTACTCAAAAAGGCCCTTGGCGGCTGTCAAAATGACCTTCCTGGTGTGATTCAAAGGTTGGAAGGGCTCCTAGAAGCCCAGGAGCATAAAATCAAGGCTAGAATAAGTAGGGAAAAGATGCTTCGCTGGCCGCAGTTTCCAGGATACCTTTGGAGCACCATACAAGGTAAAGTATCACAGTTTGCTCTACAGACAGTACTCGATGAATGTCACGCACTTAAACTTGACGTGGGGTCACCTGGCGCTCCAGAGGGCCTTTTTAGGCCTCATGAATGGCTACTAGGCCACGCAAGGCCTTGTTCTGGCGCGTGGCAAACCTCATGGGGCCTTCCTTGTCCTCACAGTATTGCGAGGCTAATTTTACATGGTGGACAACTGCAAATAGAGCATTTCAACATCCACTGGGCCCTTGATCAAAGGCTAAATACTCCTCCTACTACAGCAGATATAGCCCGCGACCCTGAGGTTTTACCTCGTCATAGGCACGCCAGGGCCAACAATGAGCGAATACCCAGTGACTTTGAGCTTGCCGAGGAGGAGTTAGTACTTCTGGCGCGCCAGGCAATAGAGCAAGCAAGTCAGGCGCAGGAGCCAGAGGTACAGGAGGAGGAAGGGCCCCCGGAGGGGCCCCCGGAGGAGGCCCCAGAGGCCCAGGAAGCACCCCAGACAGGCCTAAGGCGACTCCTACAAGAGCCCCCAAGACGCCCAGGAAGGTCTCTTTATCCAGGCCAATTTGTCTTTCGCCTTACCTAATAATGTGGTATCCTTATAGTGTACTGTTAATTAGCATCCTGGACGAACTCAGTAACCCTTAATTCAGTGTAAATCCTCATAGAAATGATGGCAAAGTAGTTCTCGATAAATGCTTAAATGACTATAATCACGTCCGTGAGTTGCTAAAACATCACTTTTACGGAGTTAAATTCTTTATATTGGACCAATCAGAGGCCTCTGTTTTATCGCGTGCCAAGTCACGTGATGGCACTCTCAAAAACCACTACTATAGCATTGTTTACTGCTTAACAGGGTACCTTGGCACAGAATCACGCTAGTTTTGGTGGCGCAGCCCTAGTAAAATCTACTCTCGATGTGGAAAGGTACCGCTTGGCGCAGTGCCAAGGATTTGGCAAAATAAAAAAGTGTATTGGCAAAATAAAGCCTGCCGGGTGGGAGCTGCCGGTTACGATTAGGCCGGCGACTTGCCGGCACTCTTTAGTGAGGTCGCCTTCCGTGAGCACTGGTGGCTCCATCGCTATTACCTCACCTAAGACAATACGATTGAGGAGTCGTAATTACACTCAACTCTGCTCTCTGGATGGAGATAGTGGACTGTTTTACTTTCGAGGAGAATTTTGGGGGGGGATGTAAGGGGTGTATGTGAGGCCAGTCGCCTCGCGGTAGGGGGTGTTCTAGGCAAGGTACTTAGGTATGTACTCCCTACTCCCTACTCTGTACCTGCCTAGATTCTGGAGTATTACTCCCTAGACAAGGAAAGAAAATCGAGATCTGCCAAGAGCAGGCAGTTCCGATGAAAATTCAGAACCCTGGCATGACTCACAGGCCTGCGGGTCATAGGCAGGCCAGAGGCAGGTCATGCTCGACAGTTTATGATCGGTAGATCAGCCATTTCAGGTCAACGCAATCGCTGAGTGGTTGGTTGGGCAGCCCCCGGAAAGACCGCTCTAGATTTCCCAATTTGAGGCTGCGATGATGATATTAATTGCCAAAGGCGCTTGCAGTTGCCCCATGAGAGCCCCTAAAGCGGCCTCTATCCGGTTGAGAATTAGTTAGACTCCTCAGCACTTGCAGCTTCAAGGTTCGTACGTTCTGCCAAAGGAATTGGGCTAGGACCTCGTAAACTCATATCGAGTCGTGCCCTCTCTCGGAGAAGATGTTGAATGACACTCATGGCTGATGATTTCACCTCCGGTGAGTGGCTGGCTGAGGAAGTACGGAGTACCAGTAAGCCTTCAGAGGAGCCCGTTGCCTGGATTTCTTCAAGGAGATATTGTTTGTGCAATATCTATGTAAACTGAAGTCTAAGTCGTCGGTTTTGGTTTGTATCACGTGTGATATGTGTGCCCTAAATCCAAAAGTGGACTAGTCTCATCGACTTCAGCTGAGGAGGAAGGCAGTTGCAGTCGAAAGCCACATGTGTTCAGCCGTTCAGCCAAGCTCGGGTCAGTGGTCGGTGACTTGGGCTGCTGATGGAAAAGCATGGCTCGGTTAAGATTTCCGAGTCGTGCTTAAGGCCGCAATTTGTGAGACCCCTCCCCCTGGCTCTGGACACCCTGGGCCTGCCATGGCCAGTCCCCGTGCTCGTGTGTACGCCTGTCTGTGTGAGGTGAGGCCTGTCCTCCTCGTACTTGTCTTCTCGTAGTTTTGTTGCACCTTAGGGTGATTGTGAGGCTGAGGGTATGACATCTTTTGTTCGCTTGCCCACACACCCCATCCGCGCCCAGTGGGAGTGCATCATATTCCACGAGTTTTTCTGGGGAAGTGCGCTGGTGTGGCCACCCAACTCTGTTTTGAATTCTGCCTGGTGCAGTGGTGCCGCGTGCGGACGATGGGCGATGGGCGATGGCGACACCGGTCGCTAGCCTACCTAGAGATAGGCGAGCCGGTCGGGTAGAAGATCAGCGATGGACCACCAGGGCCACCAGGCCATGCCCCCTCGGAGCTCAACCAACTGGGAGATACGAGTTCCTGCTACTTAGGCTGCTAGGCTGCGAGGAGCGATAATCGGGTATGCAGGTGATCGGCAGAGATTGGGAGCCAAAGCCAGATGATTGGCGTCGCAACCATGCCTATTCCCATTTCTCTTCGCCTTTTGCCTTTAGCTTCTTGGGCGCTCAAACCGAGGAAGGGCCTTCAAGTTTTGGACAGCTGCTCCCTTTTTAGCTAGATGGGGAGGTGGATGCTCCAAGTTTGTGAGGTTGTGCAGAGTTATCCAAGGGCTGTTACAGACATAAGTCGGTGTCAAACAACGTCTGTCAAGCAAGGGGGAAGGAAGTCCTGCAGCAGGTCAGGGTGAGGGGCCCTTCAGTGTCTTCTACTCACTGCTATTGACAGTGGATGATTAGTACGAATTCGATGTAAGAGGCCTTTCGTATCCTCTGGTTTTGGTAGTTGCCGTGAGGATTCTGTGTACGAGTACATGACATCCTTGTAGGTAAGAGCTGGGTCGGTGCTTGACTAACTAGGCAACTAGTGGGAAGTGTCATGATTGAGTTCGGATAGCTAGGATGTACTCCGTCCCAGTACGAGGAGTGGTAGAAGGATCAATTGTTGACTCTTGCGTGTCTTGTGTTGTCATGACTGACTGCCATTCGGGAGGCCACAGCTTGTGCTGTTAATGGTAGGAAGACAATAACAATAACAGGGCAAGTTCGAGTTCGTATTGGAACCTGCGAGGAGGTTTGTATGTACAGTGTACCACTGGGAGGACGTCCAAGTGGGAGACAAGTAGGAGGAGAGCGCAGGCACTGGTAAGTTTGCTGGCAACACTCAGCAGTTCTGGGAGAGTTCCGCTTCCTCCCCTCTTTTTTCTGCTCTACTCTTTTCTTTTACCATCCGGGCTGAAAAGGGAAGAGAGCGAAAAGCACAACGAGGATGCCACCAACGCAAGTCAAATGCAAGTCTTCACCCTTTGTCATCTGTCCCTTCAAGTCACTTCTACTAGTAACTGAACTAGCAGTCGACTGACGTACTTTGTCCCCTCTACTCTCCCTCCCCATCCTCTGTATACCTCGGGACTGCAGGTCAGCCAGAAGCTAGTCCTGCCCTGCGTCCTGCCAGTGCGCGCAATGAGTGGCTGTCAAAAATCAAACGCCTTGTCCAGCTGCGCATGTAGCACCATTGGGGGGACCACCTCGGTGCCATGTCTTAGGCGCGGGCTGACGTAGTTTGGTTGGGCCAGTGGCCTCCCATGGCCGGCAACTGGACGCGCCTAGGCTTAGCTGGGGATTAGTGAGGTGGGCCCCCAAAAGATAGTGGACACGATACCCGTAGATAGCCTAGAGGTTCTCCCCTTCGGCCTCTGGACTGGTCCGTTGGCCCCTCCCCCAGGCCTGTGCCTCTGTGTCCCTGTGTCCCTTTGTGCCCGTGTCCATGCCTGGGCTTGTGCCTGTGCAAGCGCCTGTGCCCTGGAGGACAGTCAGTACAGGGTCCCGTGCAGGCGTTGAGCTGCAGGATGAGGCCGGAGGGGGCGCCCACCGACAGCAGCCGCAGTACCGCAATTACCTGTGCGAGTAGCTTTCATCCCTCCCACGTCCTCCCACCTCTTCTCTTCCTCCTCCCAAGTTGCCCCCAAAGGCCCTTCCCTGCAACTCCCTTGATCGTCCTCCCTCTCGCCTCGAATCATCCGCCCTCCCTCCATCTCATCCACCCCATCCACGCCATCCGAACTGCAAACAAGGGCATCAACCTTCCAAGTTCCCGCCTTTGCCCTCTGCCCGTTGGCTTTCCCATTTCTTGATCCGAAAAGGACCCTCTTTGGCTCGGGAACCTGCCCTCAGAAACCTTGTGGTTAAGTTAGGCTGGCAGGGCTTGCAGGGCTTGCAAGCAGTACCGGGAAGCAGCCACCAGCCCACCAGTGACCGACCACCTCCAGGCTACCCGCTCCCACAACCCTCACCACAACCACACATCTTTCAGGCTTTCAAACACCCAGTCAAAAGTCAACCTTACCTCACTGACTCGCTCCCTCACTCCCGCCCTCCCTCCTCCTCCTCCCCATCCTCCTCGACCACCACCACTACCGCATCCACCACAAACCTCGATAACCTTTCTTCCATTTCTTCCTCCACCCTCCTTCGCTTCTCTTCTTCTTTCTTCTCCCTCCTACCCTCCACCTTTTCGCCTGTTCGTCCCTTTCGCTTACTCCTCTCCCCTTTCTTGTGTGCGCGTCCTCCTAGTGTTGCAGTGCTACTTGCTATTCTGCTTCTCTTTAGCCCTGCTGTCCTCGGAGTTCCCTCGAGTTCGCGGTCTGATCTGTGGCTTTGCCTGTCCAACATTTGGCCCCCATCCGAATCACTGCGCAATTCATCCGGTACGTACGAACCTCTCCTCTGCGCCTCTCCTCGCTCGTCGCTCTCCAGCTTGGATCGCACATGTTTGAGGTCGTGTTTGGTGGTGGTTGCGCGCAGACAAAAGCACAAAGCGACGTTGCCCGATGGCATTCCGACACCTCGCTGGGAATGGCGCATTCATGCGAATCGACTGGATCATTCGACCTTCCATACCAGTACGACCAAACAACTCTCAAGAACATCAACGGGGATGAAATACAAGCCCATAACCAACCGAAAGCGACGGCGATGGTGACTGGCGGCCATCTGCTCATCGTCCACGACAACTGCGCCCACCATCCGTCATGGCATCAACCCAACTCCACATCAACAACTGACTCCCTAACATCCAAAATTCACTGAACTGCATGACAGCTGACGCTAATCCTTCTGACTCTTAGACTTCCCGTACATTCAATTCTCCAGACAAACCTTTGCTCTCGCTTTGCATCTTGCAACTTGCAACTTTTGAGATTAGCCGTTCGGGTTATTGTACTGCAAACAAAAAGTTGGGCACACCGAATCAGATCTCAAGTGTAGCAACTCCATTAATTTCTACTTTCTCTGACGCTGAGTCCTTGTGAGAGAACAATCAATTCAAGTCATCTTTGGTAGGTCCCCGACCTACGGCCCACGAGCTCCCGCACTTGAAGCGCATTCGAAGCAAGAACTCGCACCTGACTAGGCGCCATAGGATTATCCTTCAGTCTTTGAGCGATAATTACGATAATTACGTTTCAACATGTCTTTCGAGTACGGACAGTTTCCCAACGCTCCACAGGAGGGTGCACCAGGCCAGGTGCCTACTCCTCAGGACGGTGCCCCTCCCGGGCAGCAGCTCGATCCTTCCGGCCAACAGACCCTGCAATTCTCTCCCGGTGATGGTAACTCTGCTCCTCAAGCTGGCCCAGGCGGAGAACAAAAGACCACTCTCTGGTAAGTCAACTTGCTCCTCTCCCTCCAACACTGATCTCGTTGCCTGACACTCTCCACAGGATGGGTGAGCTTGAACCTTGGATCGATGAGAACTTTGTTCGCAACCTTTGGTTTCAAATGGGTGAGCAGGTCAGCGTCAAGATGATTAGGGATAAATTCTCCGGGTAAGTTCTGGCTCGAGGCCGCAAACCTCCTTAACGTCTCTGAACTCATGTTAGTAGTAATGCGGGCTATTGCTTCGTCGACTTCTCTTCCCCCAGCGCCGCCGCAAAGGCTCTGCAACTCAGCGGCCAACCCTTGCCAAATTCCAGCCGCCCTTTCAAACTCAACTGGGCTTCTGGTGGTGGTCTTGCTGACCGCCGCGATGACCGCGGTCCTGAGTTCTCCATTTTCGTCGGTGACCTCGGACCAGAAGTTAACGAATACGTGCTTGTTTCTCTTTTCCAGAGTCGATTCCCTTCTTGCAAGTCTGCCAAGATCATGACTGATCCCCTTTCTGGTATGTCTCGAGGCTACGGGTTTGTCCGGTTTTCCGACGAAGGTGATCAACAACGCGCGCTTAGTGAGATGCAAGGCGTTTATTGTGGCAACCGTCCTATGCGCATTTCTACTGCTACCCCGAAGAACAAGGGTGGGGCAATGGGTGGTGGACCTGGAGGACTCGGCATGCCTGGTGCAAACCCCATGGGATATCCTCCAATGGGTGGCCCACCTATGGGCTATTATGGCCAACAGCAGCAAGCACAACAGACAGCTCAGCCCATGAACCAGTTTACTGATCCCAACAACACCACGGTCTTCGTAGGAGGTCTCTCCGGCTACGTGACTGAGGATGAGTTGCGTTCATTCTTCCAAGGATTTGGCGAGATCACCTACGTCAAGATCCCACCAGGAAAGGGCTGTGGCTTTGTTCAGTTTGTCCAACGTCATGCTGCCGAGATGGCCATCAACCAAATGCAAGGCTACCCGATCGGCAATTCTCGCGTTCGTCTCAGCTGGGGCCGCAGTCAAAACAACTCTGGCCCAGCTGGTACTCCTTATCGCCCGGCCCCACCACCACCCATCTATCCTTCAATGGGCATCCCCCCTTCGCACTCATACGGCAGCTATGCGCCGATGAAGGTGAGTTGTTCTGAGTTCCACAAGCCTGATAATGTTGTTCTCCAATCCTGACACAGACTTCTAGTAATTTTATGGTGTGTCGGCGCAGTCGGCGTTCGTCCATTGACTTCCATTTCCTGTTGAACGGACACTGCGTTTTCTTTTGTCATTGAAAGCAGCGCAATCGACTTTAGCGTCATCGTTGGGGTGGGAGGGTGTTTGTCAATCAAAAAGTTCTTTCATTACATCGCGATGAACCCCTTGCCATCAATTTCCTCGATGGTCAGTTGGCTGTGTACAACATCAACGTGGCATTCGCTTTTGGGTTGAAATGACGATTCCAATGAACGATGAGCATGTGCTTGGAAGCGGTAAATCGGTAAAGTGGCAAGGATGCGGAGCATGAACCCTTAAAGCGTTGAAAATGGGTGGATGATGGTGAAGTTGGCACAGAAATTTTCCTTTCCTTTTTCTTTCTCTCATCACTTTACTATGGCCTCGTGCCTTGAAATGACGGGATCGAGATCTTATTATTTGATTCTTGGTCCCAGAAAAGGAGTCTGGCATTGAGCACACGAAAGACCACGGCATCCACGAAAGCTGATAACTTATGAGCATTAATGTGTTCTTCCATAGTGACAGAACCCAATGCAACAAACAGTCATTGACATTCTGAACCCATGATTCTTGCCATCTATCCGAGGTCTACCTACCTGAGTTTTTGCTCTTCTGGGTCTGATCTCCTCATCAAGCTGACTTGTATGAGTAGTCATCACACAACTATAGGCAGCCCTAAATGCGCGCACCCCTCTCCCTCGCTGAATCAAATTCTGCTCCTCGTCCGGCAGAGTTTTTCCGTTACCGTTCACGTTCACGTTCACGGCAGCCACGGCATATCCTCAGTCACTTTCTCCGCGTGCCAAGACCAGAAGAGCCTCGGGAATATCTGATCATCTTCTCCAAACTTGGTGCTTCGGTTTGTTGCCGGGCCTGAAAGGCAATGGTGCTGGGCCCTAGGTGAGTTGATATGTGAGTTCGTCGTTCTCTTTTTTCCGGGGATCGTGAAATATCCTCCAGTCCTTGACGGCCTGTTTCCTACTAATCGCCCAATACCAATTGCTCTGAGACAAATTGAGCTGAAGAAATTAAAGATGGAGTCGAGACCAATTCGAATTGCTGGCGCCTCTGGGTCTGCCTCGGACCGTCGGCATGCCATGGCAGCATTTGCAAACGCTCATCCATCAGATCCAATTGACGTGATAATAGCTGATTTCATGAGCGAAGTCAATATGACCATCGCTGCCGCTCGTCGTGTGGATGCCGATTCATTGACGGCTCCAAATGGCAATGCTTTCATTGGTGCAGGCCCTGCGTTCGAAGCCTCTTTCCTCGAGGCGTTGGAGCCAGCTCTCGATGACCTGGCAAAATACGGAATCCGGGTGGCTGTGAATGCCGGGAATGCCGATACAGAAGGACTTTACAAGGTCGTTGTCGAGATGGTTGCAAAGAGAGGCCTTGGAATCAAGGTGGCATGGGTTTCTGGCGACGAAGTCCTCTCTGCTGTCAACTCCGGCTTACAAGACGGGTCCTCTCGCTTTAAGAACATCTACACTGGTGAAATCCTTTCATCCTGGGAATTCGAACCGATTTATGCTCACGCCTATCTCGGGGGTCTCGGCATTGCCGAGGCATTCTCACAAGGCGCTCAAATCGTCATCTGTGGTCGGGTCGCTGATGCTTCCCCCGTGATAGGGGCCGCGTATTGGTTTCACAAGTGGCAAAGATCTCAGCTTCACGAACTAGCAAATGCTTTTGTCGCTGGCCATCTGATTGAATGCAGCAACTATGTGACGGGTGGCAATTTCTCCGGCTTTAAGATTCTAGAGAACTCCCCTACCGGGTGGACTGATCTTGGTTATCCTATTGCCGAGATCTCCAAAGATGGATCTGTGGTCATTACGAAGCAAAAGGACTCTGGTGGCACCGTATCAATACACACTTGCTCGTCACAGTTACTATATGAAATCCAGGGGCCTTGGTACTACAACAGCGATGTAACTGCAGTTCTGGATCAGATTTGGTTCGAGCAGTTAGGGCCAGACAGGGTTGCGGTGCATGGCATCAAGGCGCTTCCCCCACCTCCGACGACGAAAGTCGGCCTCACTGCTCGAGGTGGCTTCCAGGCGGAAGCTTGGTACTTCATAACGGGACTTGACATTCCGGAAAAAGCCCGTATGATAGAGGCACAACTCCGGGTTGGCTTGAAGCCATACTCCGACAAGTTTTCAGCACTATCTTTCAGTGTGTTGGGTTCACCGGCACCAAACGCGGACAATCAAAACGCTGCAACTGCAATATTTCGCATCTTTGTGCAAGCCAGGAGGTCGGATGACATCGCGTCGGCTAAATTTCTGCGCCCGGTCATCGATAATATTATGCAGAGCTACCCTGGTTCGACATTTCATTTGGATTTTCGACAAGGCATCCCAAAACCTTTCTATGAGTATTATGTGACTCTTCTTGACCAATCTAAAGTCCAACACGTGGTACATTTCAACAGTAGGGACACGATCATCCCGCCTCCATCTCTGACAAAAGCCTTTCCTGAACGTCAGCCGAACCAACCTAGTACCCATCTCCAGGTTGATATTTCCAAGTTTGGGCTTACAGAATACGTTCCCCTGGGCACAATTGTGAATGCACGATCTGGTGACAAGGGATCCGATTGCAACTGCGGTTTCTGGGTTCGCCGACCGGACGAATATGTCTGGCTAAAGAACTTGCTCTCCACTGAGACAATCAAGCTTCTCCTTGGCAAAGAGTATGACACCTCACGTGTCCCCAAAATTGAGATCGAGCGATTCGAGCTACCAAACCTGAGAGCAGTACACTTCTTATTTAGGAATTTACTTGACCGTGGCGCAACAAGTACATCCACCGTGGACTTTTTGGGTAAGAACTGCGCCGAATTTTTGAGGTCCAGATACGTTGATGTCCCAGTCAGGTTCATTGAAAGAGGGAGACTTTAGCGATTTTTGGTCATTTTCTCAAAGAGGTGGTCTTTCTACTTTACGTACGGCATGCTGCATCAGTCGAATTAGTGCACAGCAAACAACTTGTTTATTCGCAATAATATGGTTGCTTGTTGATGGGATGTGGCGATAATCATGTCAAGGGTCCTGGCTCCTCTCAGCAGTTTCCATTCATTGCTTGAAGGGTTCATTGGGGGGTTTGCACTTTGCCACCATCAAAACTGGCACCACCCTCAACGGAAACAATGAGACGGACTGCCTCGACTTGTGCAATGAGTGTGACATACTGTCAACATGAACTGCCTGCTTGCACCCAACAACGCGACAGGCAAACACTTGTCCAGCCACTCACCATCGATCTTCCACACTGACTGACGACCTTGAACTCGGACAAACATTGCGACTGGAGCTTGCTCATTGCGACGAACACGAGCATCAGCAAGCTCAAACATCCTCTTGCCGTCTACCTCCAAAGGAGCCACTTCCTACCTCCACGACCTCTTTTCCAACATTAGACCCTCCAAAAGCTATTCAACATGTGCTACCAATACTGCATCAAATACGAGTGCCCGAACTGCGGCGAAGAATCCTCCCCAGACCGACGAGAGGACATCTTGTGCCCACCAAACTCACGTTGTCCACTCCTAGAGTCACGCCTCATCCCTCTCCGCATCGCATTCCAGCCCGGCCCACTCTGCGTGCTATGCACAGCAGCCGAGCAGCGGCAGCAGCGGGCCAACGCGCGAACCGCCAACCAGTATCACCGCCACGTGCACTTCCCAGGCGAGCGACGACGGGCAGGTGTCGTGCCAGGCCTGGCGCGCGAATCGAGCATCCGCAGACAGCGAGCCGCCCGCCGCGGTCGCAATCGCTACAATCCAGCTCGGCATCGTGCCGCTCACGACGCTTACAACTTGTTCCCGAATGACCAAGACCCTCTCAATCTCAATGGCTTCAATGCATACTACCCCCAGCAGCCCGGATACGCCGGTCCCCCTCCTCCAACTCTGCCTGCCCAGCATGCCGGCTATGGCTACGCTGAACCACTGGCCCCGCCACCACCACCACTCTCCTTCTTCGAGCGCCTCCTGCACCACCGAGGAATCCCGCCTCGACGCCGCCTAGATCCAACAACCGGATATGGTTATTTCGACCTCAATTTGAGTGATTCACTGCTAGACGACGACATCCTCCGCGACGTGGACGACATCTTCGGCAATGCAGGCTACCACGAGCGCGACGAGGACGTCTTGGTCGGCATGTTCGGCTGCCTGCGGTTTCGCTGAAATGTAGCAAGCAGTGACTACTGAAGGCGAGCTATGGTCTCTTTCACCTGCAGCCCCCTCCCTCCTTTTCTCAACCACTTTTTGGGTTGGGTTGAAATTTGAACCCCTCCTGGTTGATTGATTGGTTGGTTGGTTGACTGATTGAGCTCTGTCCCTGCCTGCCGCGACAATACTTCGCAGTCAGTGGTGTCTCGCTTTTCACAGACATTCGACGCTTCGCCAAACGCCCAATATTGATTGGGGGTTTAAGTTCTGGACTGCGACACAATGGATCCCAGATGGGTTGTGTATCGGGCTATCGGGCTATCGGGCTATCATCCAAGAAAGGACATGCTTATTCTGTGTTCTACCCCGAGCATTTCGCCAACCAGGCCAGGATGGCCTGAACTTCTCCCCTTCTTTTCTTTACATCTCTCTATGTGTGTTCTCTATCCACTTGAACTTCCTCCTACTCATGGGCAATGGCGCAAGGTATCCTCTGAGCGTCTGAGTTATCACTGTCACTACCCATAATCACTTTACTGAGCCTGTGCCCGCCACTGTAAGGCCCCATGTCTCCTTTGCGAGATTAGTCTCACTGCCATGGTTAGCTAGATAGGTCTCTAGGTAATTGGATACATTGCTAGCCAATGCCAATTCCTATCAATGAAATTCAAATGCATAGGTATCATGTAATGTTTCTTCTAAGCAGCACTAGCTTGTTCCACCCACCCCTCTTTGTTTTGGATATCTTTCCTCTCGGAAAGCCCTCCCCGCGCGCCTCTAATCGATCAAACAGTCTAAAAATTCCCACCGCGGCGGAACTATCCCGATGTCATCCTGTCGCTCTATCGCATGCACCGGAGACAGCAGGAGACCGGATAAGGATATATGTACCACAAACATGCAACTCCTGCTCAGGGAAAATTCGAATTTGGTCGATTTGCACGGCGTTGGGCCTACCCCGCGCCCAACGCCAGCAGCATGCCAACCCCACTACTGGCTCTCTGCCTTTCCAGCCCGCGACGCCAGCCCGCCGTCCACGCTACAAGGGATGTATTGAACACGAGGAAGCGCCGCAGAATGACAGCTAGATGCGGGCCTCTGACAAGATCTGGAGAGCGCTCGACCAGGAAATCCACCAAGCGGCTGCTTCTGGGCGAAAGAGGTGCGCCTTCGTCTGCGATGCCCGACGCTACCGTTGCCGCCCACACTTGAAGCTGGATCTGCGGTTCGCTCTGTGGTTCGTATAGTTCGATGGAGTCCATGAGCTCCGCCAGCATGTACTGGAACACGCCGCTGGACGAGAAGCGGCGGAGGATGTAGACGCAGAGGCAGAATAGTGTGAGAGAGACGACTTTCTCGGCAGTCGTGCGTGGTAGGGAAAGACTTGCCACTGGCCTCCTCGCTTCTTCGGCCTTGAGACAACTGACGATATTTTCAACATCAATCCATGGTTGCAGCTCCATGATCGTGCTGATGTTTTTGGATTTCTCACAGTCGTTGATCAAGTTGATCCAGCGCGACACTCGGAGCAGGACCTTGAACAGGCCTGGCGAGAGCTGGCCTTCCTCTGCGATTGCCCGGAACCCCGATGGGAGTGATACTAATGATTCAGGCAGAAATTGGCTTCGCAAAATGAAATCGACCTTGGAATTCCTGTTGCAGGTTTGAGGGCATTTACGGCGTTCCTGATACTCGAGGGCGCTGAGGAAGGCATGGCTCCTGTAAGACATATTGTTAATAAATCCACATGTCCACGCCCACAAAAGTCGAGGGATTCTTTAGGGTTTGTTTCTTACGCATCAATGTAACCCAAAACGATCTGTTTTCGGAGTTCGGTCTGGAAAATGAGCGGTTGTGTCGATATTTGACGGAGGGCGGACAAATGAAGATGGAATGCTTGTCTCTCGGATTGGAAAAGCTTTTTGTAGTATCTTCCTGTCAGTTGGATGTTCGGGCATAAGCAAACATTGGGCTAGAAGCACATACCTCGAGTGTCAATAGATTTAGTATGGTGAGCAGCACACTTTCATCAATGGATGAACTACCGTCGAGCCGTTGCTGGAGCATTCGCAGCGCGATACCTTTGTGATGAAGTACTTGAGGTGATGGTACATATCGAAGGGCATCTTGTTGTTGTGTAGACTCTCTGATTGCTTGGCTCATCGCCACAAGGGAATGGAATGATTCTGCATCGCTCAAAGCTAGCCTGAACATATTGGAGATTATACGGGTGGTGATGGCTTCCAGGTTGAAGAGGAAAACTTTCTAGGTGTTAGTCTGATTCAATGAAACCTCTCGGTCGACGAGTTTAAGTTAGAGATGGGGAAAAAATGAAGGACTGTACCTGTAACTTGCGAGGGCACCCATACCTTCAGCCAAAAGTCCACAGCACCCTCCACACATCCTTGCATCGCGATTGGGAAGGAGTTGAAGGGGTCTCTGCGTAGTCCGGTAAACTCCACCGTAACAGGTGATGACATCGCGAGCGAAGTGCTCGTCCTACTGCTTTGGATAGTAAGCTGTGGCTGAGTGTGGCATTTGCTGGGTTCCTTTTCGCTATCCGCTTGACTGGTACATGAAGTTTCCTCTTTCGCCTTCGCCCATGGAGTTGCGAGGTGCTTTTTGAGAGTGATTTGTCGAGGCCGTCGACCGCTATGTCTATGGGTGAACGAATTGACTGCATACTTGGTTTTAGACGTGCGAAGGTCATCCGGGTGATTGATCTGGACAATGGCGAATGCGTTATTGTGCATTATGAATTGGGGAAAGAATTAAGGAGATGGCGAGTTGGGATGGACGAGGCCCCTCGGAGAGTCCAGGGATGTATGGCTTATCAGATGAGATGCACCTATAGAAGCATAGCCTCCTCAGATGAGGACTAGAACAGGATCATCCTTCAGGGGCAAGAGTCAAGACAATCGTTCAGTCTCATCGAGTGTGGTACCAGACCTGGACGCTACCCGACGAAGCAGCAAAATGAAACAAGTTCCATGCCCAACGATCGGCAAAAGTACTTTTCAGGCTGGTAGGGCTGATTATAAAGAGCTATGCAATAGCTAGTTGGCGTTTTGAGGGAGCCAACATCAAAATTGTCAGCAGCGCCACCCGTGAACTGGATAAATGCGAAGTCGGGTAAGGGACGTCTGGCCCTAGCTGTTGGGATAGCGTTGCGGTGAGGCTGAGGCTGAGGTGCCTTGGCTCAAAGAAGGAAATGGTAACCAGTCCGGCCGTATCAGTTAATTAAGTAGACTATCATCATCGCCCTTGGCGACCCTTCTGGAGACCTATTTCATACTAATCAATAATATGATTTCGGGAAGCCCTAGCCGTTCGAGATTAGCACCCATGAGGTAGAACTCGCCTAAATGGAGCTCCAGTAAGTCCTTAATTGTGGGTTTCTTCCACTAGACGGATTGAATGAACTTGTTGTCACCCCTTCCGGAAGGGAAGTGGGAACTGTTGTCTATCGACAGGTAAACTAATGACGCTCGGGATACCCAAATTACCCAAACAAACGGTAATGGAGAACAAAGGTGGAATCTGCCCCACATGCCACTGACACACCTGTCAGGGACGAACACGACGCATTGTGAGGCGCTGTCAAGGGTAGAACAGAGATAGAGGCTCGCTCACTGTGCAACAAGCAGAGGTAGGGTCAGATCAGCTTATGATGACCTGATGCTTCAAGACGTCCAAAAAGGGTCCCCCCAGCGAGCAGAGCCAAAAATAATAATAATAACCTAACAATCGGTCAACAAAGCACCGCAGCAACAAAGACACTCCTTGTGAAAGACGCATCAAGCTCACGAACCGAGCACCCGCAGTTCAGTTCAACGCATTTAAGGCTTTCCGCCAGGTCCCCTCCTGAAAAATGTCTCCATCTGCCGTGCTGGATTATTGTAGCGGTTCTCGGAAAGATCTGGAATGCGGAATCTGTAAAGATTATCAAGGGCGCGCAATGAGAGTTGATGGGCGGTGTACGAGCGTTCGAATTCCTGGTGCCATTCAATCCTGGCGTTTAGGATGGAGCGCTCGAGTGCGGCGTGGCGGCGGCGTATAGCGCGGAGGTTGCGCTCCTCATCGGCGATCGTGGCGCGGAGGGCTCGCAGGCGAGTTGTTTCTTCTTCAACCGTCGCGATGAGAAAAGCAGGGGCAGGAGCAGTCAACACATTTGCGTTTGAGGCTGTGGTTGGGCCCGAATTTCGATTTGGGCTTCGGTTCGGAGCTGTTGGAGCTGTTGCAGTTGTCTCGGTATGAGATGGAGCAGGCGTGTCTCTCGCTCGGCGAGTTGAAGATCTACCAGAAGTAGAGGGAGGAGCTGGAGGAGGATCAACAGGAGCAGGAGCAACACCACCACCACCACCACCACCACCACCACCACCAAGAGGAGCAGCAGGAGTAGTAACAGGAGGAAGCGCTGCAGTAATGGTTTGATCTTCTCTCACGGCTCTCTGTCGCTGGCTCCGTCTAGTAGCAGCAGGAGCGACAGCGATATTGGTGTGATTCTCCCTCGCCGCTCTCTGTCTCTGTGTCTGTCCAGGAGCAGCGGGAGGGTTTGGATCAACAGCCGAGTAAGCAGGCGGAGCTTCATCAGGGAGGTCTGGGCCTGGCTCATCACGATGTGCTCCAGTTCCTCGACGGCGGCAAGTAGGACATGGACACTCGCGTGGATACTGTAAGACAGTTTTCAGGCGTTGAAATCCATGGCGAATAATCGAGTATGGGCCGTTGAGGAATTTTCGAACGCGGGTAATTCGTGATACAGATGGCGCGATTGGAACTGTGGTCGTGTTGCCTTGTCGACCACGAGACACCGCGGGCTGGACCATGATAGTGAATTGATTGGAAGACATTTTGGGTATTTTGTGTCTGAGTTGGTTGCTTTTAGAGCGTTTGCTCGGAGTATTGTTTCGAAGTGATGTTATTTTGGTGAATTGACGGTAATTCTATGAGCATGTACTTGTCTTTTGAGTAGAATCTGTTCAAGGGAGGAGGACTTGGGGAGCATGGAAGAGAAATAAGCAATCAAACAACAATACATGTTGTGAGGCCGCTTAATATATGGCGATCAGTTGTTGAGGCAGCGCAAATGTTGGAGGCAGTCGTTGCGCGTATCAGCGTGTCTCCTCAACGCGTGTATGAGTCTTCCTCTTCTGTCTACCGGGGCAACCAGCAGACAATGCGAGCCAGCGCGTCTTGACTTATCTCTGGGGAGGGTGCCTGTCCCAATGTGCTGAGCGCGGCGACAAACTGTGAGAAGTGAGCAGAAATAGAGATCATCAGAGGGACAGGCCGGCAGTAGAAGCTTGCGCCATGGTCCCGAGAGAGGAACTCATGGGTCGTCGTAGAATACATCAGTAAACGCGGACGTAGGCATACGCATTGTGTTAGTTATTATTGATTGGGAGCCTGAGAATCTGTCTCGACTCCCTCGGAAGACGTTCCCAGCTTCGAACATCGATTGGCTGCTGCTTTCAACTGCCGACATGGAGTAGGACTCCTTTTTATATACTGGTGCCTGAGATATCCTTTCCTGACTCTAAATTCTCTACTCTTGTACTAAATAGACCTTAACCAATCGTCCTCGGCGGAAATATCATATAAACGAACTTGTATTAATATGATAAGATGTTACCATAGCGACCAGTAAGACAGTTGGTTAGAAATATTGCTAGGTGATCTACGGTCTCTACGGCAAACTGGTCATGTTGTTCCTAGCATTGGGTTGCGTCTTGTTCATTCCGTCTGCCGACCACCACGGTCATCGTGCAGCCAATATGTTCAGTAAGCTCTTCCAATTCGCGGCCACAACCTAGAACGCACAACTGTACATTTGCAGAGAATTCCTTGCTGCTCATACCCTCGCTGGCCTAGGGAGGCCCAATCAACGAAACGATCGTACAGGCCACTATCGACGATCTATACATCGTGCACGGGGCAGCTGCCGTGGGCGAGGGCTGGATATGGATCTGGTGGCGTTTTGCCATCTTTCTCGCTGTCAACTTCATTCTCGTAGTCCACTTGTTCGAGGAGACGATGTAAGTTCCCACAGTATTTGGCCGGGCTGCAGCACCAGTCGCACAAGATGGCGATTCCGAGCAAGCAAATGCTGAATCAGATGATGATACCTATTATAAGCAACCCTTCCCGCCACTCTAACCGACCCTGTCACTTAAGCAACAACCGGAGTTCAAGTCTAAGTCATACAGAGAGCGCCTGGCCTCGTGGACCGAGCGACCGCATCAGTCGGGTGACTTGAAGAAGCATCCCTACCAGGCCTTCGCGATGCTCCTCGCCTTCCCAGTGGCCCTTTACGCATCTTCCACTTGCGGATCTCTCCTCTCTCGATGCTTTATGATGAGCGCTGTTGAGTCGGATAATTTCCTTAACCCTTCCTTCTACTGGAACTCCGCCCAAATCGGGTTTTTCAACCTAATTCCTTTCATTGGTGGGCTTACTGGGCTTGCTGGGGCAGTCATCGAGGCCCCCACAACGATCACACGATCATATAGACGGCGAAGAGGAGGGGAGGTATGTATGAGCCGGAGATTCGGCAGTGGATGAATGTATCGAAAATACGGAGTCTCATATGCCCTTTAGGCATTCTGATGTTCGGCACCTGCATGATTTTTTGCAAGGTTTGTGGTGCATGCGCTAACGGAGATTGGTGTTTCAAGAAAATGAAGCTGGGTGTTCATTGCCTTTGGGTCGGCTCTGAGCGACCTTGGGAAAGCCATCGCTGTAGACTTCGCACATACCATGCACTGCTGCCCAAGGCGTGAGTATATTCAAGTGATGTTCTGTGCCTGCGTGCTGACTCCTCTGGCCATAGGAGCTTATTGGTACAGCTACTGTCGGGGTTGGCCTCGTCAAAATGCCATCTCCATCATCATCATGCTCGCTGTCATGCCTTGAATCGACAACCTCGGCCTCCAAAATGATTTTATTTTGTGTAGCAGTGCTGGCGTTCGCATTTCAGCCGATTCCAATCCCACTGGGGAAAGAGCATTTGCAGTCCTAATTACAGCCAAGAGATATTGCCAACGGAGCTGTTGCAGTACCAACTAACGAATAGGGACATGGGCACGTGAAAGCAGAGCCAGGGGACAGGTGTGCTAATATTACACATTCATCGATTCGTCTGGCTAAAGTCGCTCCTCGAGTCATAGCTTCCATGACTGTGTTGATCCTCCATTCAGCCTGAAATTGTAAACCCCTGATCGGCTGCTAGCACAGCAAGGTGCGGAGACCAGCGTAACTTCTGGAATCTTCATTTTTCCTCCGACTAGGACAAGGCATCTTCCAAGCACACAACACCACTGAAACATTTAGCCCTCGTATTTTGGCATACGGGCTCTTCTAGGAGCAGGGCTATCCGTGCCATCAACTGGGGATATAGTGTGAAGCGGAGAAGACTACTCCCTGTTTTTGTACACTGCGCCGCGTCATCGACTGGATGCTTTGATACGCCGACTTGCGGGGGGGACCCTTCAAGCGAACACCATGTGACAAGAATGAACAAAGTCATCTAATTACTTTAGCCATCTGGGTGGTTAAATGGTCTTGTCAACTGGATATGAGCACTACGGACGAAAGGACCTGGAAAATATCAATTCTGCTTTGGTATCAGTGAGGCTGTCGCGAAGGTACAAAGCTAGGACTCTTCGCCATTCTGCAAGCCATCTTCTCCCACGGACTCATTCGCTTTCCATCCACTTGCAACCATGAAGCTCTCACTCATCCTTACCACTCTCTTGGGCTGCGCGATAGCAAGCCCTGTCCCAGAGGTCGAGGGAGTAGAGACCAACTTGACCAAGACATTGGAGAAACGCCAGGCAATCAACTACGTCCAGAACTACAATGGCAATCTTGCAAACTTTCAATACAACACCGGTACTGGAGGTATATACGCCAGCTGGAACAACCCAAGCGATTTCGTAGTTGGTCTGGGTTGGAACCCCGGCAACAACAATAGGTCAGAGTGTCGTGAACCCTTTGCTGAGTCGAATGGCTTACCTATCAGTGCAGAGTCGTCAACTTCGGTGGCCAATACACCAGCACTTCGTCTTCTTACCTTACAGTCTACGGCTGGCTCAATAGCCCCCTTACGGGTTGGTCTCTAAGATTGCTACCGTTTGTGCTTGGGCTAATGCAGGCTTAGAGTACTATATAATTGAGAACTGGTCATATAACGCGTGCAGTGTTAGTGGTGCTGTTCAGTTGGGGACAATCACCTCTGACGGCAGCCAATACCAAGTTTGCAAAGTATCAGTGACCCTGACCCTAACAACTGGCAAGATAATAACAAAAACTAGCATACACAGGTTAATCAGCCAAGCATTGTGGGCACCGCTACATTCATCCAATATATCTCTGTGCGCTACGACAAGCGGTAAGATCTCACCATCGAGATAATCAAGTATTCACGGCTGACCACTTTACCAGGAACCAGGGTTCGGTGACGACATCTAATCATTTTGTAAGTATCTTCTGAAACGGATCTGTCTAACTTTACCGTGCCCAAAACCTCACACGGCTGGTCTGCTCGTAGCTACGGAGTAGATCAACGTGACAGCTGGCGGACCCTCTCTTGCCGCATTATTTTTGAGCTGAGAGGCTAACTTTGAACTTCAGAACTTCTGGGCCCAGAATGGATTTGGAAACAGCAATTGGAACTATCAGGTATTTCTACCCTATCAAAAACAAGAAATGGACGTGTATTGACGGTGGCTCCTTATAGGTCTTTGCTGTTGAGGCTTTCGGCGGCAGCGGCTCCGCTTCCCTTGCGGTGAGCGGATAGGCCTCAAATGGTTTCTGTGGCTACAGCCACCTGTTGGAATGGATGGAATGAATGAAATCGATTGGTTTTGGGGGAAGAGAAACGATGTGGCGAACTGGAGCTTCCAACCCCGCCGAGGTTGGCTTTCTTGAAGGGAGGACGGTACAGAAAATATGACAGCAAGGATGAACTACCCGACCTTATACGCTCGTTTATCTATACTCAGGACAACCGTTATCGCTTTATTAATGCCTGTCTTATATTTACCAGAGGGTTTACCTTTCTCTCTAGCTCTATAGTCTTTTTCAACTCCTGCAACTGTGATAGGCTAAATACTAGAAGTGGGCTTGCAACTGCGCTAACTCTACTCGAAAGCCAAGAGAGTGCGAGAGGAACCATAACTCCTTTCCATTGAAGAAATAGGACCTGTACAAGATCAAGTTGGTAATGAAACCGCCTGGTAGAGTTCCAATGACCAATTCGCCAAACGAGAAAGGATGTCCTTCCGCTTAGACAGAACTGGGAGGCAGAGACGAAGAACCAAGGGTCCATTTGACACGGAATCTCGAGCGTGGTAAGTAACAATATTATCGGAGCTGGAGGTGTGTGTATTCACCCAGACATCTGGGCTAAGATGTTTGCTTGTTAGCTGAGATAGCAATT
>Ga0105239_10001276_pt1 | contig 33983 bp, 28 predicted proteins | sample KBSC44metaG_FD_92761 | JGI IMG/M metagenome (GOLD analysis project Ga0105239, IMG submission 92761) | Corn rhizosphere microbial communities from Kellogg Biological Station, Michigan, USA - KBS C4-4 metaG | ecosystem: Host-associated > Plants > Roots > Rhizosphere > Soil | place: Michigan, USA... | reverse complement strand
AGACCCAGGGACCAAGTGGCTGTTCAACAACCACACGCGGGAGCAATATCTCACCGCCATGCCACATTACTTCCGCATGCTGATGCGTCTGGCGTTGCTATCAGACGCGATCGTCGTGGTCAGCAGAGAAGATACCGCACCATCACCAGCTACACCCCCACCGCCACCGAGCACAGTAATCCGCGCCGCAGCGGTGGTGGTCCCGCCGCACGGCAGCGCGAAGATGAGCTCGACGATGATGGCGCTGCGTGCGGGGCTGCTGCGCACAGCATGGCACTGCGGACTGCGTGTGATGTGGAAAATCGTGACTCAACTGGTGCCGCGAATGGAAGCAATGCATGCCCGCATGTTTCCCGACCCCGCGGAGCGTGGCAACCTCTTCACGCTGCTGTTTCTGGGTGCCCGGCCGGAGACCCAGGGCAAGGGGCTCGGCACCGAGTTGTTGCTGGAGTTGCAGCGCTTTGTGGGCGAGGAGGCTTCCAAGACGAGAGCCATGATGGTGGACAGCAGTGCTGGTGGGAAGCGTGGGAAGGGTCCCTCGGCAAAAGCAAGTCTTGGTCCGGCGCCGCTTTACTTGGAAGCTAGCACGCCGACGAGTAAACGGTTATACGCGCGGATGGGGTTCGTGCAACGAGATACACTTGTCTATGGAAAGCTGGATGAGGGAAACAACAAGGACTTGGATATCAGAGAGAATGGAGAGGTTATAGGCGGGAGAATGTTTGCCATGATTTGGTCACCTCTTTAAACCGTCTTAGCGTTTACATATTTCAAGCTATCTGGCTGGCACGGTGTTAGGTTTAATACGAGATTTGACCACTTCAAATGAGGCCTCCTTTGGGGGGATTCTGATCCCCTGATTGACTTGCCCTCTGTGTATTGAATCTGAAATCATACTTTTGGTCCCCCTAACTTGTTTAACGAACGTGCTTGGTGGGAAGTTTAGCATATTGCTCAAGCAATTGTACCACTCAGATATAGTGCTTTGGTTAGAAGCCTTGTTCGACAGCCAGCAGCTCCATTCGTGATAAACGTTTTTTACGGTAAGCTCCTTCTGCACTTCCTAGTTCCTTCAATTGTGCAGTGTTTCATGCAGGAATGTATCGTCTGCTGGGTCAAATACCAGGATCGTTTCCAGCTTCACCGTTGCACTAGTCGTGTGGACATGGATCATGCCATCGGTAGGAAACACGTCAGTTACTCAACTCCAATTAGAGAATTTGCTTCAGAGCGCCTCCAGACGGTATTGTGATTCTCGAAATGAATGCAACGGCAGCGATCGAAACACAATGGATATTTTTCACCTACACTTTGAACTACCACGGTTGGTGGGAACCCAGGTGAATCATTCGGTGAATCATTTGCGCAGATAAAATTCTCGTTCTGGCAAAATTCGATCATTCGGAAGTCGATATCCCATTGGTACACTTGGGGAGACTTTATGCAGTAAAAAACCGAAAGGCCTGTAGACTGGGACATATCCTCAGTGGAAGATTGCTCTACTTCCGCGTCTGGTCGCTCTTCAATATGTTGTTTAGCGTGATAGCTTTCAAATTCGGATCGGATAGCACTGCCGGCACATTGGCAGTTGTTGGTACATTGGTCCACTGCGTGGGTATTTGAGCGGAGGAATGATTTGGCATGGCCGTCCACAAGGCAGAGAGTACAGTAATATTGCTGTTCTGAGCAGAACTGTGTAAGGCTCGTATCGGCGGTGCCATCTAAACCACAATACATGGGAAGGTCTCCGGGGCCATGGGATGAGTCTTGAATCGTCTTGGCATCCTCCTGGAGACTCAAGCTCTCATTTACAGAAACCTCGCGATCATCCAAGGTGCTCAAACATGTGGTGAGCCACTTTCCATGGCGAAAACATCTTGGCTTGGCTACGAGATCGACACATCCACATATCGCGTCGCAGCCCAGGTCCAGTTTTCGGTAACTGATGCGACCGTTTGCATCACAGGAGTACTTATAGGGACCCCCCGAGCATATCTTCGTCCAATCTCTTTCAATGCAAACAATAGCAAAATCATGCAAGGCTTGTTCTGTGTCTCTCGATCCAAGCACGGGAAGGAGGTCGGGGTTGGGACTGTCGTCCACCTGGTGTTCACTGCCTTGCTCCACAGGTTTGAATGCATCACGCAGAGAATGTGAAAAAGGGGCTCCTCCTTCCTGGAGTTCACCATGGAAGACGGAATTCTCAGTCCGAGCTTGTAGTGATTCAAAGCGAGTACTTTCCAGATCGTCAATGGCTGCCGCGGCCTTCTTGGCTAGGTCGTTGGGAAGCTGTTCGAACTGTTTGGCCTCGGCTTGGGAGCTGAAACATTTCCCTCTGACGTAGAAGCAGCCAGGAACAGGATGGTATTTTTTACATGTACATGCAGCCTCGCACATGATGTTACGTTCTTTGCCCTCCCAGTTGACTTCGTTGAGGCGACAAAAATAGCCATGGAGACGCTGCTCACAGTATTGAAGGGATAACTTGTGATCAGCAGCACAGTTGAGAAACCAGCCGGAATTGTCAGCTTCCAAATCGTCTTTGCGAGCCTTCAATTCGTGATCAAAAGAAGCAATGGATGATGTGGCGAAATTTGTCTTCAGAGCAGTTGGGATGGTGATCAAGGTAGTAGGATGAAAAATGGATGCGTCAACGACAGAGATTGAAGCGTCGAAAGGAGTTGCCGTGATGGTCGAAACCAGGAGACGAAGGAGAAGGACCGCAACCTTCAGGTCCAAAAGCCGACCTACGAATGGGTTAGTCAATAGCAATTGTAGAAGAGCAATTCCCCGTGGGATGACTTACCGGTGTTTGCCCCAGCCATTGCGTGCTTGAGAAACGAAGTGCTGCTCACCGACGTGTCCTAACAAGCATAAGAGCAAGTGGCAGGATGTTGTCTGTAGATAAGAAGTTCCAAAGCCAGTACCATACGAGGCTTGAAAAGGTCTGATGGGAAGAAATGGATCCGAAAGGGGGAATTGAGGGCAAAAGAAGCAGCTTGCAAATGTACCGCCGATGGTGTCTAGTGTTGGGAGTACCAGTGGTTGGCCGTGGGTAGGATGGATGATGGGACCGAAAGGCAGGTAGTATATGTATTTAGGTCGAAAGAGGTGTGTTACGTTTGTAGGCCATGGTCCCTCAGTCCTCTTTAAAGTATAGTGAGCACCATAGTGCCTCCCATTTATCATTCTCCTCGCTTCACTCTTCACTTTTCACTCATCGAGTCACTGGAGTCGCCTGTTGTCAGCTGATCAGCTGGTTTGACCAAATGGCAGCGCAGGAAATGAATATCCTCGTGACTTGACACGTCGTCGCCCAATAGTCTCACTCCATCTGATTTCCCTTAGACACACACGTACTGAGCCCGGTGGTCGTAGAAATACTGAGACTGACAGAGAACCCTTGCAGATAGACCTCTTGATATCACAAGCTGGCTGGTTGCATGGGACCGAGCATTTTCCCTCACCTCTTTTATCCTCATACATGTCTCCTGAAAGTTTGATGAATTGATTAGGTGGAGAGGATGCCCACCAAGTTGAAAGTCACACCTGGCCGATTTGCTCAGCTCACTTACAATTGACTATTAACAAAAAGGAATGAACAGGATCCTTATGAAACCAATCCTCAAGCATCATATCGCGCTTCATTGATGTAGGGTTCAATCTTGACAAGATGTGGGTTTACTACATAGGCGCAAGACGCTTCTGTTCGATGAGTGGCACTCTCACCCTCCGCATCCCTATGTGCCTACCCTTATATGTAGGTTGGGCTGGTGGTATGAGGTGATGATGATCTGGCACATGTCTGATACTCAAAGGAGAGATGCCTAGACACTAGTCCTACATAGTACTAGCACCACCAGCCCCAGCCAGGTTGAGATCGGGGTCCCTTGAACCTCTCCATTCCTACAGCCTTGTATTATTCCATCCGTCGGGTGGCATCTGCACCAGATACCGTTATCAATGAGGGGTGTTTGAATGTATTCTCATGGCGGCCATCACTCGCCCGAATAACCGCGATGGTTTTGAAATTGCTATCATTTGCGCTTTGTCTGTCGAGCGTGATGCCGTTGAAGCTCTCCTAGATGAAGAATATGAGAACGATGGGTTCTCCTATGGTAAGGAGGCAATGGATTCGAATGCATATACCACTGGAAGGCTCGGGAATCAGCACGTTGTACTGGCATATATGCCTGGCATGGGCATGATAAAGGCTGCTGCTGTAGCCTCGAATATTCGCTTCAGTTTCAGAGGTATCAAAGTTTGCTTCGTCGTGGGTATTTGCGGCGGCGTCCCCACAGCTGCAAACGGGGTCGATATTATCCTTGGGGATGTTATTGTTAGCACCTCAGTAGTCCAGGTCGATTTTGGCCGACAATATCCCAACGAGTTCGTTCGGAAGGCATCCACAGAAGACACTCTAGGCCGAGCCAACCCAAATATTCAGTCGTTCATAGGAAAGCTATCAGGGCATCTTGTTTTGGAACGGCTTATAGAGAAGACAAGCATTTACACAGATAAGATTGGCACAAGGAAGGGGTTCTCAAATTCTGTCTATCCCGGACCCGAGAAAGATAAACTCTACCCAGCCGATTATCAACATAAACATTGGAAACAAGTTGTCTGCAGCATATGTGACAACTGTAATTTCTTCAGTGATGACATCTGCGAAGACGCACGAAAGCAGCCTTGCACGGAGTTAGGCTGTGATGAAACTCGACTACTCACTCGCAAACGCCTTCAACAAGCTTCAGGTATCGGATCCAATGGATTCGAAGTTGCCTCAGCTGAGGCGAAGGAGGCACAAAGGGCTCAAATTCACTTTGGCCGCATCGCATGCAGTAATCAAGTGATGAAGAGTGGACAGCACCGTGATCGGATCGCCCAGCTGGAGGGAGTGATTGGGTTCGAGATGGAGAGCGCCGGCTCGTGGGATTACCTTCCCACAATCGTGATCAAGAGCGTGTGTGATTATTCGGACAGCCACAAAAACAAAGATTGGCAAGCATATGCGGCGGCTACGGCGGCGGCTTGCACCAAGGCCGTTTTAGAAGAGTGGAGGAGTGTCGACAACCCGATTCAAGGTAAGGAACGAATTGCTCTTAGTTAACCAAATCTCATTAATTTGAGCTGGCACGATGCAACTACTGACAGTGTTTGTGTTCCTTAGGGACGACAGACCTTTCGCCCTGCACGTCAATCCTGATACCTTTCCGCCGCGATCCCGATTTTGTCGACCGCGGAACGTTACTCGATCAAATCCATGGGAGATGTTCAGTATTGGGGTCTCGGACGGCTCTCGTTGGCTTGGGTGGTGTTGGGTAGGTGAAATCCTAATCTCAATCCATCGCTAACCATGCCAAAAGAAAGTCTCAATTAGCGATCGAATATTGCTATCGTGTGAGAGAGCGGTCGCCAGATATGTGGGTTTTTTGGATTCATGCGAGCAACAAAGCTCGTTTTGAGTATGGTTATCAAGAGATTGCGAGTCTTGTCAAACTCCTAGACAGGAAGAATCCACACGGGAACATTTTCCAATTGGTTCACAACTGGCTCCGCAACGAGGCCCATGGAAGGTGGGTTCTTGTCCTCGATAATGTTGACGACGCAAGTTTTCTCATGGAACCATACTCCTTGACTCAGCAATACGATAACAGTTATCGCAATCCACCGCGGCTCCTAGATTACATCCCTCAGAGCCCTCATGGGTCCGTTCTCATCACCAGCCGGACTAGGAGCGCTGCATTAAGACTTGTGGAACAGACTGAGATCATCCCCATTGAACCGATGAGTGAGGCTGATACCATAGCGCTCTTGGAAAAGAAGCTAGCGATGCAGGCCAGTCGTGAGGATTTGACGGCGCTCGCGCAAGAGCTGGAATATATGCCATTAGCCATTGTGCAGGCAGCGGGATATATTGGTGCTAGAGCCCCACGATGTTCCATTCAACAGTACATTTCCAAATTCAGGAAGCATGACAAAGGAAGGGCGGCATTGCTTAATCACGAGGGTGGTCATTTTCGCCGAGATCCAGAAGCTAAAAACTCCATCATTAATACCTGGCAAATCTCCTTCGACCATATTCGTGACACAAGACCATCAGCAGCCAATTTGTTGTCGCTTATGAGCTTTTTCGATCGGCAGGGAATACCCGAAGCTTTAATCCGAGACCAGACTGCCGTAGATGAAGTCGACGCACAAGTGCAACCATCCTATGAAAGTTCTAATGGGCATCAGTACAAAGAAGGCGATAGGGACGATAGCTCGTCAGGATCCAGCATAACTGATAAATTCGAAGAGGATATCCTACTTCTAAGGAGCTACTCGTTTATCTCCATCGATGCGGACGCTTCAACCTTCGGAATGCATCGCCTCGTTCAGCTCTCCATGCGAACGTGGCTCGCTGCACACGAACAGCTCGAGGAATTCAGGGGGCGGTTTATCAAGAACCTTTCATCATCATTTCCGCTAACTGAAGACCATGAGAACTGGACGGAATGCGAGGCTCTCTTTCCCCACGTGAAACTTGCGACAGAGCAACTGCCGCAGGGAGAACTTCTAATTCTCGAATGGGCTTCGTTATTGCACCGTGCCGCGTCTTACCTCAGGGAGAAGGGACGTGGGGCAGAAGCTGCGGAAATGGCACGAAAATCGATGGAAGCAAGGAAGGAACAACTTGGCCCTGAACACGAGAGGACTCTGGAAAGTACACACGTCCTTTGTCAGGGATATAGGCTCGCCGGTCGGTTACAGGTCGCCCAAGAGATGTTGACGCAACTTGTGGAGACAAACAACAAAAAATTTGGGCCTGAGCATCGTTTCACCTTGCGAAGCATGAATGACCTGGTGGGTTTATTTCTTGATCAAGGGCAATACAGTGATGCAGAAGAGCTAGGTATACGAGCCTTAGAAAAGTGCAATAGAGTACTCGGAGCAGAACATCAAACTACCCTGACAAGTATAGGTAACCTAGCGTTGATCTACCTCCAGCAGGGTCGATTTAAGAAGGCAGAAGAGCTGGAAGTCAAATTACTGGAGACGAAGAAGAGGGTTCTCGGAGCAGAACATCCAGGTACCCTGATAACTATAGGTAACCTGGCGTCATCCTACTGCATACAGGGTCGATTCAAGGAGGCAGAAGAGCTGGAAGTCGAATTACTGGAGACGAAGAAGAGGGTTCTCGGTGCAGACCATCCTGACACATTGACCGCTACGTCAAATCTTGCCTTCACTCTTAAGGGACAGGGTAGAGATGTTGAGGCTCTCAAACTACTGGGAGAGTGTGTTCAGCTACAAATCCGAGTTTTGGGTGCTGATCATCCAGATTCCATTACCTCCTCTAAAGCATTAGCTAGATGGCAAGGATCTAATCAATACTGATCATGATCTTGAAGATGCACGATCTTCTAACCTAAATAGTTAGATACGTGAAACTAATTAGCTCCATGTTCCTTGGTCCAGTCTAGTGTGCAGGCAGGTTTTGATAATGCAAGTTAGTAGATAGAAAGTGTGAGAACAAGCCTCGTCGATGAGTAAATACGCAAAGATGCAAGTCGCAAACCTGGATGTCGCTCTTCAAGACGTTACTGCTCCTCCCCGAGTACTATCTCACGGTACCTGTAGGCATGCAAGTACGGAGTAGTCCGTTGTAAGTACAAATAAGCTTAAATATTTATCTTAGACTCCCCGCGGAGGACAAGCCTTTCAAATCAACCACTTTAAAGATTCAAAGTCACGGTGCTTTTGCTCCGGTACCCATCCATGATTTTGATACGTTTTCCACATTCTTATATTTTCATGATAAGGACCGTAATTCATACTCGGTTGATCTGACCGCATACCTTGGCTCCTTGTAGGGGTGGGTTGTCGATCGATCCGGCGAAGATCGTCACCGTAGCCAATAACGGCGAACACACCTTGCCACACCCAACACTTCATTTTTTTCCTAAGCCGTTTCGTACTTAGCCGACATTTCATATCCTGGAGCCAAAGTCTGTTCATATGTCATATTTGTGGGCACGCTGAGTTTGCACTTCATCTGAGTGGAAACGCATCTCCCCACTGGCTGGTTAGGTTTGTACAGTGGGCTCTTCTGGGGCCAGGAGGTTACAGCACAGGTGAATCGATCCAAGGATGCTTCCATCTGGAGAAACTGTGGCGACCTCTAGGGAGGTGGAGGAAGACGAGAGTAAGTCATAAACATGCCAATTCCCAGGTTTTGTCTGCGATTTCGTTCCCTCCGTTTTGTGAAACCGTTCATCACCTCGCCCCAGCGGAGTTTGCCTATCCTTTATACTGAGCATTTTATAGATGATCCACTCCTCCCCGGTGGAGATTCTTTCGAAGATTCAGCAATGGCAGCGAACGATTCTAACCAGGATTATGCTCAGCGCGATTCAAATCACCCCGACGGCAAGGTTACCCCGACGGAATTCCAAGAAGTGGTGTCGGACATGCCAAGTTCAAAGCATCAACCTCCTCCTTATGTAAAATCACTAAGTGCAGAGCAACGAGAGATCGCAGAGCGGACGTTGGTACGGAAAATCGATCTTCGATTATTGCCAATGATCATTCTCATGTATGAATATGAAATTATGCATCTATCCCCGCCCCTAACACTCATTCTAGGTATATTCTGAACTATCTGGATCGCAACAATATTGCCGCGGCTAGACTTGCAGGCCTTGAAGAGGAATTGAAGCTCCATGGCACCCAGTATCAAACTGCAGGTTGGTACAACATGTGTTGTTGCGAAGAACAAACCTGCTGACACATGTATTTTCGCAGTCAGCATACTTTTCGTTGGCTATCTTCTCATGCAGATTCCGTCAAACTTGTTCCTGAATAAGATCGGTCGTCCACGGATCTATCTTCCTGTCGCAATGATTGTATGGGGTATGATATCCGCTGCCACGGCAGGAGTCCATTCGTTCGGTGGCCTCATTGCCGTGCGGTTCTTTCTGGGATTTGTGGAGGCCCCATTCTTTCCCGGCTGCCTATTCTTCCTCTCGTCTTGGTATACCAGGAAAGAGCTCGGGTTTCGTACAGCAATGCTATACTCTGGCTCTCTCATCTCTGGTGCGTTTTCTGGCCTCATCGCGGCTGGGATTGTAAAGAATATGGACGGCAAACTCGGCCTCCGCTCGTGGAGATGGCTCTTCATAATCGAAGGTTGTGTTACCATCGGCATTGCTTTTACCGCAATCTTCGTACTACCAAATTTTCCTCGTACCACAGGCTGGCTAAGTGAGGAAGAAAAACAGTTGGCCATATGGCGATTGGACGAAGACATCGGCGAAGATGACTGGGTCAGCAGTGAACAGCAGTCTCTATGGTATGGATTCAAGCTTGCTGTTCAGGATATCAAGATGTGGATCATGATGTTGTTACTGTTCTGCATTGTTGCATCAGGATCAGTAACAAATTTCTTCCCAACAGTGGTGGCCACTCTCGGCTATGGAGATATTCCTTCACTGCTCCTGACGGCGCCACCATATGTTCTCTGCGTGATAACTGCCTTTGCAAACGCCTGGCATGCCGACCGCTCGGGGGAACGCTATTTCCATATCACCATACCTTTGTACGTTGCAGTTGGGAGTTTCGTACTTGCAGCTGCAACAACATCCACGGCCCCACGCTATGTGGCAATGATGCTCATGGTCCCCGGAGTCTACACAGGTTATGTTGTTGCGCTGGGCTGGATTTCGAACACGATGCCACGCCCGCCCGCCAAACGTGCGGCAGCTCTGGCAGCAATCAATGCCGTCAGCAACACAAGCTCCATATATGCGAGCTATATGTTTCCAAAGAGCGATGGCCCCCGATATGTGCTTGCGATGAGTGTTTGCAGTGCGACTGCCTTTGTGGCTATTTGTGCTGCAACCGTGCTGAGGACCATCCTCAGAAGGCTGAACAAGAAGCTTGACCGAGGCGAATATGTCGAAGGTGCTATCAATCCTAGGCAGACCATTGCAGACGGAGTTATCGGCGAAGGCATCCCTTCAACGGCGGCAGCTCGAGGATTTAGATTTCTGGTTTGAACAGCTGCCCAATCAAGGTAGCATCTTTTTGATCGGGGGAGGGGGGGCATTTACCTCTGATGGGCTCTTTTGGACAGTTTAGTGGTGACTACAGACAGCATTTGCAGACTTTATCGTGCTTAGGGAGTCCCTATCGAGATCATATATAGGATACATTCACAATTTCCCTCAGAAATTTCTCCTACATACCTACCTGTGTAATACTCCCTAGTATGAGTCTTTTGTGGTTGGAATATAGGACTAAATAGCCCTTACCCAGGCAGTACGGAGTATTCCGACAAGGACGTCATAGTCGGTTGCTGACACTTCTTGCCGCCCATTTGGTGGAGTTGGTGCCTGTTGCCTTAGATATGGCCAATCAACAGGAAGGGGAATACGACAAGGATGTCCGACCTCACACAAGAACCTTCTTCCTTTCCCATCAATTCCGTTTCTTTGTCCACGCCTCCTCTACAGTGGTATTTTGGATTATATCCTTGAACACCAGGGAGGAAACATCAAGATCCCTTGAATGATAACACCACCAACCTCGATATTACTTTGGCGCCTGGAGGATTCAAGCTCCTTTTGCCATGGGAACCACACTCCTTCCGAACTCAATAGAATCTCTCGCCACCGCTTCGTATTCATTATTCGACGAGGTTGGGGACTACCCGAGCGAGCTTCTTGTATCTCCTGCTGCTGTACAGCCCGCTGTGACGAGAACAACCCAACCAAAGCCTCAACGCCATCACCCGCCCTCGCTCAATCGATATTCTACCCCAACACAGCGCTGGGCCGCACTGACTACACGCGACCCGGCCGCCAGTAAAGCCTTCATCTATGCCGTCAGAACGACGAAGATCTATTGCCGACCAGACTGCCGGGCACGACTTGCTCGCAGAGCTAATGTCTTGTTCTACGAGGACGCCCAGCAGGCACGGGACGACGGCTACAGGCCTTGTAAGCGCTGTAAACCTGACCAGGGCGTGCGATCGATCATGACAGCTCCAGCGTCATCGGATATGAATTTGAATGGAGGACGCGTGCCCGGACTCACCGAAACGTCAGAGGTGACTGAAGAGCAACTCGCGGATCCAGAGGACGTCCGCACGAAAGTCCAACACGCAGTGCGAGCCATCAGAGAATCCGCGCTCCAGGGTTCCAAGTTAAGCCTCTCGCAGCTCTCAAAGGAGGTGGGTCTGAGCAAGTGGCATTTACACCGCGTGTTCAAACAGTTGCAGGGCATGACACCCCTCGAGATGGCAGAAAGCCTTCGGAAGAATTCATATGGTGGCAACGGCCTGAACGCTACACCAGTAGATGAAAGCCTCCCGGTACTGGAGGGCAGCAGTGGTTGGACTGATTTTGGGCTGGAGGATCACGAGGGCGGTGCGGATGATCCCCTTTTGTCTGTTCCTCCTCCTCTCCTCCATCCATCACCGTTGCTGTCGACTCCATCAACGGATCATGCGCTGACGCCGATGAACTGGGGTGACGATGTGGCTTACGATCCGGTGCTGTTCACCCTTGACGGAATAAAGGATCAACATGTCGATATGGATGGACTGTTGAATGATTTATTTCCTGAATTGTATGGGCGATGTGATTTGGATGTCGTGGCGTGAGCTGAGCGAGTTGGGGTCCATCAACTCCGTCTGTCACAAGGAAAGCGACAGAACGCTGATTCAAGGATCCACATATGCAGATATATCATACCATTTGCCATTCATTGTCCTCTTCCATGCAGTGACCCAGCACCCACCAGCACCGTCAGGCACGTCTGCTTCCACATCACTCAGCATATCCTCCTCTCTGACAGCCGCAGGCATAACAGGAGCAGACGCCAGCACTCCTATCTTCAAGGAGGAACTGCTTGGCCCCTCTTCCATCTGAACAACCCACCTTGCCACTCTCGCCAACAATCGAGAATGCTCGGAACCATCACCATCCACCTTCTCAAGCCCTTCAATCGCTCGGCGTCTTAGCAACGAGTCTCTACATTTGCACGCCACAAAGAACAATGGCTGAATCACCGCGACATTGAAGTTTGAACCTGGCTGGCTGCGGATCGGCGCTGGATAGCTCTCACGCCGCGCTTCTAGTATGGTGTGCGCGAGGTCGATGACTGAGGAAAATTGGGAGATATGGGCATGATAGCTTGATTCTGATGAGCTATTAAACAGATGTGACAGTAACAAGGGTTTCAGGTTGATCTGCAGAATGTGGTACTGGATGAGTAGGATTGGTGTGCACGTTGTTGCTTTGGCGTCGTCGGGCGGGCAGTGGGACGTGTATGCGGTGAACAGAGCGAGCCAGGAATCCAGCAGATTTAAGAGCGTGGATATTTCTTGCACCAGGCTAGGAAGTGGCGACTGAAACTGATTGGGTTGAGCTCTAGTTTGATATTCAAGCACAGGTCGTCTCCAGCCCAAAGAATTGATCGCCCCAGAGATCGCATTCAGCGAGTCCCTTGCCGCTTCAGTGCTTTGGAAGCATGGTGGAAGGACTTGGAGCCGTGCTGAGGCAAGTAATCCGCATTGATTGATTGGCCTCATCAGGGACTGGGGAGGCGGGTGCGACAAAGCATCGAGCACACGGGCTAATTCCCTCCTGCTTTCAGGCGTGAGGTATGTGGAAGGAGATGTCTGAGAGGATTCGTAGATCGCCAACGCGCCACGAAGATGCATGCGTGCCACGTCCTCGCTCCCTTGGATGGCCTCGATAGCAATGAACATTAGACTGCTCAGCACAGCAATTTCCCAGCTTGAGATGGCGGTAGACGAGGTGTCGTCATCATCGCCCTTGACGACACCGCCGAGTCGTCTGTTCATCCCCTGGATTGCCAGACCGTACTTACTCCATGAATATCCTACCGAATACCCCGGAAAGAATCTAGCTTTCCTCGAGAATAACTTGTCGAATCTGGGCACAACGTTCCGACTAAGCGCCCCGAGCGCCAGCACGCCTTGGAGAATACACTCCTCGGTGAATGCAGCACGCAGGATTAGCGTCTCCCACCCTCTAGGTGTACCGAGAATGAGCGATAGCTGTGAAGTACACACTACGCGGAAGTACTCAAAGTGCCACACGTCCAGCACGTCCAGCGACGCGGCACCCGCGGTCCTCCTCCATAGGCCCCTTGGAAGGGAGTCGAGACCGGGCTCCACAGCCGAATCTGTCGGGTTGAGGAGCAGTGTAGGACGATGTGGCTTTGCCCCCGATAGGATCGAGGGGACAGCGACAATATCGCACTTCCGCCCTGTGCTTGTGCACTGTGAACAGGCGGGCCTCTGCTCATCACATTTCTTGTGCCGGATTCTAAGTTAATGATAGTGGTTCGTAAGCAGGCACATTATGGTACTATGGCCACGCAGGTTCCTTGAGTCCTCCCGAGCAGAACATACGGCCGTGGGCTAGCGGTCGCTTTGCATATGTACACCAAGCTGGCAGCGGCAATAAGTGGAAGCAGACTTACTTGCAAGTCAAACAGCCAGTCTTCACCTTCCGCACCCCGCGAGCACCGCGACGCTCCTTCTTGATCTTCGGCGTGATTGATTTCTCCATTTGCCGTCGGACGTGTCTACCTGCCAACGAGGTTGCTTGGTGGCATGTCTAAAAGGAGGCTGGAATTGGTACAGAGGAGGATTCATAATCGTTCACAGGAGTGTTAATAAAGCATGTGTGGATATCCACCTGGGGAACAAGCGTGGTTGGAGATTCATCCGATTCGCTGGCGCGTAACTTGCGATGCAGGTTGTTCTTGGATGGGCTCGTCCCAGACTATCGTGGTATAGTCCATGTTCACAATTGTATGCTATATCAGGTGCATAACTCAAGCTTTACATATCACCGCCAAATAATGGATTTCATGGTGTCCTGTCCCGATGATGGATGCGTCACGCTCCTGCGTCCTGGGGCATAGACATAAATACCTCGACTCGTCTTGCAAATGGCCATTGAACAGCCTCTCACCCAAGGATACTCTAGGTATAGATTCTGTTCCACTTCCAATCACCGATTCAACCATGGCGAAACTACTCACAGTATTCGGCGCAACGGGCCAACAAGGTGGTGCACTGATCCGCTACGTCGTCAAGACCCCGTCTCTTTCATCAGCCTTCACCTTGCGTGGAGTCACAAGAGACGCATCCAAGGCCGCTTCCATCGCTCTCAAGGATCTGGGCGTGGAGATGGTTGAGGTAAGTTAATGATTCTGGAGGAAGTTCTAGTTGCTGAATGAGTCCCTGACTCTGCCTCCCCCACCAGACGCAATGTTGAAGGGCGCTGACACGTCCTTTCAATGACAGGCAGACCTCGACGACCCCCCTACACTGGCGAAAGCAGTTGCGGGCTCCGACACCGTCTTCGGCGTCACCAACTGTAAGGCACCCTTTCCTTCCCGTCCTAATGGTACTGGATTCATACCCGCAACATTAACTCACCACTTGAAATAGTCTGGGAGACAGCCTCCGCCCCCGTCGAAGTAGCGCAGGGCAAAGCCATTGCCGACGCAGCCGTCGCAGCCAGCGCAAAACAACTCATCTGGTCGTCGCTGCCCAGTGTGGCGCAAATGACGGATGGTAGGACCGCTGGGGCCAAGCACTTCGAGAGTAAAGCGGAGGTCGAGGCGTATATCCGTACCCTGGATATCAAGTGCATGTTCTTCATGACCGCGTGGTTCATGCAGAATCAGCTGGGTTTCTTGCGGCCCAGAGAGGTAAGTGCCATCTTTTATTTTTAGGGAAGGGTTTGCAGAGGCACTGGCAGAAATGCTGATGGGAACGTAATCAGACCGAAAGCGGGAAGTATGTGTTCTCCCAGCCCTGGGACAACGATACCCCACTGCCCCTGATCGACATACGCGACGCGGGTAAGTTCATTGCTCCTGCGCTCCTCGATCCAGATCTCTATCACGGCAAAAGATTCACCTGCGCCACTGCTTTTTACACTCCAGGTGAGATGGCTGCAACCTGGACGAAGGTGACGCGTAAGAAGGTCGAAGTCCATACGGCTGGCAGTGGGGATGAGTACGAAATGCTTTCGGAGGAGCAGAAGAAGGAGACGACGAATGCGAGGGATCTTATCATTGAGTTTGGGTATTTTGGGCCAAGCGGAAGGGATGATCTGGCGTGGACTCTGGAACAGTTGATGGAGAAGCCAACCACCTGGGAGGAGTTCGTAAGGGACCACGAGCCTTGGTTTGAGTAGAGGTGTCCAGGGCTGAGTGATGCAGGAACTTCTGGATTAAATTTTGATTTCTTTTGGAACAATTGAGAATTCAACTTATTTTGCCCTTGAACTAGCAGGAGTCCGCTGTGATCCTGACCTCCCAAACAATAATGTGAAATCAACACTCACGTGGAAAAAGATTCGAGACCAAGAATACAGACGCCACAACCTCAAATCAATGACAAGCCCTGCAACTTATAAGGCGCGTAAAGCAGTACCGCGAAGATTAATACCGCGGTCACAACCGAACTCAATAGTGCCGCAAGGATCAAATGTTCGGAATAATACGCCCTCTTCACCGGCCGCATTCCATTGGTAGGGGGAGCATACTGGCCGACCATTTTCTTGATCGGCTTGACGTTGTCCGTTTTGCCTGTCTCGAGTCCCCGTTTCATCCCTGGCAGGCCGTCCATACTCCATGCATTTTTAAATGCCCAGTACCTGATTTTTGCGGGGGAGTTTGGCGTCAGTAGAGTACGATGCCATGAAGGGAAGAAAAATTGACGGAGCAGGGCCAAGTCAAAACCAACCTTTCGATACCATCCGCACGATTGCCGGCCTCCTCGTTGGCGACACGCTTCTCGAAAAACTCATGCAGCGTCGTCCGGAAGCCTGTGAAGTCGTAGAAGGGGACAGAATAGCCACAGGAGGTGCCCACCTGGTGGATGTCGACCATGATTATGGAGCGTGTGCCGGGGATGATCTTGATCCCCTCGGAGGCGACCAGGTCGTTGAACTCTTTCGTACCGTACTCGAGTGGTGTGCCTTTTGGAATCACAAAATACAATCTTTAGTATTGAGTCCAGAAAAGGGAAAGTTTACTTGCTTGAGTATAGGAGTTTGGTGCTGACCTTTACCATAAATCCTCACGATCCTCGGAGGACCCTCAAACGCATTCAGCATGACTGTGATCCGACCATTGCCAGGCTCATGCAGATGGCTCGTGGTCTCGATCCCGGAACCTGTGAGGTCCATGTACCAGAACTTGCGGATGATGACCTTTTCGCCATCCTTCGCGGGTTCCTTGATCACGCCGAAAAAGGGCCCGCCTTTATCTGTGATACCTTTTGGTGACACGTTAACGTAGCCATCGCCTGAGAGCGGTGCGGACGCTATGTAGATGAGTTTCTGCGCTAGAAGCCATTCGACGAGCGAGGGTGGGAATGTTTCGAAAAATGCGCCCATGGCTGTATGTTGTCGTCTGGTGGTGGAGGGGGGTGGGGGGTGTTTCTATTGATTTCTTGACACTGATGTAGTGGTGGATTGGCTTGAACGATAGGTCTATTGAATTAGTAATTAATTTCCGCTACCTTTGTGGTGTTGCTCGACTTCGTTTCCCTTCTATTCGCCCTTTATGAAGCAGGCTTCCAGGAATGGCACACAACCGAACCACGATAGAATTCCTGGTTCTTCTACTCCAAGTACCAAGGCTGTTTGTTCACATCACAGTCTAATGAGTCATGTAGGACTGGATCGCCTGAAGCCGTCGATGAAGTATAAGGACGGGGAGAGAGCCGATATCGGTGAGAATGTGACGGCAGCGCTGATATACGGATACGTAGGGAGCGAATGCCACCTAGGTTCAGGGTCTCGCTCCAGGACTTCAAATGATGTTGTAGGGCGGCGAGGGAGTTGAGATAAATAACAACAGCAGCTCGACGATGATGCGGGGGACACTGGCACGTGCGATAGCATCACACAGCACCCCGAAAACGGCGGCGAATGTTTGGCTATCGCAGCACTTCAGTACTACCCTACGGTGAGGAACCGAGGCACACACACAGATCACCACGTTCTATGAAAGTCAAATCAATGCTACGAGTACATTACGGATGCATATCTGTCAGTGTTGGTTTGAGGGTATGGGGTGCCATAACGACAGACTATTTAGCCTCAGATGAAGGACTTCGTATGTCTATCGTGATGCAAGCCAACAGTATATTTGTTGCCTGGGGGGGCATTCTAGGCGGAACGAATGAAAGAATATGGAACGATGCACGACGCTGAATCTCTCCTTATCCTCGCTATATATCAATGCTCAGAAGCAGAAACCGAAACTCAAACCTTGACCCGTTTCACCGTTTCAGCTGCGTCCATGAGCTGATCCTCTTCTTCTTTACGTTTGCAGAACTCTTCGAAACTGTTTCCTTCCTTGATCCAAACGTCTTTGACCTCCCAGGTTCGCCTGTCCCACTCTGCAGCCTTGACAGACCATTCCTTCATCCCCTTTTCGTTCTCTTCTCGGTTCTGGTTCGCCCTGTCGACATATGGTTTCTTTCCCTCTTCGGTAAGGGAAGCCCACATCTTCCCAAGTTCCACGCGCACCTGGTCACGCTCTGACTGTCTGGCCTTCTTGCCACTCTTCTGTCGTTGTTCTGCAAGTCGAGTCTTGACTTCATCCCAATGCTCGCCGGAGAAAAGGAGGAAAGAGTTAACATTTGCCTTCGGTGGTTTGACTGGTGGTGGACCAAGGTCATCATAGATTCGTACCCACATGGCGCCATCCCATGCTTCTTGAAGAGTATTATCTTTTTCCTTGACAGGTCGAGTGAAAGTACCAGCAGGTACCAGTTCGTCGCCCTTACGTTTCCCACTTTGCGCCATATGGGTCTCCATTTGCGTCAGGTCGATCGCGCTGATAGATGATTTCTTCTCTGTCGTCGACACAGGCACTAAGTTCGGAGGAATTGGAATGTCGCCTACCATGGATTGGAAAACTTCGTGGGCGGCACGAAGCCCGGAGAGGTAGGCACCATGAACTGTGGCAGGATGTGTAGCTATGGTTGCCTCCCCTGCAAAGAACAGATTCGAGATGGGGGCTGCAATAAGATCATAATCACACGGGCGTGCCTCAGCAGCTACGAAAGAGTATGTTCCTCTGGCAAAGCGATCTGAGCCCCAGCGCGTAACGAGTGATTCAACAGGGGGAGGTACATTGTGTGGGCCAAAGACATTTCGTAGAAGATGGACACATTCACCCACCAGGAACTCGTCGCTGACCATTTCAGCTTCATGGGCAGCTTCACCAGCCATTAAGGCGATCAGCACAGGGAGACCCGTGGTTTCGATACAATTCCAGAAGAGGTAGAATTGTCCGCGCGTTTCTTTGTAGTCATTGTGGTCGAGACTGAATGTATTGTTGTGTCGGGGAGCTCTGAGTAGTCCGAACATGTCTCTCTCAACATCCCAGAAAGGTCTCTCGAATACAAGAACAACCTTGTTGAGTAAACCAAAGCCCATTCGTCTGATGGAATCACGCTTCCATTGGGGGAGTGGAGGATCAAATTGTATCGACTGATCCTTTAGAACACCAAGGGGCGCAGTGAAGACAACCCGGTCCGCTTCGATGGACTGACCATCTTCGCAAGTTACCGTTGTTTTCCCTCGAGAGCCAGCAGCACTGTACTTGATACTCTTGACAGGTTTATTTGTACGCAAATCCAGTGGATCGGGGTAACGCCAGAGAGCGCGGGGAACTTGTTGGTAGCCGCCAACAACTTGAGCGTGTTCTCCTTCAAACTCGTTACCAATGTCTTGATCCCACCCGCGGAGACTTAGTTTGTCCACATTAGCGGCATTAGCATACTCCAGGTTAGCAAAGTGCCAGTTGATTAGGCGTAAGGCGTACGGTTTCAAATCGAGGAATTTCTGATACTGTTCGATCCCAGCATTCATAACAGCGCCGAGGGACTGGTTGGATTCCTTGGCAAGGCCATCTAGATCCAAAGTTTCGTGTATCTCAGTTGTCTTCTTTAAGAGAAACCCAAATTCCTTGGCAGCTTGCGCTGCTGGCAATTGGATTTTTGTCTCGGTACTAACGTCCATCTCTTCAGAAGGTTGATCAGCTTTGGCAGCTCGATGGCCTGCACCTCTCCTCCTGGATTTTTTGGCTGGCAGGAGTTGGTCGATTGTGCCCAAGGCAGTGGCCTCTTCAAATTGTGTGATTGTAATGGAATCTTCGACCGCAGGTTCACGTCCGGCATCGATCACGTCTTTTTCTCCCGTTGCAGTCTTCTTCACGGTGTTCTTTAGACGATAGTGACCTGTCCGATCAAGCACATCATTGTATAGTCTTTCAACCATGGCGTCGTTAACACCATTGACAGGAGTGCCATCAATATCGTAAAGGGTCGAGAGGTCTCGTAACAGGTGATAGTCAAGCGCCAATTGACCACGAACAATGGCGTTGAGGGGGTTGCCATGCTCAAATCCAACAATGATATGGGCGCCCATCTCGGCTGTTGGTCTTTGGTCCGGGGAAAGCTTGGTAGGACGCATGCTGGTTAGTGGATGAGAATAAATTCGACCACCAATTCGATGACGACCTTCTAAAACAATAATTTTGGGGCAAGAACGATCGGGGTAATGTTGAAACAGGTTCGTGAGCTGTCTAGCGGTGCTCAGCCCGGCCATGCCACCTCCAATGACGACAATGGTTTCCTGTGCCGAGTCCTTCTTACGGCCACGGCCTGCCTTGGTGGTCAAAGGTGGCGCCACACAGCCGAAGTTGATATAACCTCGTCGTAACAACCATTCGTATGCAAAGCATGCAAGACGGGTCCATCTCTGATCTCTTGCACATCCAATTGCCTCTTCGAGATTGACGGATACGCTGGGATTTCGGGTCCAGAGTCTGAGGATGCCATTTCTGATGTTTAGATAAACTGTTACATGAGATACACATAAGTGATCTCGTAATAAATTATGCTCGTCTTCATGCAGCGCGTAGGGATCTAGTCTGGAAGCCTCGGCGGCCGCCACACACTGGCTGGCATACTCGGAGGGGTGAAGTCTAGGGGGAATTGATGATTTGGGCCGGCAGGTTGCTGGTGCCCTCTGAAACATGTAATTTCTTGTGCTGGATAGAGTTCCAGGCTGTGCATTGAATTTCAACATGATTTTGGGCTTTTGTTCAGTGGTAGATGAGCCAACGGACATGGAGGTCATGGAGCTATTGGGTGAGTCGCGATTCTCGCTCTCGAGCTGCAAACTCCGAAGAGTCGTGCTAGGGCCGTGAGAGGATTCATCGTCGTCATCGTAGTCCTCCATTTTGATAATGGGATCGTGAGTAAAGTCGGTCATGGGGTCGGGTCGGCTGTTTTATATCAGTATCAAAGGGAGGATATCAAGGCTTGGCTCGACTTGTTCTGTCATACCTGGAAAGACCAGCCAAAGATGAATCTCCCATTCCAATTTCTGACATGGTTGTAGCCATAACTTGAATCGTACCTGAAGGGGGAGCTATTTAATGTAGTACTCCCCCGGACAAAGGTGTGGCGAAAGAATGACTTGATATTGGAAGATGGTGGTTTAAGATATTGGAAAACCGCTTAGGAAATCATGGGAATGATCGAAAGGGGTCTCGTGAAGAGTAATCTAGGCCCAGGTCAATACAATGAATTGTGGTTGTGGGAGGACAGTGGTTGTCGGGTAGTTGATACCTGATGTGCGTGGAGTTGCGTTGGATGCGACTAGTGCTCCACTGACTGATATGTGCACCGCCCACAAGTATGATGTTGATTTTTTTCAATCATTCGATTGCATAAACAGGATGTATCCTCCTCAAGACTCGATAAAGGAGTGTGTGGAACGTACGAAGCATTATCACGCCACTTGCGAGGGAATGGGTTGTAGGTGATGGTGGTTGTTAGGAGGGAGAAGGTGAGAGAAGAGGTTCCCTTCACAACTGCCGCTAATGAAAATGGGGGCATCTGGGCACAGATTACACTTTATCAACGTCGTCTCAACTGCAACCCATCACCGCGACCAACTATATATCATTCAAGGCCCCTCAAGTTCATTTGTTGTCTTATTATATACTATTTGAGACTTTCAGGCTACTATCCCAACACCATTAGTCGAGCTCTGTGGCGAATAATGTACCTGCACTTCATTCCTCGGCCCCTCTTGTCCACCAACACTAGGTGCCTCCTGCGCCTCCTCTGATATCGTGTTCACATCATCAGGAAGAGGGAATTTCATCAAAAGGATATCATCAAAACATTCATTGATCACTTGATTGCTCGTACGAGGATAATCGTCCATCTCAACAACGCTTTTGAGCCGCATGGATGCCCTGCGATCACTGCAAAATTTTCATAGATGGGCTGCAACCTCAGCCTCGGAACTCCAGCCTGCGACCTCTACTCACTCCCGCAAACCACATATGCACGAGTCATGACCTAAGTACCCCGTCCTGGCTTCGGAATCATCCATTCAGAGTGACCATCTCCTTTCAAGTGCATCGACTATTTAAATCCTGATGTCTGGATAATAAAGCCTTCATTTGTGAGATGTCTGCGGAGAGATTTGCCACTTCGGACCTGCGTCCAAGTCAGCTGGCTTTCAACAGTTAAGTGTCACCAAGACACAACATTATATCGATGGTATCTTGGCATTTCCTACTATTTATTGATGATCTTGTACAATCTCAGCTTCAGAGGTTTTCTCTCGTCGTTTTCAGCTAACACGTAGGTCGGATTCTCGTCCCTGCCTCCCGTCCTAGCTTCAGCAGTGAAATGCACAACAAATCATCATCAATCATTATATCGATATCTAACAGCTAAATGCGAGAGGCAGACAGGTTTCAATGGAGATGGTGATAAATGGCAAGATCTTGGCTGCGTGGATCAATGATCCTTGTACCACTCCCTGCTCAGGCCGTTTGTTGCATCTCGGTTGAGGTCAGCGACAACCAAGGGAGATACACGAGAAGGAGACCATATGAAGTGTGGGATATCGTGAGACAGACGATTTAGAATGAGCATGGTTCTGTTCAAGCTCCATGCCCTGTTTGGTGCTCATCGTGGTGTCTATCATTGCTCCCTCATGAGTGTGATGCATGCTACATACTGAGTAATTTCACTGCGATTGCGCTGGACATTACAGCCTTTGATCGCCCGAATTGCCTTCAATTAGAATTAAAATCGCTTGAGTCCACACCACCTTACGTATTGATGCTAGGCGTGCTGTGAGAAACACTCATTATGTCTTGCACGTTTCTCACGCAACTGTGGCTAGATGCACCTGCGGCAGGTGGGGTTGACTGTTGACCTCACAACCTCGTGGGTGTGAGAATCCAATCACCACTTTATGTATTAACCATTCACTCGATTTAATCATCTCCATTCTTGTCATACAGGAGTCTTGGAAATTTTCTACATTGAAGGCCCTGCATATGAATATTAGGCCGGAAATCGTTAACCTTCAGAGCCATCGCATCGCGATGGTGGAATCATGATCCTATCGATTCTACCCCGCCAAATTTCTCGTCCTCCAAGGATTCGATATTTCTCATTTCCTCCCCATTTCTCAGTCCCTCATTCCAGCAGAGTTCCCGCTCATAGAAATATGGCAAACGTCAAGGATTCAATCCCCCACATTGTCAGGACCGCCGAGGATCCTCGCCAACAGGGTGTTTGGTCTGCACGCCTGAGCAAGATTGAACAGGTCAACTCAAAGATTAGGCTACTGAGGTTGAGCCTCCCAAGAGATGGGGTATGTGCTTCATGAGCCTCTATTCCCGTTTCAAGGCCGTTGTTCTATTCTGTGGGCTCACCCTGATCCGTCTTCAATTTGCCTTGCGTGTGCACACTTATCACATCTTGAACTCCCGTTATCGTGAACTGTGTGGCATTGGACACAATGTTATGAAATACAATGAGATCGAAACTTTGTCAGCCCTATGTCATCAATCGTCCAGTCTTCCTCCTCAAAAAATTGACGCAGATTTAGTAGCCTCCCCTACGACATCTCCCAGGTCAATATATCGATCTTTACATCCCCAACATCGACGTTGTTGGCGGATTTACAATAACCTCCCCTCCACAATCGTCGTCTCAAGCCCAAGAAGACCCTCATATTGAACTGGCAATTCAAGTCTCACCGGATAATCCCCCAGCTGCATTCCTATGGCAAACAGCTTCAGAAATCCTCAACGCAACCGTGTCCTTCAAGGTCGGTGGAAATTTCGTATACCCGCCCCTTAGCTTGAACCGCCATCAATGCGAGAATATCAGCCGGGTAGTCTTCGTTGCTGGAGGTGTTGGTATAAATCCAATCATAAGCATGATTTCTACATTGGATGAGGTGGGCACAAGCCAAACCCTTGGCGGTATGGTTAAAACGGTGAGAGTCCTTTACACATCAAGGAGGGAGTTCGATTCGGATGGCCGCGGAGAAGAAATTCTATTTGAGACACGATTGAGGGCCATATCTCACAAATGGGAACGCCATGAAAATGTGGACTACAAGTACTCCTTCTTCGAGACGAGTGGCCAGGCCGGCGAGGAAGAATCCATGCCTAGCAACATGTCGAGCCATTCTCGACGGATATCTAAGGATGACCTATTCGAGGCTCTCGGGCCAGAGGACGGCCGAGCCAACACGGTGGTCTACGTCTGTGGACTGCCCTCCATGACAGACGAATTCGTCGAGCTGCTGAAGACAGCACCTGGAATGGAGGAGAAGAGAGTCTTGTGTGAGAAGTGGTGGTAGCAGCCAGGAACAACCCACAGGAGCAATACTGAAATGTTGAAATATAGCATTGTTGGTGTTCTTATTGATCTACAGACAAGTTTCATACAGACAGATTGATAGGAAAGCACCTCCGCCATAATTTAGTGGGTAGATTAGAACTATCATCTAATCCGTAACACACAAATTCCATCCTCTTCTCTTGATTCTTCAATTCTCGACTCTCCATGTGTGCTGAGACGCCTACAAACGCCATTCAATGCAGTCTTGGAAATACAACAGCTAGAAGTAGAGTGTCATCAAATATAGTAAGCGTTAGCGTCAACATCCCAGTGTGTTTCATTTCAATCCGTCAACTCCCCCCTACGGTTTGCATGTGCATGAGAGAACAACAGCGGCGGCGTTGGAAGGGCAGGCAGGAATTCCCACCCAAAATACTTCAAGGCCAAAGAAGATACTTCCATTCCGATTTTACATGCCGACGATAACCCGCCCACCATCGACGATAATCTGCTCATCGATCCTGGACTGGGTATCGCCCCACTCAAGACGCTTCCACGTCGAGATGCGCGCCTCATTCATATCAAAGTCAAAGAAGCGGATGCGGCGATGATAGCCATAGTAACCACCATAGCCCCCAAACCCGGCACCGCCGCCATAGCACATCCACAGCGCAGGCTTATTATCTTTTCCGTTCGCAGGTAAGCAGTAGTCGTTGACATGATCGTGACCACACGAGACCATGACCACACCCTCCTGGACCAACGCGTCTTTGAAATTGGAGTTGAACGCGGGGGCGGTTGGCGGCTCCGTCCAGTTGCCCACCCAGGTCAGAGCGTCCGGGTTGCGGTATTCGGGGAGTGGGATGTGGATGAATGCCACGTCCATGTGGATGTGTGTGTATTCCTTGTGTTTGCGCTTTAGGGACTGCGAGGTGGACTTGAACCAGTCGATTTGCGACTGTTTTAGCCAGTCATATCCGTGGTATTTCTTCTCTTCGGGCGAGTAGCTGTGAGTGTCGAGCATGTAGAGTGTTAGTGCGGAGTGTGAGGTTGAGCCGCGCCCGAGGATTTCGACAACGTAGTTGCCTACGCCTTCGACATCTTCGGGTCCGGCGGTGGACAGGGAGTAAGGGAGTCCGTCCATGATCGCCATGGACTGCTCGCGGTCAAGATTCCCCTCGTCGTCGTGGTTGCCGAAGATACCTGCGTATGGGATCTTGTGTCGCGCGAATAATTCCGAATATTTATAGATGGCGCTCTGTGCGTCTGGCGCGGTGTCACCGTTGACTTGGTCGCCGGAGAGGACGATGAAGTCCGGTTTCTCGTCTTCGAGCAGCCGTTCGACAAACTCGAGTGTGCGTGGATCTGCCTCACAGGGCTGGCCCTCCGGTAGCGCGTGTCGACATTTTCCAAAACCAGTGGCCAGGTGTAAATCCGCGGCCTGCATTATCTTGAACTTGCCGTCTTTGCGGATGCGGGGGACCGGTTTCTCGACTTTGATGGCGGCGCCCTTGCGGATGGTCAGACGGGGCTCAGGCGTGTTGCCGCCAGCGTCGATGAAGAGCGAGATGTCCTGGACTCGCCAGTTAGATCGAGGGTCTGCTGCATCGGCGCCGAATAGGACGTCGACTCCGGTTACGACTTTGGAGGGATCGTTGATGTGTCTCTTAGACGATTTCTTGATCCAGATTCCGCAAGGGCGTGATTCCCATCGGATGTCTTTGGAGGTGGCATCGGTCGATGAGGGCTGGATACGGCCGACTTTGACGTCGAAGACGAGTTCTTCATGCGGTTGGAGGTCGTCCTCCAGTTTCCGCTCCACGTGGAGATAGGCTTTGGAGACGAAGCCCTTACCCAGGTAGAGGTCTTTCTCGATCCGATGCCAGTACTCTCCGTCGAGACCACACCGGCTGAAAGGGTTTATTGAGGAGCATGTCACCACGGTTATGTCGGTGACGACGAAGCCAGGATGATGGGCAGGCAGATGGTTGTGGATGGCATTGGGCAATACTCGGTATCGGTTGTCGAGGAACAGAACTATGATGAATACAATGATCGAGAATATGCCGAGCTGAATGCCCGTGCGTACCTGGTGGGTAGCGTCAGGCCTCGAGGATGGAGGGAGGGTGGAAGAAGATATGAGCACTCACTATTCGTCTGGTCATGCTGGCATTTGGTTGAACACCCTGTCAAGGAGCACGCGCCGCAGCGGGCTCAATCAATGGGACCTTCTCTTGAAAAATTATTTGGGCGCTGACTATCTGTACATCTCTGTTGAGTTTCCGGTATCATTAACGGTCGATTGGAAGTGTCGCAGGGTCTTGGGAAGTGTGATGGCATTGACGAGGGTTGTTCTACCCAACTTTCTTTGAGGCCGCAGTCAGTTGTGATCGACATGAGACTTGCCTAATCAAGTTTAACGCAGCCTGAAAACCTGGGGTTCGACTGACCTTCCCTTTTAAGCCTCATGTAAAAATAAATGAAGATGCGATCGAGGAGGGCGCCACAATCAAATATCACTCTCCTTTGCAAGATTTGTATACTTTTAAATATCCTAGAAAACTTAATTGAAGAAGGCGGGGCTTTGTCCGACCTCATATGTCAAAGGCGTTGCAATCACTCCAAAGAGTGACCAACCTCTCGAGATGTCCGCATTCTAATTTACAGACCACAAGAGCTACCTCCACTAGGGATCACAGCCGATTCCAAGGTGAGCTCATTGCAGCATACGCGTTCTCTTGTCTCATTCCTCTGACATCGCACCGTAAGCGGGTGACAGGTTTCTTCTGAACAAGACAAAACTTTCGAACCCATTGACCCAAGATGGTCAGCAGGGCGTCGACGTTGGATCCATTGCGTACAAGGATATCATAGGGAGAAATGTCTCCATGCCCTTTTTCGTGCGTGCGGAGCGAGGAAGGTTGTATCGGATAGAGCAGCCTTCGCTCGCCCAGTATATTGCCTTGACCCCGAGAGTGGTCACTCCTGTGAGTCAAACACCTCTGAACAGCAAATATAGCATTTTTTAAACTGGAACTTCTATGAGTAGATCTACTCATCCTATGCCGAGAGCATCATCTCCCTCCTCGATATTCATGCACCGCCATTCTACGAGGGCGAAGACTCTAAAACGCCCACGACGCCAAGTATAGAAATCCTCGATGCTGGAACAGGGCATGGAGCCCTCACACTGCACATCTCAAGGGCTATCGCGAGTGCCAACCCGCCACCACTGAACCTCCAAATCCCCACCCGATCCAAGATATTGGAAACCCAAAGCCTCGATCCCACCGAACATGACGAGAGCCACCAAACCGCGCACTCCTGGACGGAATGGAAACAATCGCGCCGTGCGGTGGTGCATAGCGTCGAAGAAAAATTCTCGACCGGAAGACACGCCGAGAAGGTCGTTGCAGGATTTCGTCAAGGTCTGTACTGGCCGCATGTCGACTTCCACAACGCCCAGGTCGGCGAATGGGTCGGATCGCAGCTGGTGCAGAGACAGGGGAAGTCGTTCCTGAGCTACGTCTTTTTAGACCTGCCCAACGTGCATGACAGGTTGAAGGATTGTTTCGCGGCCATGCGTGATGGCGCCAAAGCTCTGATTTTCGTCCCCTCCATCACCCAGGTGTGCGAATGTGTAAAGATGATCAAGGATCAGGATCTGGCCCTTTCGGTGGACACCGTCGTAGAGCTTGGTGAAGGTATTAGCAGTGGCCGGAAATGGGATGTGAGGATAGTCACAACGAGGAGGCCTCAAACCCCGCCCACGTCACGGCCCGGGGATATTCCTGCAGAAGAGGAGCACGATGCGGAAAGCCTACAGGACACAGATAAAGTTGTTTTGAAGGTCCCATCTACAGAGTCAACTCCTGACGTCGAGCCCACCTCTGACGGAGAGCGTGAAGCACCAACAGAAGCAGAATCCCGAAATATCTCATCACCAGAAACCACACCCACAGCCTACAGTCCAATCGATTCCTCTCCAGCTACGAGTCCAAAACAGCCACAATCATCTTCTTCCGCCCATCAGGATGACAGAGTGGTGATCTGCCGGCCCAAGGTTGGTGAGGTGACTGTCGGAGGCGGCTTCGTCGCTGTGTTCCACAAGATGTCTCCCGAGGAGTGGGCGCTGCAGTCTGAGTGGAAGCGGACACGCACAGGCGCTGCCAAGAAGTTTTACCGGTCCCAGTAATTTTGAGGACTTGTTCGTCAAATGTAAATACTACTATTAACTACATGGATTAGGGGATGCGAGTGATAGAATAGACATGTACAACAGAGAGCGCATTAGTAAGGCTGGTATTACACCAAACTTGAACGAGTCAATGTGACAATTGCTATACACCTGTTGACAAGGCTCTAGATTGTATGTTTGAGCCTGACATCATGCCCCTGCCAATATCGAAAACAGTGAATATCCTGAACTAGACATGACTGACACGCATTCCGCCCCCAGTTTACGAGAGATCAGATGAAGAATGGATGAGCGACCGAACAAACTCCACGCGGTCCGACCGGCCTATAAATGCGAACAAGGGCCTTTCCTTTTTCCCCAAGCCTTGCCTTGCCTCCCCCTTCTATCCCAGAACCGAGTTCTCTATTCCCAGTATCGACCCCAGATGCAAGGATGAATAGCCTTGTTTCTCTCCCCTGATCTCGTGATTGGTCACACCATAACAGCCTCGGCTCCATCTGGCCGAGAAGTCTCCTGTCAACTAACGCGCTCATGCCTGATCGATCATTTTGTGGTGAGAGGAACCGCAGCTTTGACCTTTTCCAGGATGTTCTCCGCGACTGGCATTGCACGGCTCTTCAAGTCACCTGTCACCGGTGCAGCTTTGGCTTTTAGCGTTTCGGCCGCGGCCTTCAGTCTCCTTGCTTTCGATGCGCGCATGTAGGCAAAGAGCAACACGAACAAGAGCTCGACTCTCTCCTTGGTCATCATGAGAAGACCCTGAACCAACAACCCCTTTAGGAGTTGTGGACCGATTCCCTTGAACAGGGCAAGGGGACCTTCGTGTTCGATAATGTAGGTCATAACCTCAACAAAGGATTTGAATGGCTTGCCCTCTCGTGCAGGTGGAGGTCGTGATTGAAGACCAACTTTGGCCACGATCAAGGGTTGCGTGGTCAGCGTCGCTATTGACTTGGAGAGTGCTCCAAGAACTGTATTGTAATCAGTGGGGAGATCATCACTAAACCGAGAGCGAAAGTAACTCACAGAATGCTTCCCAGGGATGAAGCCGTACACGATCTGGGAAGATAACATCCTTCAGGCGCTGATAAGCACCATATGTGATGGCTGGGTTGACACACAGCACCAGGGAAGCCTTGAGGCCCCTCCATAAGCCTGACCAGCCATCTTCGCTGTGAACCACCTCTTTCCCTGTCTCAAATAGGCCCTTCTTGTGGCCCCTTGGCTGGGTTTGCTGTCGTGTGGTTATGACAGCAACCGGGATTGTGAATATTTGGGCCACGGCACCCGCGGCGGCACCTAGTGACAATTCAATGGCAGTTCCGGGGTGTTGGCCTGGAACACGCTGATATTTTGTGTATAGATGTCGAATCACGCTGTACCAGTAAAAGTATGCAAAATTTGTAGATGCTACTCCTATCAGAGCGCCATTGATTCCAGCATATAGACCGGTTATGCCATCATGGTCGATGATTTTCTTGATTGCGTCAAGGGTAGAGTGGTAATGGTGGTTTTCGGCGGTGTGAACGACCTCTTGGTCCTTCTTCTTGATTTGCACCTGCAATCTCGTCTTCACGCTGTAGAGGCTGTTAGGAGCGCCAGCTTTCACAATAAAAAAGGAGTATATCCTTACATATCAAGTGGGTATACTAGGGCATTGGCGAGAACAGCACCAGTAGCCCCAGCTACGGCGCTCTCCCACGGCGCCAACTCATTGGAAGCCATCTGCGGCTATTATATTACCCCCGAGCAAGATATGGGATATTGTGCTTCCTATCTTTCACACACAGGACGAAATTTGGAGCACGGCACAAATAGTTGTGACGAAGAGAATTTAAGTCGGAGGAAAATTGTTCTGCTTTGTCAAGCGAGACACAAGAGGGCTGTTAGCTGAGGTTACTTAGTGGGATGTTCGACGGTGAGGGTAAGTTGGTGACAGTAAGGATTTCAGAGGGAGAGGCGGAAGGTGATGCAATTTAATCGAGCATGAGAGCAGCCAGCATCAACGGGACAGGGATAAAATCAGATCCTCATCTGCCCGAGTTAGAGGAAGAGATAGCCATGGCAGGCAGGGTCGTGAATGGCTCGGTGATGGACAGCTTCGCTCGCAGTCTTCCCAGATTCTCTCCGCAGCCGAGGTAGTGGCAAGTCTCCCGCAAGTCTCCCGGAATTTGACACGGGAGTCCCAACCAGAGGCCGGACGGGTGTTCATTATCCGACTTTTGCCCATGGGGTCCTCTGCCGTGTCATGTGACCACGGCAGATCATGACATCTCGAAATGTAATTGTTCATCACCCATTTATCCGAGGCACGTGGAGCTTACCTAAGCGCCCAAGGGCGTTCTTGCCCAAGGCTCTCGGCAACTCGAACCTCATGCCTTCTTCTTGTAAAGCAATTTGTAGTCAAATGGAGGCCAAACGATTGGCCCTTGAAGATCAAGCTCGCTCCATTGAAAGTACAATCAACACCAAGACTTCAAACCATGCAGCCCTCGAGGCTACCATCAGGAGTGCTGAGTTGTATTTTCAAGCCTTACGCTTGACCGACAAGCCATCCGATCGAAAAAGGATTGACGCAAGGTGCAAAGAACTCCTGTCCCGAGCCGAGAGCCTCAAGAGGTCTCAAGAAGATGCTCCTAGACCCACAGTAAAACACTTGGTTCTCAAGGTTCCCATTTCTACGCGAAAATTAACCACGCGAGAAAACATCATTATCCTCGAAGGCTCCAAGTTGCAAGCATTCATCTTCAAACCCTGGCTTAATTGTCCTAGTTCAGCTGAATTTGAATTAGGTAGCAGTGGGATACCTTTCACGGACACCACCCCATTGTCACTTTCCCCCGGCCAATTGGAAACGTTTGATGGCTGGAAACGTGCCCAAGATGCTCTAGCTTCACTCCAAATTAGTCCCACCGGGGGACCCCCTCCTTCAGAAGCTGTCATGCACATCCCGGACGAGATGGACCTTGTTCAAGATATGACTTCCGATTGCTCTGTCGTGGCAAGCTTATGTGCTGGTACATCCAGGGTTGAAAAGGGGCATCCCAAGGTGAGATCATTCCCAACGTCATTGAACCTTTTAACCTGTCTTTTAGATCATCAAGTCTATTGTATACCCTTATGACCTCGAAAACGATCGCATTTCAATTTCGCCCAATGGCAAGTACATTCTGAAACTATATTTCAACGGTTGTTGGAGAAGAGTCGAGATTGACGACTATTTGCCTACATCGAAGACTGCTCGAGTCCTTCATGTGATTGATCGTCGGCATCCAGGATTACTCTGGCCAGCCTTGGTTGAGAAGGCCTATCTCAAGATCCGTGGAGGCTATGATTTTCCTGGCAGCAACTCTGGCACAGACCTGGCGGTTATAACAGGGTGGATCCCACAACAAGTATTTCTCCATGATGAAGATGTCGAACCAGACCATTTGTGGCAAGAGATCGTAACTCATTTTGAGGATGGCAATATCTTGCTTACGATAGGCACTGGGAAACTTCCCCGCCGAGAGCAAAAACATCTTGGTCTTGCAGCAGAGCATGACTATGCAATCCTTGAGATAGCTGCTAGAGGAGGGACGAGAGAAATGCTGGTGAAAAATCCATGGGCCGACGGCGACGTCTGGAAAGGTGCCACTCGTCGTAAGCCGAATCACACTGATGAAGCCTCGTCAGATAATGTGCCGGCGGATGATAGCATGCTGCCCGGCACCTTCTGGATGGACTTCAACAATGTATTTCAATATTTTGAAAACATGTACATCAGCTGGAATCCTGGCCTGTTCTCACATCGACAAGACCTTCATTTCTCTTGGGATCAAGCTCAATCAAGGCCAATCGAAAACATTTTTGTGGATAATCCCCAATTTGCGGTCTCTTCTAGCGCTATTGGCGAGATATGGATACTCCTAACTCGACACTTCAGGACAGGTGATTACACCCAGGCTACAACTGGTAAAAATGGGTACATTAGCCTCTATCTTTATGATCGGAATGGACATAAAGTCATCTCGAGTTTTGGTGCGAAACGGCGGGGTCCATTCGTGGACTCCCCAAACACTCTTCTCAGGTTCAACAACTCTGCGAAGATGATATATACTGTTGCTGTTGTGGCTCAGGACCTTCCACCTGGCAAAATGAATTTTACTCTCTCGGTCTTTTCCAGGTCTCAGGTTACATTGTCAGAAGCTCAGCTCCAATACCCTCAAAAAGCCGGCATATCTTCTGGATGGACCAGATCAACAGCTGGTGGGAATTCAGACTCGCCCAACTACCTGTCCAATCCGCAATTCCGCCTAACATTGACGAAGTCGCAAAAGATTGCTCTTGTATTGCGTGTTGCGGAACGTGGAACAGAGCAAACTAGTGAACCCACTGATGCTCACGTAAAAATATTGGTTGTCTTCACCGAAGGCTCTAGAATTACTCGCCTACGCTTACGAGATGTACAAGCGCATTCTGGGGACTATCGATGCGGCAGTGCCATAGTTGAGACTGAACTAGGACGGGGTACGTACAGCATCATTTGCTCCACATTTGACCAAAACCAGCACACAAGCTTCACGCTCGACCTCTATTCATCGGAGATTGGCAATCCTCTGGTGCCCCTTCCTGCCGATGGCAGCGGCAGACTCAGTATCAGAACTGGTCCTGCAGTTTTCGGCAAAGGAACTGACCGGGTCCTCGCGCCACTCACAGTTGCAAGAATGACTCGTATCACCTTTGTTGCCCGTCACGAAGGCCCAATCATTCCACAATCCTCCCTGTTCAAGATGACATTGGAGCAGGGCCAAGGGCCTTACAAGCAAATTCTCGGCAGTAGTGAATTTGACAGCGAGGAGTTCAGCAGCGTGGCATCTGGCCTGCGCGTTGGAGATATTGACCTTCAACCTTCGATGTGTGCGCATGGAACTGGCGGGCTGTGGCTTGTTCTTGAGCGTCTGCCGCAAGGCCATGGTGCAGAGGAAAGGCCAAGGGACGAGATACTTAACGTAGAAATGTTCACGGACGAGCGGATAGATGTTGGCGCCTGGGGGCGTGGCGAAGGTTGAGCAAGGAGACTTGTTTGGCAAGCGCGCTGTAGTTCAAAGTTGTCAGATGGACGAAATTTCTGCTATTACATAGACAGAATGGATTTAGATGAGCCACATGCAGCGATGAAGACGCTAATAAACCATGTAGTGCCAGCTCAACAGATAGCAATCAAACTGGCTGCTCTGCTCATCACGGAAAATGGTTTACTTTATCCTGGACTCGAACACGTTTCTCAAAATCAACCGCACGAACCACAACACGGCATTATTGAGCTCTAGGTACTACAAGCGAACTGTATCTTAGGCGCTAAAAAACATTTCGGCTTCCGCTATTCAGAAGCTGAAGTTTTTAAATACAAATTTCGAGTGAGAGATACTTATTAGATAGGACTGTTTCTGGATTCGTGGTGAATAGTGAAGTTTTAGTAGTGACTGCGAAACCCAGGGGACGAGTTGCGCTGATTGAATTAGTGGACAAGGCTTGGTATTTTCCACGAGGCTGGTGTATCTTTGCTTGGTGGAGTTTTCGTGGACGGCACATTATGGTAGTTACAACTTAGTCCTACCATACCTACATAAGTACGAAGGAAGAGGGGGGGAAAGCATGTTGTGGAAATCGTGCGATTTAAATGTGGAAGTGTCGCCGCAGGACTGATTTGGAACAAAACAACTATCCTGCATTGATTAACTATGTACAACAGAAATGCAGAAATGAATTAATGAAGTTTTCTGCCGCATTTGAAGCAGCCATCTTAGCCTCCCCAAAACTTGGCATTTAAACCTTCTGCACTTTAATTGGCCTGCTTCATGATCAAGCCTTTCAGACCAGGCACCCAACCAGCATCGATAGCCGTCATGCCCCAGCCACGGGCATGGCTGAGGACACCTGCGAGCAGCCCGGCGCCGTCTGCAGCCCCGCCGAGCTGATAGAATTTATTGAGCAGATCGACGCCGCCACAGAGCAGGAGGCCCTTCCCGAAGCGGGCCTGGGCATAAGATTCCAGGGCCATCATGTCGCCGATGT
>Ga0105239_10001275_pt1 | contig 34000 bp, 25 predicted proteins | sample KBSC44metaG_FD_92761 | JGI IMG/M metagenome (GOLD analysis project Ga0105239, IMG submission 92761) | Corn rhizosphere microbial communities from Kellogg Biological Station, Michigan, USA - KBS C4-4 metaG | ecosystem: Host-associated > Plants > Roots > Rhizosphere > Soil | place: Michigan, USA... | reverse complement strand
TACGGCGTCACCGGAAACCAGAATTTCGGTAACTATCTATCCCTCGACACGTATACTGGCTATGGTTACTATCTCTACAATGGCACGTATTATCAGGTATATGGCCCAAGTCAGAATACCAACTATGATTTACATTGGGAAAAAGCAATCAATTACAACTTTGGTCTGGATGTCTCATTATACAAAGGACGCGTAACCGGCAGCCTCAATTATTACATTCGTAAAAATCAGGACCTACTCGGTTATTATAATGTGCCCCTGCCTCCAAATGTTCAGGGCAGCATATACGCAAACGTGGGTTCTATGAAAAACACCGGTTTTGAGTTGCAAGCCAATGCTAATCCGGTTCGCACTAAAAACTTTGATTATAACATTTCCTTCGCAGGAGCAACGCTTACTAATAAATTTCTTTCCTTCTCAAACAACACCTACAGAGGACAGAGTTATGTTGATGCCGTTTCACTTCCTGCGCCCGGAAGCCCCGGAACTATTCAGCGATTACAGGAAGGCAAAAGAATTGGAAGCTTTTATATGCTCAAATCAGCAGGTGTTGACGCCACCGGAGGATTATTGGTGTATGATAAAAATGGAAAAGTTATTCCTGGTAATCTCGCAAGTTCCGATGACAAGCAATATGTTGGCAATGGCATACCTAAATATACTGCCAGCCTCGGAAATACATTCAAATATAAAAGCTGGGACTTCTCTGTTTATTTACGCGGCGCTTTCGGTTACCGTATTTTTAATACCAACGCCTTTTACATTGGTACACCCGCAACAGGGCAGGGAACAAACGTGCTGAAATCAGCATACAGCGGTGGCAAATATTCAGTGCTTACAAATTCTGCAACGCTTGCCGTAGCCTCAGACTATTTTTTAGAGAAGGGCGATTTTGTTAAGATCGATAACGTTACCATCGGCTACACATACAAAAGCCCGTTCAAATACTTCCGGTCTGTACGGGTATTTTTTACCGGCAGAAATCTGTATACGTTTACCAGATTTACCGGCGGAGATCCTGAATCTGTTTCCATCAATGGGCTCTACCCGGGTGTAAACAATTCATTAAGTTATTATCCATCCACATTGCAATTGCTCGGTGGTGTTCAGGTTGGTTTCTAATTTAAATCTTACAACAATGAAAATTAATCATAATTATAAACTGGCAGTTGCTTTTATCGCAACTGTAATAATGCTGGGCGCTTGTACCAAACTTGATGAAAAACCGTACGACATAATCACTTCGGCCAATTTTCTTCAAACCAAAGACGATGTAGTAAGGGATTTTTTGCGCTCTTTCGAACATGGGTTTTGGTCTATACAGGTAACCTATCAGGGACAGGAAGATGCGTCAGACGAGTTGATGACCCCCAACAGACAGGGTGATTGGTTTGATGGCGGTACATACCAACGCCTCCATTACCACACGTATTTACCAACTGATGGCTACAATAACGATGTATGGAATGCCATGTATCAGGGGATCGACCTCGCAACAAATTCCCTGCAGGATATACAGGCAATTGATCCGGCAAAATTTGGTATGACTGCTGCGGAGCAAGCTGACTATGTAGCAGAATTAAGAATTCACCGGGCATGGTTTTACATTCGTTTGCTTGACTATTACCGGAACGTAGAAATCATCACAAAGGTTAAAGGAGTAAATACCGGCGTAACACAATCTACACCACAGGAAACTTTTGATTTTATAGTAAGCGAAATCCAGCAGTCGCTACCCGACTTACCAACAAGGGAAAGCCTTGGAGCAAATGGTTTGGGCCGATGGACAAAAGGAGCTGCCATGTCATTGTTGGCCCGCCTGTATCTGAATGCAAAGGTGTATACCGGAGTTGATAAATTCAGCGATTGTGCAACGGTTTGTCAGGACATTATTAGCGGCAAATATGGGAATTATTCTCTCGAAAGCCGCTGGGATGCGCCATTCGATTATAATAACGGTCAATCGCCTGAAAGCATATTTGCTTTCCCGTCTTCTTTCGGTTACACACACTGGCATTATACCGGCGGCATGTATTTCAATTGCTATCCGTATAATGCTATCCAGTACTTTGGTTTCACTGACTGGGGAACAATGAATCCCAAATTTGAAATGCAGCCCGGCCGCGATATCAAGGGAAATGAGCTTACCACTACACTTGGAAAGCCATTCGTAAAGTTTCAAAAATATGGGGATGACGTCCGGTTAAAGCTCTACAAAAATCTCGGGAACTCTACCCGCGAAGGAATGTTCCTGTTTGGTTATCTGTCTTATAAAGATGCTTCCGGAAACACACAGAATGTACAGGGTACCAGAGGCTATACTTTATACCTGCGTGATCAGGTAGGATATTTTTTAGCTACGCCTCCCGGTCAGGCTCCCGATGATCAGGAATCTGATATGAATCATGCCGATCAGAACTCGGGCATTTGTTTTGTCAAATATCCGTTTTACCCTTCTGATGATCTCAATAAGATCAGCTCCGCCTATGCTGAAATTCGTTTGGCAGAAATATATTATTCATTGGCAGAATGCAAATACCGGGCTGGTGATAAAGCTGCTGCCGCCCTGTTGTTGAATACTGTAAGAAAGCGGTATTATCCTGCCGGGTCACCCAGCTTATACCCTGTAGATGGGAGTACTTTGAATGACCAGGAAATGATCGACGAATGGGGAAGAGAATTTTTAGGAGAAGGCCGCAGAAGAACAGATCTGATAAGATGGGGTGTTTTCAGCACCGGCTCCTGGTGGGATAAAAAACCGGATGCTGATAACCACGCCGAGATTTTTCCCATCGGTAAGGATATCCTGAATATCAATCCGCAATTAAAACAGAACCCCGGATACTAACTTCAAATCGTATTCAAATGCAAATACATATCATACGCTATTCACTGGGACTGCTGGCAGTCTTATTGATAGCATCTTCCTGTAAAAAAGAACTAAAGGCGCCCGCACTGCAACCTTTAAGCACAGGCGTCTTTTCCGCTTCAAAGGACCAGATAACGATTGATGCATCTAAACCCTCAGACACGGCCGTGGTATTATCATGGGATGCTTATCCCAACCAACTGATTAGCTATACCATGATCTTTTCTGCAGGCAATAAACAGGATTCGGTGCAGGTAGCAAGCAATGTAGTTAGTCAAACATTTTCAAATGCAGAGTTAAATAAGATCCTGGTAAATAATCTCGCGCTCACCATAGGAACACAGACCACTATAACAGTAGTATTACAGGCAGTGATTCCTTCAAACGGGAAATCCGCCACCTCTAATGCTGTCAGCCTAAAGGTAACTCCGGCAAAAGTGGGGCCTTTGTATTCGCAGCTATGGCTGGTAGGTGATGTAGCCTCCAACGGCTGGAATATCAACAATCCGAATCAAATGACAGTAGATGTATTTGATCCTTACGTTTTTCATTACTATGAAGTTTTAAACGCCGGCGAGTTTAAAATACCAACAGCTACCGGTAACTGGAGCGGCGACTATTACAGACCCCTCACTAATAATCCACCTATTACCGACACCACCGCGGCGCTCGTTTTTGGCAATACCAATCCACCCGATAATAAATGGAAGATCACAAACGCCGGCCCTTATAAAATTTCGCTCAACATTTTAAATAATTCCATTCATATTACGCCATTTACTCCCTATACCGCCGTGTGGATGGTAGGCGATGCAACACCGGCCGGCTGGAATATTGATAATCCGGCACCGATGACCATGACAGCTAACCCATACGTATTTACCTATACCGGGCCATTGTCGGCAGGGGAGTTTAAGATCCCGGTAACAACCGGCAACTGGAGTTGCGATTACTTCCGGCCGGCCCAAAATCATCCCCCATTAACCGATCACAATGCCCCATTTGTAAAAAACGGATCGGCAGCAGATGCGCTTGACTGGAAATGGCAAATAACCCAGGCTGGCACCTATGTGGTTACATTAGACCAGTTACATGAAACCGTCACTATCGTTAAGCAATAGATGGCAAGAAAAAAGGGATCGCTATCGCGCGGTCCCTTTTGATTTTGTACTACTTAATAGCATCGCTTTCATTTACTTATTTCTCCCGGCAACTTCAGCCTTCCCCAAAAATATTTGATCCGGACACTGAAATTCTTTAAATTCAACAAATTTCCCGTCTGAAAAAAGGGGTTGCCATAACACTGCTTGTCATTCACCTGTTTAACCTGACAGGATATAATTTGTTTTTTCAATATTTTATTATTCAATCCGACAAAGAACTGGCGCTGCGCGCAGATAAGAATCAGTATAGCGATGATGATTTAACGGAGATAAAGATGCCGCTGCATTTACCTTATATGACCAGTAGTTCCGACTATGAACGGGTAGATGGATCAGTGCAAATAAATGGCATTTACTATAACTACGTAAAACGAAAGGTTTATAACGACACACTGTACCTGATGTGTCTGCCCAATACAGACAAAACCAAATTATATTCCGCCCGCAACGATTATGCGAATAAGGTACAGGATGCTCCGGTAAATGGAAAAAGCACAGATGCTTCCGCCAAAAAGTTGCTGCTTGCAACCGAATATAATCAGCCTGTTGTACAATTCATGCTGCAAATCCCTTCTTCAATATCAACTCAGAAATACAAACCCGCTGATACAGATCTTTTGTGTTCTTTCCTCAGTGAAACATTTCATCCACCCCAGATAAGCTGTTGATAACAGAAACGCAATAGCATTCGTGTTTTTCACCACAACTGGATAGAAGTCATAGGATTCACATAGGATCCAACTATGTGATTTTCTATGTGTATTATGTGACTATCCCGACATATCGGGACAAGTTGTGGTGCAAAGCTGAGTCCATATGATTTACAAAGCTGAAGACTACAAGTCGTACAGAACACAACATTAATTCTACAAACCTGCTTATCCTTTTCATAAGCTTAAAAATAAGCCATGAACTATATCTTATCCTGCATGCTGCTGGTAATAGCCGTATTACCCGGATTGTCGTGCTCAAACAAAAATGCTCAAAACAAAGAGATGATCACTCTTTTATCAAATATTGCCGAAAGTGAAAATTCACCTTACAACACATTTGCTTCTGAAACCAAATTGAAGATCTACGATTCCGTGCGTAGCAAGGCTACTACTTATGAAGAATCAGCCTCTGCCACCTATGGCAAGGCCAATACCTTGCTTGAACTGGGTCGTGAAGAAGAGGCCATAACCCTGTTTGAAGATCTGTTGAATAAACTACCTGCGCAATTGATAGACAACAGAAAGCTGGTTATGAAAGATCTTGCCATCGCCTGTTTGCGGCTGGGCGAAAGGCAGAATTGTATTTATAATCATACCGGCGAATCATGCATATTCCCTATTGCCAATGGGGGCATACATGTAAATAAACGGGGAGCTGAAAAAGCGATTGAGTTGTACCAGGCATTGTTGAAATATGATCCCACCGATCTTGAATCAAGGTGGCTGCTCAACATTGCATACATGGCCATTGGTCAATATCCTGAAAAAGTACCCGCTCCTTATTTAATAAAAGTAGCTGAAACAGATTCCGATCATGCAGTAAAACCATTTACCGATGTAGCAACCAACATTGGTCTTAACGTAAAAAATATGGCAGGCGGAAGTATCATCGATGATTTTAATAATGATGGTTATCCTGATATAGTCACCAGTAGCTGGGGACTACAGGAAGGTATGCATTATTTCATTAATAATACGGATGGAACGTTTAGCGACGCATCGGCTTCTTCCGGACTCAAAGACCTGACCGGAGGTCTTAACATCGTGCAAACCGATTATAACAACGATGGACTAAAAGACGTCTTTGTTTTACGCGGTGCATGGAAGGGAAAGTATGGCAAAGAGCCCAACTCTTTACTGAAAAACAATGGCGACGGTACATTTACAGACGTTACGCGGCAGGCTGGGCTGCTTTCTTTTTATCCTACCCAAACAGCCACATGGGCGGATTTTAATAACGATGGATGGCTCGATGTATTTATAGGCAATGAAACCAGTACGAACGGAGATTACAATCCATGTGAACTGTATCTCAATAACAAAAACGGCACCTTTACCGAAGTTGCTTCAAAAGCAGGTTGTGCCGTAATTGGATTTGTAAAGGGAGTAACATCAGGGGATTATGACAACGACGGATTGACGGATATTTTCATCTCCACGTTAGGCGGTAAAAAAATATTACTGAAGAATGAAGGAACATCCAATGGTACGATTCACTTCAAAGACGTGTCGCAACAGACCGGTGTTGGCGCTAACGACGCGCGTACCTTTACAACCTGGTTTTGGGATTATGATAATGACGGCTGGCTCGATATCCTCGTGTGCGGATATGAGTTTTATAAATCGCTCAGCTGGTATACCGCTGCTGAAGCATTGAATATGCCTGTAGGGAATTCAGGAAGAATATTTTTGTTTCACAATAAGCATGATGGCACATTTGAAGATGTGTCTGAAAAAAGCGGGTTATGTACAATAGCCTTTGCCATGGGCGGCAATTTTGGTGATATTGATAACGACGGCTATTCTGATTTTTATCTCGGTACCGGCAACCCTCAATACACATCGCTTGTTCCCAATAAAATGTTCAGAAATATCAATGGTACCCGGTTTGCCGATGTAACAGCTTCCTCGCGTACGGGCAATCTGCAAAAAGGACATGGCGTTTCTTTTGTGGACCTTGATAACGATGGAAATGAAGATGTTTATATCGATATGGGCGGCGCCTATGTGGGCGATGCTTATGATAATGCACTCTACCTTAATCCGGGGCAAAGTAATAATCACTACATTAATATTTCACTCGAAGGCGTCTCCTGCAACAGATCTGCTATTGGGGCAAGAATAAAACTAACATTTACAGAAAATGGCTCAACCCGATCAGTATACCGTGATGTCAATTCTGGCGGAAGCTTTGGTTCCAATCCCCTCATGCAACATCTGGGCATCGGGCAGGCCACCGCTATTGATCAGATAGAAATAAAATGGCCGGGAAGCAACGCCGTGCAAACAATTAAGAATCTTCCGGCTGATAAGAACATAAAGATCAAACAGGGCGATAATCATTTTGCAGTCAGTCAACTGAAGAGATTTGATTTCAAAAAAATGAGAACCAATATTATTGACTGTTATCCTTTGCCTAAGAGGGTGGCACAGATACAAACAGTGTCAAAGCAACTACATTAACGATTAATACCATGCTCATTTCCTCACCTTTAAATATGTTGTATGAAAATTCAAACAGAACCCATTGGTAGTATTCCCCGTCCGCGATACCTGATCGAAGGCATGACAGCCTTTGCAAAAAATGAATTGCCGGAAAAGGAATTGAACCGGCTTTTTGAGATCGCATTAACCGAAACCATCCGGCAGTTTGAAGCTACCGGTTCACCGGTTATAACCGATGGTGAGCAAACAAAACCCAGCTTCGCAACCTATCCTATACACGGATTGCAAACACTCGCCGCTGATGGCGTTGTTATTCCATTTGCCGATGGGCACACACGGCAATTGCCGAAATTAACGGCAGCGCCATTCAGGTATCAAACCTATGCAGGAAGCTATGTACAAAAAGCAAAATCCCTTACATCTGTTCCGGTTAAACAGGCGGTTATTTCAGCGTCTGCCCTCAGCCTGCTGTATCCGCAGGAAGGAATTGCCGGATATTCAAGGGAACAATTTATCAGTGATCTGTTGAATGAAGCGGAAAAAGATATCAGAAGTTGCTTTGACAATGGCGCTTATAATGTTCAGATCGATTTTACAGAGGCCAGACTCGCTGTAAAGTTAGATCCTTCAAAAGGGCTATTGCAATTGTTTATTGATTTGAACAATCAGGTGTTGAACCGTTTTACAGCTGCGGAAAGAAAAAGGATAGGGGTGCATACTTGTCCCGGTGGCGATCATGATTCTACCCACAGTGCCGATATCAGCTATTCAGATTTGCTTCCTTATCTTTTTCAATTAAATGCCGGTCGCTTTTATCTGGAATATGCGGCAGAAATAGATAAACAAGGTGTGTTACAAACCATCAAAGAAACAATACAACCAACACAACAGATTTTTTTAGGCGTCACCAATGTCATTAACCCGCGGATAGAATCGGCAGAAGAAATAAGAGACCTGATACTCGAAGCAGCCGAAGTGCTGCCTGTTGAACAATTAGGTACCACTGATGATTGCGGATTTTCGCCATTTGCCGACGACACCTCAACATCAAGGGAAACCGCTTTTGCAAAAATCAAAGCGAGACTGGAAGGAACGGCGCTCGCGGAAACCGAATTGAACAAATTACACATAACAACCCATTCATGAAAACACTCCTGTTAATTACCGGGCTCTTATTGCTGCTTGCAGTTGAAATATTGCACATATACTTTATTATGCCTTTTCCGGGTAGTCAGCACAACAATACCATTGCGCTGGCTTATTGGTTAGATAATAATATCTGGTGGGTAAGAATTATCATTGGGCTTATGCTCGTTTACCCGGTTACCCGCATCTTCCGGTATGCAAAAGGCTGGAAGAAGATCTTGTTATCAGTAGGATTGCTTTTCTACGCAGTCGTCTTTTACTTCTTTAATTTTCGTTTTAAAGCTGATAAAATGTTTTATCAACCGGTGCATAGAAGTTTTGCTACTGCAGCAGATAATAAAATGCCCGACAATAAACTCGTTATCGGCATAGTGATAAACGGCGAAGCAAAAGCATACCCGGTCCAGTTGATAGGCTATCATCATCAGGTGCGGGATACTGTTGGTAATACACCTGTGATGGTTACCTATTGCACTGTTTGCAGAACGGGTAGGGTATTTAGTCCGGTAATTAATGGGAGTGATGAAACATTCAGGCTCGTGGGCATGGATCATTTTAATGCCATGTTCGAAGATAAGACTACCAAAAGCTGGTGGCGGCAGGCTACAGGTGTGGCTATTGCCGGCCCTTTAAAAGGCGCCTCTTTGCACGAGTTGCCATCCACACAATCAACATTGGCTGTATGGCTGCGTCAATATCCCGCATCATTGATCCTTCAGCCGGATACTTCTTTTAAAAAACAATACAACGACCTCGCTGATTTTGATATAGGTACTATCAAAAGCAGTCTTGAGAAAAGGGATTCGGCATCGTGGAAATTCAAGTCGTGGGTAATTGGTGTTGTTCATAATAACGTGTCAAAAGCCTATGACTGGAACAGATTGATAAGCGATGGAATGATACAGGACTCGTTGGCCGGTTTACCAATTATGATGGTAATTGAAAAAGACAGCGCTTCCTTTCATGTGTGGAAGAGGCAGATCTATGGTAGTGAACTGCAATTTGCACAGGATCGTTCAGGCGGTCAGTTAAGGGATGTCAATACAAATTCAATCTGGAATATGAACGGCCAATGTATTCAAGGTCCATTAGCCGGAACGCAACTAGCGCCGATTCGCGCATACCAGGAGTTCTGGCATTCGTGGAGTACCTTTCATCCCGGCACTATGCAGTACCGGTGACAGTTAGGGTATTAGGGTAAAATTGGTGGCGGACACTATAGCAGCTACAATATATTTTTTCATTCCTTTTTTATTCTTTAATTTTTGAAGCTGTAAAGTGAACCTGTATCCCCAAACACCCATGCATGCGCTACCTCGTAATAACTCTTTTCCTACTCATAATAGTAAGTTGTTATGGACAGCAACTGGCTTACAGGCAATTTACCGTAAAAGATGGATTGCCAGGCTCTATTGTTTATAGCTCCTTACAGGATCAAAATGGTTATATATGGTTTGCTACCAATCAGGGCGTTAGCCGTTTCGATGGCAGAACCTTTACCAATTTTACAAAAGAAGACGGACTGCCCGACAATGAGATCTTAAAACTATACCTCGATAAACACAATAACGTATGGTTTCTTTCATTCATGGGAGTTCCCTCTGTTTTTAGCAATGGTATCATTAAACGGTTTGATAATTGTAAAAAGGTAGTTATTATTACTGAAGACAGGCAAACCGATTCTATTATATTCTTAACGGATTTTCGTCGCGACGAAGACAGTGTGATCCGTATTTACAGGTCACTCAATTGTTCAGGAAAATGGCAGTTTACAGAATATATAACAAACGGATTACCGGAGTCTTTAGTTTTCAGACCATCCGCTTTAAGGGCCTCCTCCACGGAAAATATCAATTTTTATTTTTCCACAACCGACAAAAAACAATATGTATTAAATATTAAAGCGCCGCCATTAACAAAAACATACTTTTATAAATATATCCAACCCGCGTGGGTGCATCTGCCTTTTTTGAAAAATAGCTTTTTCGGTATAACGAACGACCAAAAGGGCATCATATTCAGCACAGCGGATTCATTATATTTTGCTGACCTTAATAACAGTAAAACAATTGTATCGCTGAAACAATTAAAGCTGGGGTTGGCAAATATCAATTACGTTTTTTGCGAAAATGATTCTACCCTGTGGATCTGTTCCAACAACATGGGCCTGGTATGCATAAAAAACTTTTTAACATCACATTTGTCTGTTCGTGCATTTTTTAAGAAAAGTAATTGTACTTCTATAATAAAAGATCAGGAGAACGGTTATTGGATACCTACTAGGGGAGATGGCGTTTATTTTTTGCCAAATCTTAATTTCTATACCTTTCCCAACTCCCGGGACATTATTAATCAGAATGCTATATGCATCCGTACCCTGAACAAACAATTTTTGGTTGCAGGGTTAGCAGATGGTAATGTTATAAAATTGAATCGTGCCACTTTAGCCTGGGAGAAATTGCGGGGGTGGAAAGGAAAAGAGAAAAACTTTCAAATACGCGATGTTTGGGTTTTGGGCGATACTGCTTATGTTGGCGCCGATAATGGTAGTTTCATTGTATCGGGCAACTGCAGAAGATTACCTACCGAGTCATCAAAAGGTTTTTTGATATATGGCTCCCAACTTTTTGTTGCAAGTCATGAAAGTATAAAGGTCTTCGACACAAGAGGCAACTATAAAAAAAAATTATTTAATGGCCGCTCTACCTGTATAGCCGGCACAGACAGTATTATTTATTGGGGTACATTGGATGGCGTATACACGTTTTCAAAAGGGAATACGCAGTTCCTGGGTAAAAAATATTCTGCCTTATCCTGCCTTATTAATCACATTGATATTGCAGCCGACTCATCTGTTTGGATCTCTACCCAACAGGGAATCGTGGTTATGAAAGATACTTTAGTCATAACCATAAAAAAGGAGCAGGGCCTTTTAAGCAATACGTGCAAACATATATCCTTTGACAAACAGAGGGTATGGGTTGCCACTAATAAAGGTATTTCGGTAATAGATTATCATTGGGATCAAAACAGAATGACCTATACTATTTCCGATATTACAGAAGAAGATGGCCTTATTACCAATGATGTGAACCAAACCACCGTGGCTGGCGATAATATCTGGGCCGCCACAGCGGCGGGCATTTGCTGGTTCTCGAAAAGCTACAGGGCGCATTCTTTCTTTCATCCGCTCATCAACATAAACCGTATCGTATCCGGAAACAAGTCATTACCTGTAACAGATACGTTGCATTTACATTATCCAACCGGTAAATTGCTTATTGAATTGTCCGGCATTTCATTTCGAAGCGGAAAGCAGATCAAATATGAATACCGGCTAAAAGAACTTGATAGCAACTGGACCAGGACCTTAAATAATGTGATAGAGTTTTCCGCTTTGCCGTTTGGCCATTTTGTTTTTGAAGTCCGTACCATCGACAGGTGGGGTGTAAAAAGCGACCAACCCCAAAGGATTATTATTATCAATACACCACCTTTCTGGAAAACCACCTGGTTTCTCGTATTAACTTATCTTATATTGGCAGCTTCACTCGGTGCTGCATTTTATGTCTATTATCGCCGCCGAACTCAGAAACGGGAACAGGAGTACCGGCTCAAAAAAAAGGTGCACGATCTCGAAATGATGGCCTTGCGGGCACAAATGAACCCTCATTTTATTTTTAATTGTCTTACATCCATTCAATATCATATCATCAGGGCTGATATTCGAAATGCAAATAATTACCTGCATAAGTTTTCTACCCTCATACGGCAAATTCTTGAGCATAGCACTGACTCCACTATCTTATTACGCGAGGAAATAAAAATACTGGAGCTTTATCTCGACCTTGAAAAATTAAGATTGAACGACAGAATGGAGTACCGCCTTATAGTGGCAGATGATCTGGATCAGGACATGATCTCGATCCCCACTATGATTGTACAGCCACATGTTGAGAACGCTATTAAACATGGGATTGCTTCTTTGCAAAACCGGAAAGGTATACTAACGATTGAAATAAAGACATCTGGTGACTACATAGAATTCATTATTGAAGATAATGGCCCCGGTATCCATAGCACCATGAAAAGTAAAAGCCGATACGACAAAGACTATGTTTCCATGGGTACCAGAATTACCGGTAATCGCATCAATGCCATTAATGCCATTCAAAGGAATAAGATTTTATATCGTGTAGTCGATAAACATAATGACGAACAGCCAGCCGGCACGATTGTTTATTTATCATTTCCTTTAACTCCTTAAACCTTTATTCACATGTCATTTAAAACCATTATTATCGAAGATGAAGAAAAAAGCCTGCATGTATTACAGGAATTGATCAGTGATCTTGCGCATGACCTAACGGTATGCGGTACTGCCAGTCATACCGAAAGCGCCATCCGGTTAATTGAAACCAGCGCTCCCGACCTTGTTTTCCTCGATGTATGCATTGGCGATGGAACCGGCTTTGATGTACTGCAACACTTAACCAACCGCGATTTTGAGTTGGTATTTATTACCGCTTATGATAATTATGCGCTGGAGGCTTTCAGATTTTCTGCCATTGATTATTTACTCAAACCAATTGGCATGGATGAATTTGAAGAAGCGGTTGCCAGAGCCCGGAAACGGTTATCGGCGGGCAAAAAAATTGACAGAATAGAGGTTTTATTAAATAATGTGTTTCAGCAAAGCGAACAATTTAAAAAGATAAATATTCCCACATTAAATGGATTTGAATTTATCGACCTGCATAATATCGTATGGTGCAGATCAGAAGGCTCATATACTATTTTTCACCTTACCGATAAATCAAAAGTGGCATCTACCCGCAATCTGGGCTACTACGAAGAATTGTTGACCCGCAATAACTTCTGCCGCATTCACCACAGCGTGGTTATTAATCTGCAATTAATAAAAAGTTATATAAAAGGAAAGGGCGGATATGTAATAATGACCGATGGCACTGAACTGGAGATCTCACAGCGTCGGAAATCCGAATTTTTAGGCAGGCTGTCTCTTTGAACCCATTTCACATCATCAGTTATTGTCCGTATGCTGCACTTATTGTAATAAAGCTGCGGTTATTAAACGGCGGGAAAGCGTTTTGTGCTTACAGGTAAATTGTAAGCAACTTTATTTTTATGAAAAGAGTATTCTTTTTTTTCAGCCTGTTTTTTGCTTTTCATTCCCTCTTTGCTCAATGGCAACCTGCCGGCGCAACCAGCGGTAATATCTATTACAATGGCGGTAACGTAGGCATTGGCGTCAGTAACCCCTCGTTCAAATTTGAGGTCAATGGCAGTTGCGGAATTCATTCGGGATTGGTCGTCGATATGCCTAACAGTGGTATCTCGGCATGGATCAGAGCAGGTGCCAACACTCCTGCGGGGCTGGTGCTGCAGGGCAATGTCACTTCCAGCAGCGCTTGGTCTGCCTGGTGGCTCACCGGCGCCAATGGCTATCTGCAAATGGGTACTAACGGTGGCTCACCGGGCACCATGGGCGTGATCAACATCGATGTGCCGGGGCATGTAGGCATCAACACCTTGAATACAAGCGGCTATACCTTCAACTGTGCCGGCACGGCAGTCTTCGACGGGGTAACAGTCAAGAACTTTTCGGGTAACAATCCCAAAGCCACTCCCTGGGCCGATTATGTATTTCAACCTTCCTACGCGCTACGACCTATCGACAGTCTTGATGCCTACATAAAAGTCAACAAACATCTTCCCGGCATTCCTACAAGCGCCGAGGTGCAGCAGAATGGAATTGACCTCGCGGCAAACCAGGTCAAACTGTTGGAAAAGATCGAGGAAATAACACTCTACACCATTGAATTACAAAAACAAATTGACTTGCTCAAAGCCCGGAACGAAAGCCTGGCTCATACGCTGCAAAAGGTTAACCATGCGCTTGCCGCTAAACCGGTTGTTGGTCACCGCCATTGATCACCTGCTAAACCTGTTTTATGAAATTTATTGCTTTTTGGGCCATCCTGTTGCTGATCATTTGTAGCAGTGCCTCCAGCCAGGTCACAGTTCATACAAGTGCACCTTATTCCTGCTCACGAAGCTTCACGTTCAACAATGGCTGCAGCTCAACAGTTCCGGGATACCTTACCTGGACGGATAACTGCGGTAGCGGATGGACAAGGAGTCATGGCGATCCCCAGATGATCGGAGACGCTTCGGTACCATTTTTTGTATTCATGGCTGCGCAAAATACGAACGGGCCGACTGTCGGCCAGGGACTATTCGAAACGATCCACTTTTATTCCGGGAATACTTATATGGTAACCATTTCGATGGGCACAGGCCCTGACCCCAGCTTCAATCATCCCGGCAAAGTGTATGTCGTTGCGGCCAACGGTTTGCAGCAAGGCCAGCTTAATGGGGAAATGAATACCCCTCCCCAGGTTTCTTCTGCACAGGTCATCGGAGTATTTGAGGGATACCTGCCGCTAAACAATTATCCTGGAGACCCTTTCTCCTGGCTTTTTACGGCCAATACCGATTATACACAGCTATGGATATATTGCGAATCGGAGGCGTCATCAGATCAGCAATTTCGCCCGGAATTTGGTGATGTCAGTGTCTGCACCTGCTTTCCCACTAACTCGGTAACCTATAACTCCGGATCGCTGCCCATCAACATAACGGCTGCGGGTACGATCATCGCAGGCTCCGGTAATGCCGGCACCGTTAATAACGACCCTGCGGAGAATACCACCTTTGTTGCAAACAACGAGATCGACCTTGTGCAAAATTTCAATGCCTCCTTTACCGGATCCGGTAGTTTTTCCGCCTTTACATTGCCCTGCCGGGGTGCCAGGGCCGCTTCAGTGACTTCGGTAGCGAAACCGGCGGATAACAGCGCCAGGCATGCAACCTGGGCTATAACTCCTAATGCCATCACCACAGCAACGCCCTCCGGATTACTGATCTATCCGACGGTCTCGTCCGGGCGGTTTACTATAACTGGTGGACTGGATCTCCTTGCAAATGCGTCCATAGTGGTCACGGACGGTTCCGGTCGCGTCGTTTACCGTTTGCAAAACGACGCCAATACAACGGTGGGGCTCAACCTTGATGGGCTTGGCAATGGATTGTATTTCGTTCAGATCATTAATAGATCGAAGATCAGTACGCAAAAGATCATTATCAGCAAGTAAGCGTCAGAATGCGCTCTGCTTCAGTAAGGCACTGATAATCTGGTAAACATAACTTATTTGTGGTAAAGTCTTACTGCCATCTAATCAATAACCCCAAAATCAGTAACAAGTCGGCATATATTGCCCGCATTGTCATAACCAATATATGTCGCATAGAACCCATCACCCCAGCCGGTTTTAAACATGGCCACATTGGCATTATTTCTTTCCCACAGTAACCAATCCCATGTGTGCTGGTAATTTTTTTCCATCTCACTGATCAAAACCTCATAATTATTGTCCTTTTCGGTCATGAAGTTTAGAAACTCAGTTGCTGCAGATGTATCCAGGAAAGCGCCGGTTCCTGCGTCAACTCCATAACCATATATTTCATTCTCCTTCAGTTTTGACAAATCCTGATCGGCACACACGGCCATTGTCCAGGAGATGGGAGCTTCGTCGGAAAATTTTATTCTGGCAAATGCCACCCTTTCGTCATCGCCGACTTGGGCGACTGCCAATTGAACAGGAAAACTGCCCGTTGGAAATTTCGTGGTGAACGGCAAATCGTTATTATAAAGAAACGGGTCACAGGCGATGATATAGCCTGCTGAAATTTTCAAATTGCCGATTGGATGGTTGTAAAGACAATATGTATTATCAGATTCGTCTTTCCATGTAAACCCATCTTCGAAAGATGTCTCAAGATGTTTTGGGATATAGTGCTGTACCATAAATCTTCTTAAGAGTTATTTTATGTTCGTACTGACAGGGTAGTGTATGTCCTAATGTAAAAAATGTAATGGTAATTCAAAATATGGGTATCTGAAAGCCTGCGGTCTTAAATAATTGAAAAATGTTTTCTTCCTGCCACAGACCGTTTGTATATTTATAGGTTGGCTATAGCCATATTTAACCTCTCTATGAAACAAATACACCGACCGACGTTCTCTTTAAACAAAATTTGCAGGATCATGGCAACTTTGCTGATAACTGGAAGTGTTTTCAGTTGCAATGGTCAACCGAAACAGGACAAAGCCCCATCAATTGACACAACGCTTAAAGTTGCACCAGAAAGTCTTCATTTTACAGCCCACGTTATACAAAAGCAAGCCGATGGTTCAAAATCAGAACTTGACACCATAACAGGCTACGGGAAATATTATTACAGCAATGGGAAGTTACACATGGAAGGCAAGGTGGTAAAAGCCACACCAAAAGATTACCGGGATGGCGTATGGAAGTATTACAATGAAAACGGGCAATTGATGAATCAGGAAACCTATACAAAAGAGGGGAAAGTTAATCAGCTTGAATTTATGTATTTTACCAATGGCAACGCCATGAGCTCCACATACGAGTATTACGAAGGTGACTATAGGGATAAGGCGACTTTCAAATTTCATAAGATTGAGAAGCTGTTTTATACAAATGGGAAAAAGCTTGCAGAACGGCATTGGGTAAATAATAACCTTGTTGATGAGAAATGCTGGGACGGTAAAGGAAATCCTAAGCCCATAGAATATCTAAATACAATTAAGTCATTGGAGGCAGGGGAGTAGCTATTGCCTATAGATACACCCATTTGGATAGTATTAAAAAGCGGTAAATTTGTGAAAATGAACGCAATTATGAGTGCTGCAACAAAGCTGGACAAGCAAATTAATGACTACTTGATTCAACTAAATAATAAGCAGAAAAAAGCTGTATTGACGGTTGTAAAAACATTTGCTGAAGAGCAGGAAGGTGATATTTGGGGGGATTCCGAATTTATTGCTGAATTAGACCGTAGAACTGCAGAATATGAAAGTGGAAAAGTAAGGGTGCTTACGTTGAATGAACTTGAAACAAAGGTGAGAAAAGCATATAAATCTAAAGGAAAATCTAAACGATGAGTTATAAGTTAGATTTTCATGTGGATGTTCAAATAGATTATCAGGAAGCATATACATGGTATGAAAACGCAAAAGAAGGATTAGGGGAACGATTTCTAGCTCACCGCCTACTGCACAAGCCCCGCATATCTATCCTCCGATGGCAGATACCCTTTCTTCTGCAGAATACTACCAAGCCGGTCATAAAACGCCGGTTCATCAGGAGTAACAGTAGCCAGACCATCCACATAACGGTTATAAAGGCTGAAGAGCGCCGCTATGAGAACCGTATCGTGCAACTCACGGTCTGTAGCCCCCTGTTTGCGCGCAGCCTCCACCATTTCCGGCGTTACAAGGCGTCCGTTTCTGCCAACGGCTTTGGCGATGATCAGAAGCGCTTTCATTTTTTCGCTTACGTCTGCAGTGAGTATATCTGTTTTCACTTGCTCTGCAATGGAAGGATCAGGCAGGTAGGCATTAGCAGCGGCGGTATGGGCGGCGGTGCAAAATGTACAGTTATTGCCATGGCTTACCACCGTAGCGATAAGCTCGCGTTCACCCTCCGTGAGCGTTGATTCTCCACGAAGCAAGATATGAGTGAGTTGGCGGATAGGCAACGCGGTATCTAGCCGATAGTCTAGCAAGCCGGTGATTCCGGGCAGATTTTTATTTAATTCAATGTATGGCATAGGAGCGCAGTTATTGCTATTGTGTGATCTTAAATGGTTTTGTGAGATAGCCTTCAGTAGCTCTTTGTTTGCCGATGGCATCATAAACTGCCGGATCATCCGGCGCCCATGTTCCCAAACCATCCACATAACGGTTGAAGAGACAAAAAGCAGCCGCGATCAGCACCGTGTCGTGAATCTCTTTGTCGGTAGCGCCTTCTTTCCTGGCTGCATCGATGTCCTCAGGCGTAACGCTCCTGCCACTCTGCTGTACCTTGCCGGCAATATTCATCAATGCCTTAAGTTTCGGACTAATGTCGGCAGTAGCAGGGTCCTTTATCACACTCTTTACCAGCTCTCCATCGCCATCCAATTGATATTTTGCGATTGCGCCATGCGTACTGGCGCAGTATTTACATTCGTTGAGGCTCGACGTATAAGTGGCGATCAACTCGCGTTCACCCGGAGTAAGGGTAGAGGTTGTGGGATCATGCAGTAGTGTTTGAACCAGATCGTTCAGTGGTTTGGCAGTATCCGGACTGTACATAAACAGGCTGCGAATACCGGGGAATCCTTCAGGTAAGGCAATATATGGCATGGCATCTTATTTACTTACAAGGTAGAAAAAACTGCTGACACGTAAGCACATAATATAGGCCATCGGTCACTTTTCAATCGGATTCATTTCTCGTCATTACCACCATCACCAAATCCGCTTTCCTCATTCATTTTCTACCAGTTTCCAGGTAGATCCTAAAACACTCATTTCATGGTATAGGGTCATTGCCGCCTTTTAAGTTCCTTTACTTATTTAAAATATAACTTATGAAATCACAAATTCTTTTGCTTAGTGCATTGGTCGTATCAGCTATCGGTTGCAGCAAAAAGAACCATAGCGAAACGAATGCCGTTAAAGGCTGTACAGATCCTCATTCTTTCAACTATAACTCCAAAGCGACGGAAAACGATGGATCCTGCCGGGAAATGGCCGGATGCCTCGGTTATGCCGCCGGATTGCCCAATTCCGGATCTTTGGGCAATACACTCAACAATACACAGAATGACCAATTCATGAGTGGCGAGGTAGGCACTCAAAAGAATTTCTGGCAGGGCGTCAATGCCAATGTATATATTCTGTACGAAGCCAAACAGGATGATAGAAATGCCTATGCCTCACCCGACGGCAACATATTCTTTGGCTATTACATGTTTTACTACCTGGTACAACAATTCAGCCTGCTACCCGATCACAGCGCATCTCCGCTACCGGTAGACGGTGTATTGGCACATGAATGGGGGCATAGAGTACAGTTCACCTTAGGCTGGACTGATTATGAACAGCATTCTTACAAGGAACTGGAAGCCGATTTCTTTTCCGGTTATTATATGGGATTGGCTAAACAGTGGTACTGGAGCCAGATACAGACTTATTACAGCGCCATATATGCCAGTGGCGATTATGATTTCAACAATCCCCAGCACCATGGAACACCTCAGCAAAGACTAAATGCGGCATACGCCGGGTTACAGGTGGCTGTGTACGAACTCAACAACAATGTGCATTACACCTATGCTCAGTTGCACCAGATCTTCAATTCAAAAGTACATACAGATATTGGCGCAAGAACAAGTACAGATTTCAAAGAAGTAACATATCCTGCAAACCTGAGCCGTACTTACATCGAAAGCCTTTACCCGCACCCATGATCTCACAATGTAAGGCTTACTCACCCCCATTGTCAGGTGATAATGAATAACCCCCTTTGCTTAGCTGATGGTATTTTATAAAAGCATCTTATTCCATTTGTAATACATATTGTATTTTATACAATTAATGTTTGATTGGAAATGTAAGAATCAGTGCAATTCAACCCCTCCCTGCCGTTTCTGGCATTTAACTTGTTACTAATTCACGTTTCCCAAATGCTATCTTATTCATAATCCCATTACCATTGCTATGAAACAGTTCCTTGCAGCCAGCTTCCTGCTTTGTATGTATGTCACGCTCAACGCTCAGAATGTGCAGGTTACCGTCAATGTATTTAATAACAGGAGAGCAGTATCCCCGTATATTTATGGCCGGAATAATTCGCTTTCCGACAATCCGGGAAGTCCCACTTCAGCAAATAACTGGCAACTGTATAAAGATGCAGGTGTTAATTTCTTCCGCGAAAATGGCGGCAATAATCTTACTAAATATAATTGGAGGTTGCATCTCTCCAGTCATCCCGACTGGTACAATAATGTGTACGCCCATAATTGGGAATATGCGGCACAAAGCCTTCACCAGAATATTCCTGCGGCCCAGGGTATGTGGGGATTTCAATTGATTGGCAAGGCCGCCAAAACAACTGCCAATAATTTCAATGATTATGCTTATAATAATTCGCAATGGTGGTCTGGCGTAAATCAAAACCTCGCAGGAGGTGGTGTTGTCAATACCGCCGGTGGCAGCCAGGCTCTGACCAATGGAGATCCCAGCCTTTATCTCGAAAACTGGACGGCGGATTCTACAACCGGCATCCTTAACTATTGGTTTGGAAACGGAGGACTGGGCCTCGATTCAACAAAGATCAGGTACTGGAATATGGATAATGAAGTGGAGATCTGGTCGGGCACCCACGACGATGTAATGCCCACGCAGCCCGACGCAGAAACATTCATGCAGCTTTATTTTGCAGTAGCTAAAAAAGCAAGGGCGCTCTTTCCCGGTATTAAACTAACAGGACCGGTCAGCCCAAATGAATGGCAGTGGTTTAATTGGGGCTCTGGACCGGTTACCGGCTCCGACGGCAAAAAATATCCCTGGCTGCAGTATTTTATTAAACGCATCGCAGAAGAAGAACAAAGCTCAGGAATCAGACTGTTAGATGTCATCGATATTCATTTCTATCCTTCAAGCTCCTCAGCTTCGGATGTTGTTCAATATCACCGGGTCTATTTTGACAGCACTTATATTTTCCCCGAAGCCAATGGTGTGAAAGTTATTAATGGAGGATGGGATAACTCAATACAGATAGAAGATGTTTTTGGCAGATGTCAGAATTGGCTCAACCAGTACATGGGTCCCAACAATGGAGTCAAGTTCGCTGTGTCTGAAACCGCCACGCAGCTTCAAAACAATCCCAATGCCACCGCAGTATGGTATGCATCAACCCTGGGCGAATTCCTGAACCATGGTGTAGAATACTTCACCCCCTGGAACTGGGATATAGGTATGTGGGAAACTGTGCACCTGTTTAGCCGCTATAACAAAACTAATAGTGTACAGGCTACTTCCAGCGATGAATTAAATGTATCCGCCTACACAACCGCGAATAACAATAGTGATTCAGTAACAATAGCGCTGGTTAACAGATCGCTGAGTCAGTCAAAGACCGTAACGATAAACTTTCCTGATTACCTGCTCGCCAATCAGGCTGTGCCCACTTTAACGCTCAGTAACTTACCCGCGGGTTCAGAAACCTTTGTATCTCATACAAGCAATGCCCTGCAATCGGGAAGTGTTTCACCGATAAGCAATACTTTACAGGTAACACTCGCGCCCTTGTCAATTACTTCGCTGCTGATTACCGGCACTTCGGCTGCGCTGCCACAAAGCCTTCTCTCTTTTACAGCATTGAAGGGAGATAATAAAGTAACGCTCAATTTCACAACTACTAACGAATTGAAACTTTCTTCTTTTGATGTTGAAAGAAGCGCGGACGGTTCATCTTTCACTACAATTGGTACCGTAACCGGTAAAGGCGCTGATGGCAGTTATGCATACGTTGATGCACAACCTTTGTCATCCATGAATTATTACAGACTTAAAATGATTGATCAGAACGGCGGTTATTCTTATAGCAAAATATTATCGATCCGGTATGATAAAAATGCTTCTATTGCCATCTTTCCAAACCCGGCTAAAGATGTCGTGACTGTTCAGTTGCATATGCCGGCAGGCGCCGTATCGCTTCAGATAATTGACGGAATGGGACGCACAGTAAAGTCAATGACATTGCAATCATCTGGTAGCACCTTATCAACTTTGATTGATATCAGTGAGCTTGCCCGGGGGCAGTACTATATCCATGCAGGTAAGCAAGTGCTGGGCTTTATAAAACAACAATAAACACATTTTACGTTCAAGCACGTTCAGTAAAAAGAGGTGTCTCCAAAAGTAATTTTTGGGGCACCTTTTTCATTTTCGCCCTGTTTTAGTTTTCCGTTTTATGACAAGTCATTGGATCGTTAGGACACCCTGCGATTGGCGCCTTGTTTTAGTTCCGGTTCGCCTTGATCCAACCTCTTTGCAACCTCTATGGTACCTCTTTGGGTCCTCGGCGCCCGAGGACCCAAAGAGGAGAATCCGAGGAGAAACAGGCAGATTCCGAGGACCCAATGAGGCGAAAATTTGAAAATGTTACCAAACATCACAGGTTTTGAACCATTCGTCCCACCGTTTTCCTCAGGTCGTCCCAAAAAACAGAGCACTTTCGAGGAAAAATGACCAAACGTCCCACCATTTTCCTCGAACCGTCACACCATTTGCCGAACACCGTCACATTTTTGAAAAAGACAGTAGGCTGGAAATGTAGATTTGCTGTATCAGTCACTGCCGATGGAGTTTTCGCTCAGGGCTATCGGGAAGAGCGAACCCGCCCGCCCTCTCCGCGAGCAGCGACCGGTAAAGAAAACAAAACTAAAGTTCTTTGAAATAACAAAGTAATAACTGGCAAACTCAAAGGAATAGCCGTCTCAGAGCCGGATGATACTGATCCTTCCGGTTTTGATAAGATCGACGCAGAGAAAGTCAATCAAGCAATTGATGCCATTAATACAGCTTGTAGAGATAAACAAGTGGACAAAGGTGTAAAGCAAAAACTGAACTATGCCAAAAAGAATTGGCCTGTTGATATTAGCATCTATTCATCGCCATAAAACAAAAGGCCGCCTCTTTATTGGAGACGGCCCTTTAATGTGATGCTTTATTTGCTTACTAGCATTTATCGCATTTCTGACAAGACCCTTTCGGACAGTCCTTTGGACAATCTTTCGGACAAGTCTTTTCAGTACGTGCTTTTTTGTTGCTCTTTGCAGGACTCTTTGGATCGCCGTTAGCAAAGGTTACACTAGTCATAAGCATGGCAATAGTAGCCAATAGGAATAACTTTTTCATATTGAAAGTTTAAATGAAATTAAAATTGATTGAAGACGAATAAACTAGTGATATGTTTTAACAGCCATTCGGTGGCCGCCACACATCAGAATAATACAGGAACAAATAACCCGATTGAAAGAGGGAATATTCCTTGCTGCTGGTAGATGGCAGTTTTTCAGCCTTATCTGAAGAAGGGAAAGTAAATGAATAACACAGCGGACAATTCAAACAGCAGTTCGACGAATTGCACTCCTTTTGCTGTCTTTTACATGGGTGATGGCCCTTTTTGCTCATTTCCTTACAGCACATGCTTTTTCGTGCGGTAACATGAATAGTTAAGGGCATTGCTAATACTTCCGCAATATATAGCAGCAGGCAAAAAAATAATATGAGCCCTTTACATTTCAAAATATGCTGTTAGCTTAGTCAAAGTACTAAAAAATGTTCACGTTGTATTGATTTTTTTATGAATGCCAGAATACGCCATATCTCAAAAACTTCTTACCAGTACAATGCCCGGTCCGTTATTGTAAGTAGGAAAAACAATCGTATGCGAATTATGCTTCGAAGAAAACAGCCGTTTTATTTTCGGATAAAGATAGTAGGAGAAATCGGTAGATAATATTCCTGTACCAGCCCCTGCCAGTACATCGCTCAGCCAATGTTTATTATTATACATTCTCAAAAAGCCGGTAGACGCTGCCAGCAGATAACCGTAAACGCCATACCAGGGTGAAACATCTTTATATTCTAAACGCATAAATTCCGCCCCTGTGAATGCGTTCGATGTATGCCCCGATGGAAAGGACTGATTGCTTTCTCCATTAGGCCGGGTTTCCCCACTGAACTTCTTAATCGAAGCCACTACTGAGCTTTGGATCAATTCGGCCATACCCAATATAAAAACACGGTCAGGGAAATTATGCCGGCCTTTTACCCCTGCAAAGCCAAGCGCAAAAGTACTTGCAGCGGGAGCCCATTGCAGATAATTATCTAAATGTATTTGTTGGTGTGGCGCTTCGGTCCACAGCTCTTCTTTAATAGCTTCATTCCAGTCCTGAAACCAATCTGATTTTAAAGCAATTATACCATAAGCCACCATCGTTGCCGGAATTACTCTTGAACGCCAGTTAAAAGCAGGTGTAGGAAGCATTTCAGCCGAAGGCTTGCGCGAAAAAGAATCGATAATCCCAGAGTGAGCGTCAGTCTGCGGACTTTGTGCATTCACAGAAGAATATAACAATACAATCAGGCTAATCAGGACCAGTCTTTTCATACACATCCCTTAATATAGCAAATTTCCAATGCAATTCTGAGGATTTTTTGAAGTGTCAGGTAGTATGTAATAAGTTGAAGGTTGCAGATTACATAGTTCATTTTCTGACCCGTAACCTGCAACCTTTAACAATCGGCCCTTATTACTTCAAACCTGTTAACCTATCAACTTTTCAACCCACTTACTGAATACTCACCTTAATAATATTACTTATCGGCGGCAATGTGGTAAACCCATTCGGATTAGGTACCGCCTGAATAGGCTTTGATTCATCAAGAGGAGTACCGGCCAGATTAAACTGAGTAATACCCGCGCCCGGAAATTGATTCACCGCTGTACCATCATCATACAATCCGATTGCAGTTGAGAAATCTCCTTTCTGTGTGGCATCCAGATCATTCCCTGAAGTAGCAAAGAACCAATCGTTCGAAAATCCATACATCGTAGCAATAGCAATTCTATCACCTTTCATTACTGATAACATTTGCGACACCTTGCCACCATCAGCGCCATCCACTCTGGGAAGTAAAACCGTGTTCTTACCATCTTTCAACACATACACTGCTTTAACACCCGGCTTTGATTTTAGTGCTGCCGCCAGTATATCTGCATTACCTTTTTGTGCAAGGTCTTTCAACCCTTCACCACGATCATTTTCACCAACTTTATAAAAAGGATTTGCATCGCCCTGATATACTACAACCAATACCGGAGATAGTGGCGTAAATATGCCCGTCTTCCCTGTGAGATATGTGCTCAGTACTGAGTTATTACCTGCTTCAGCAATATTCGTAAGTCCATTGGCGGACAATTTACCAACCGAGTAAACAGGTTCCTGCAATAACAAAGCGCCGCCAGCTACATAAGAGATAGCCCATACACCCGGACTGAAAGGCGTTTCGTTAGCCGTGCCACCCGATTTATTAGTGATAGTAAGGGTGAACACAGAATTTCCATTATAAGCAAGCGATACCTGCATTAGTTTTGATGCAGCGAGGTAAGTATTACCATAATCATCCGTCCCGTTCACTTCTTTAATGTTTTTAGGAGCACTTTCTGCCACTCCAGGATGAACTACTGCCGATCCCGGCGCCTGATTCACACGGGTTCCATTATCCCAGAGTTTTATTTGTGCAGATACATCGCCGGTAATAGGGGAACCATCGTCATTGTATAATTTGATACCCGGATTATCCGGTGCAAAAAACAGATCATTGCTCCATCCATACATAGTGGCAAAAGTCAGCCGCTGATTTTTCGCAGCCGAAAAACTAAACGTCGTTGACTGACCCGGAAGGATCAGCGGGGGAGTACCGGTTCCCTGAAAAGTGCCCGTTTCAACCAGCGGTTTGCTATCCAGTACATTCTCGATCGTAATTGTCTCAGATTGGCTGGACGGCATACTATCTTTTTTGCATGAGGCCAGCACCAGTATGGAGGCAAGTAACGAACACGATTTTAATACGTTATATTTCATTTGTGGTGTATTTAATGGCACAAAGCAAATGAAACAGTATCCCACCCGTGTTGCAGAATTGTAACAAAAGTATCACAGTGGGTTAGTGTCATTTATTTAGCATCTTTGCTGTATATCATTATGGATACTAAAACAGTACTGATCATAGAAGATGATCCCAACATCGTGGAGCTGCTGAAAATTCATCTCCACGATCTTGGTTGTAAAGTGGCGTCTGAAAGCGATGGACAAAAAGGGCTGGCCTCCGCTAAGGAAGGCCAATTCCATCTTATTATACTCGACATTACTTTGCCCGGATTGAACGGTATGGAAATATGCAGAAGGATCAGGCAGGCCGACCGGCATACACCCATACTCATGCTTACTGCCCGGTCTGAAGAGATCGACAAGGTAATGGGGCTTGAAACAGGCGCTGATGATTATCTCACCAAACCCTTCAGCATCCGGGAATTTATTGCGCGCGTGAAAGTCATCTTCCGCAGAAGAGAAGAGTTTGCGACAGAAACTGTGCCTGCGCCTGCCTCTGCTGTTTTAAGTTTTGGTGGACTCGAAATAGACCTCGATAAACGAAAGGTAACGCTTGACAATATACGCGTGGATCTTTCACCAAAAGAATTTGAATTAATTACACTGCTCGCATCAAACCCGGGTAAAAGCTATAGCCGAAAACAACTGCTTAACCTCGTATGGGGATACGACTTTGAAGGCTATGAACACACGGTCAACACTAACATTAACCGGCTGCGTGCAAAAATTGAAAAAGATGTATCCGGTCCAAAATTTATTTTAACCACCTGGGGCGTAGGCTACAGGTTTAATGAGGAATTATAAAAATGTCGGTACGAACTATAAAAGGAAATCGTCTTTTCTGGAAGATCACCACTGTATTTACCGCACTTTTAATTGTGTTGGGAATCGTGTTCGTTATCATCGCTTCAAGGTTTTCCAGGTCCTATTATACCGCCGCCCATCAGGAGTTGTATGGCGATATAGCGCAACACCTCGCAACCTTTACACAACCTTTTAAAAACGGCAAGCCAGATACTACCGTTACACATGATATCATACATTCTACTATGGTAGCCAACCCCAGTGTGGAAGTGTATTTGCTCGATACCGCCGGTAACATTAAAGATTATGTAGTGCCCGATAAAACCGTTCAGATTCATCAGGTAAATATTGCAAAAGTAAAGCAGTGGATCTCGGCCCCTAAAATGCAACGGCCCATGGGGGATAATCCCAAACAACCCGGCGAACCAAGTATATTTTCTGCTGCACCTGTATATGAAAAAGGCCGGTTAGTGGGTTATGTATATGCCGTGCTCGCCAGTGAAAAACAAAAGGCAATTCTGCAATCCTTAGACAATAATCTGTATTTACGTCTTGCCAGCTATATGTTTTATGCCGCCCTTGCAGTCGCTTTTATCGTAGGCATTGTTACTTTTTTTCTCATTACAGACAGCATTTGCCACATAGCAGGCGTAGTGAAGCGATTTAAAGAGGGAGATTACACAGCCCGCATCGAAGGGTATGCAAAAGGTAACCTCGGCATGCTTACTTCCACTTTTAATGAAATGGCCGATGTTATCGTTGACAATATCGATAAGATCTCTGCTACCGATAAATTCCGGCAGGAGCTCATTGCCAATGTATCACACGACCTTCGCACCCCTTTATCCATCATGCAGGGATATGTAGAAACGCTTATGATGAAACAGGAGCAGCTTTCTCCGGCAGATAGAGAAAAGTACCTTGCCATTGTATATGACAGTAACCGAAAGCTCTCGGTACTCGTAGAGCAGCTCTTCCAATATGCCAAACTCGAAGCCAATCTTGTAACACCTCAAAAGGAGCCATTTATCATTTCAGAGCTCGCATCTGATATTATGATGGCTTATCAGTTAAAGGCAGATGAAAAGAAAATTCGCCTGAGTTTCCACACTCCCGATAATCTGCCTCTCGTATTCGCGGATCTTTCCCTCACGGAACGGGTGCTTCAAAACCTGCTCGACAACGCCTTGAAATATACTCCCGCCGGAGGAACAATTACTATTCTTTTATCTGAAACCAATGCCGGCGTAAAAGTCGCAGTAACAGATACCGGAATTGGTATTGCTCCCGAAGACCTTACACACATCTTTGAACGGTACAAACAGATCCATCCCCGGTCTCCTGAATCGAAGGGCATGGGAATTGGCCTCGCTATCGTGAAAAAAATACTCGAGCTTCATCAAACAGTTATAGAAGTATCCAGTGAGCGAGGTAAAGGAACTACTTTCAATTTTGAGTTACAGGCTGCTCTTTAAAGTTGCATAGCTTCAGACCGCCGTGCACGCTTTTTGGGCAAAACTGCACGGATATAGCCCAAAACGACACACTTATCAACTTCCCCTGCATAAACTGGCATAAGTATAAATGTTTTTTTAGTTTAGCACCTACTAATCAACATGCCTTAACCGAAAATTAGCCCCATGAAAATTGTAACCTTTGTCCAGTATATTATCCCGCGCAAACATTGCTTCCCTTCTTTAAATTGCTGTGCTTCATAAAACAATCCAACGGAATTGTTCTGCCAATGAAATAATCCTAAACCATTAGGTCTAAACTATCATTGATCCCTATGCCCTTTAACTCCCTGAAAAGGCTGCTTATAGTCTTTTTTATGCTGGTTTCTTTTATACCTGGTACAATCCGGGCGCAAAAGGCTTCCCCTAAAGATTTTATTTACATTGTAGCAGATGGAAAAGGCGATTATACGCGCCTGCGTTGGGCGCCATCGTCTCCCTTCCTGTGGCAAATGGGTAATCGTTATGGTTATACCATTACAAAATACCTCGTTTCAAAAGATGGGCACATGACCACAGGAGCACCCAAACAGGAACCGCTTTCTACCGCACCTGTTAAACCCGCCGCTTCCGATCTGATGAAAGCGCTCGGCGAAAGAGATTCAATGATAACGGTCATGGAATCGCTCATTTATGATAATAACGAAGCTTCGTCTGCCGGTCCCGGCGGCATTATGGGCCGCTCTTCCATGCTTACCCAACGGTTTAGCTATGCGCTGCTCATAGCCGATCTCGATTACAGGGCGGCGCAGGCTGCGGGCCTGGCATTTACCGACAATCATGTGCAAAAAGGCGAACGCTACATTTATAAAATAACTGTCAATCTGCCTGCAGACCTTCAGCATGAAGTACAATATAAAGAAGGTACCGTCTTCTGCGTAGGCGGTGAACAATGGAAGATGCCCGGTATTGGAAAACCCGATCTGGAAATAAGCGACAATTACGCCACCCTTCATTGGAACATTGAACATTTGACCGGATTTTATACGGCGTATGAAATTGAGCGGTCCGGTGATGGCATTCACTATACACCCGCAACTGATTTGCCTTTTATACAGATGTCTAAAGGCAAAACGCCCACGCTCGCCACATTTACCGATTCCTTATATCAGCCTAATACCGATTCAATTTATTACCGCGTCAGGGGCATCAATCCTTTTGGTGAAAGAAGCGCTTTTTCACACCCTGCTGCTCAGCGCAATTTCATTATCCCCGATTACCGGCCACATATCGATAGCATCCACAATATTCCCGGATCACTTATTCGCGTGTGCTGGCATTTACCCGACAGCATTACACGAAAAACAGAAGGCTTACATCTGCTCGTAGCCAATAAAGCCGATGGGCCCTATTTCCCCGTTACAAAAGACCTGCTGTCACCATCAGACAATGGGTATACCGATTCCATTCATTTTGTCAGCAGCTATTATAAATTGTCGGTCGTTTATAAGGAACAACATAAAACATATACCTCTCTGCCATACTTATACCAGGGTGAAGACTCAATTGCTCCCGCCAAACCTGTACTCGTACAGGCTGTCATCGATTCACTGGGTAAAGTAACGCTTCACTGGAAGGCAAATAAAGAACACGATCTGTTGGGGTACCGGGTTTTTCGTGCCAACAGCCTCTCTGAAGAATTTACCGAAATTACCCGTCATCCTTACGCCGATACCGTATGGCAGGATGCTATTAACCTCAATACGCTTACACCACATATTTACTATACATTGCTTGCTGTTGACCGGTATTACAATGCCTCGCATTATTCTGATACTGTCATGTTAAAAAGGCCCGACACGCTGGCTCCTGCGCCCGCCATCATTGCCAATACCATCATCAAAGCCGATAAGGTGTTTCTTGCTATGGTGGCAACCCAAAGCCCTGATGTAATGACCTACCTGTTGCAACGCGTGGATCTGGCCCGGCCAAAAGACACAGTCCTGCTCACGCAGCTACTGCCTTCAAAACAGGATTCATTGTTTTACAACGATACATCAGTTACAGGCGGCAACACCTATCAATACCTGCTTTTTACCATCGACAGCAGTCACAACCGAAGTGTAAACCATTCCGGCCTTGTTGTTTTTGAACCCGGATTTAGAAAAGCCGTCGATTTCAGAACCGCCATTGCTGACAGAACCAACCGAAACATACAATTGCAATGGGAGTATCCGCTTGCCGGTGTGGAGAAATTTATTATCTACCGCAACAAAGCAGGCGGTGCATTTACTACGCTCTGCGCCATTCCGGCTAGTGAAAAACAGTTTACCGATAAAGAAGTGAACATCAACAATACGTATGGATATAAGATAAAGGCAGTCTTTGGCGATGGAAAGCATAGCCTCATAAGCTCAGTAAAAGAAGTAATTTATTAATGTCGCGCTGTTAAGCGCGATCATGAAGCCCGACCCTATGAAAATAAAACTAATGCTGAGAAAAGAATTCCTGGCTTTGTTCCTCACAGCTCTTCTGCTGGGGAACAGAGTGACGGCTCAATATACCCTTGACGCCGTGGATCAGGTCAGTTTTAAAAAGGGAATAAAAGCCAGCGGAACCTTTAACCTGAGTTCTGTGGGGTATACCGCATCTGGTATTCCTGCGCGGCGCAATCCCTTCGATTGGTTTGCCAGTGCTTCGGTCAACCTTAACTTCTTTGGTATTTCAGCACCCTTTTCATTTAGTTACACCAATGCGCAATTGAATTATTCGCAGCCCTTCAACCGCATCAAGATCATTCCGCAATACAAATGGGTAAAGCTGCACCTCGGTTCAGGCTACATGAACTTTAATGATTACACGCTGGCCAATCACGTATTCAATGGTTATGGTATAGAGCTTACGCCCGGGCGATTCAAATTCGTGGCATTTAAGGGAGCACTTCAGCAGGCTGTACCGTATAACGTTGAAAACCCGTCGGCCATGGCTTATAAGCGAAATGCAATAGGGGTGTTGGCCGGTATTGACAAGGGGAGTTGGGGCCTCGAGTTGAGCGCTTTACAGGCAAAAGACGATCCGGCATCTATCCCCGTCATTCCGCCCATCACTACCGTATTTCCCCAGTCGAACCTGGCAACTTCCATTAAAGGAAAGGTGCAACTAACACGCTGGTTCCGGCTCGATGGTACATATGCTATGTCTGCGCTTACCACCGACAATCGCGACAGCGCTGCAAACGACAAAGAGAGCACTGGTACTCCCACAGGCGCTTATTCGTTGCTCGCTAAACTGTACCCCAAAAAGACCAATACTTCCTACTTCGATGCCATTGATTTCTCTGCAGGCTTCCTGTTTCAACGATTTAATCTGCAATTCAAATACAACCGGGTAGCGCCCGGCTATACTTCGCTCGGCGCCTATTATACCAACAACGATATGGAAAATTTTACCGTGGCGCCTGCTGTCAGTCTGTTTAGAGGTAAGATCAACCTCGCGGCCAATGCAGGTTTGCAACGGAACAACCTCGATCATAGTAAAAATGCTACCAACAAACGGTTTGTCGCTTCCGGTAACATGGCCATTAATCCCGGCCCGCACTGGAGCTTCAATACCTCCTTTTCAAATTTTACCATGCACACCCGGGTGCGGCCCCTCAGTGATCCTTTTTATGTGAACGGGCTCGACAGTCTTAATTTTTATCAGATCAACCGTACCCTAACGCAGATGGCTATGTATAACTGGGGAAATAAAGACATCCGGCAATCCATCATGCTTAACGTGAGCCATCAGCAGGCCGAAGACCAAACCAATACTTCTACCAACACGGGAAGTACCAGCACCTTCATCACGTCCAATGCTGCCTATACCTACATGCAGGTTCCGCATGCATTCAGTGTGTCGGCAGCATTTAATTATTATACCAACCATGTGCAGGGTATTCAATCCGATTATATCGGTCCCAGCCTTACCGTAACCAAAGGCTTTCTGCATAAGCTATTGCCGGTAAATGCCGGTGTCACCTACAATGCTACTACCGTAAATGGAAAGAATGCCGGGAATGTGCTCAACGCAAGGGTAGGAGCTTCCTGCAGTTTGCCGCCTCCAACAAATGCAGCAGCAATGCCAGCTGCCGGAAGTGGCGTAGCCAAAACAAACGGAAAAGTAAGACATACATTCAATTGCAGTGTTCAGTTTACCGGCAAGGGCGCCTATGCAGGAAACCCGGCCTATAAAGAATGGACAGTGAATACCGGATATGTAATGAGTTTTTAATAAGGATATAGAAAACCGTACGACTATGTTGATTCAGGAAAAACATATTAAGATGATCCGCCGGTATAGCCGGAAAGCATGGCTTGTTTGGATGAGCTTTTTTGTGGTATCGCTGGTACAGGCACAGTGCCCTGGCTGTACGTTGAACGTCGGCGGCAGGGGTATCTGGTATCCCGGCCGCATTGTGTGTGACCCCAACTGGGGAAATAACCCCTGGGGTGTAAACAGAAATGGCGGCTATGACCCGAGGTTTAGTCAAAACGGCGGCGTATATCCCAATAACGACGGTATGATAATCGCCGGCCACGACTTTCTTGTAAACGTTGCAACATGGTGCCCGCTGTACAACAACAAACTGTTTTTCTATGATCCTGTAAATAATTTCACCCGTTCTTTTACCCTTCCTGCGTATCCCATCACCCGCATTGCAGAAGAATCACCTTCTAACAAAAGGTATTCTGAATTAGGCATTATCTTTTCCACGTCTGGCAATCTGAACCAGCCCTGCCGGCCTCAGGCTATGACTATTACGCCCCGGGCAGGAGATGTGGGCTCCACCACGCAGATAACGGAAGTGCTCTATGGCCATGAAAATGCCAAAACATTTTGCGGGGAGTACTACGACCAGCTTAGCTCATTTTCCTATACAATAGAAGCACCGAAATGGAACAGCAATACAACTGACTTTCAAAACATCTGTCAGAACGTAGATCAGAATTTCAACCTCGCCAATTATTTTTCAGTTTCAGGTACTTCTTTTAACCTCGACTATGCAGGCGATACCACGTGGCAATTCCCGGGCTTTCCAGATTACAGCCACGATTACCAATATGACAACGGCCTATACACGCTGAATTACGCGTACATGTGGGTAAATGATCCCAGCGATCCGGCGGGCGGCTATGAAGTAATTGATCCTACGGTTCCGCCAGACACTGTGTGGAACTACCCTGGGTTCCCCAATTACACACAACAATATCAGCGCGACAATAATATGTACACCGCCAACCCAACGCTCATCTCTCAAATCAATCCTCACAATCTGTCGCCGGGCGTACATACTATTCTTGCTATTAAAACATACGACAACGGCTTGTACGACGCCAACTTTGGCTCGCATCGCGGGCCGGTACAATTTCCACTGACGTTCACTGTACTACCCGCCGCTCCCATTGTACAGAGTATCTCCGTTACACCTTCCTGTCCGCAGGCCGACAATGGTACCATAACATTAACCGGTGTGAGTGGTGGAGATAGCCATTACCGGTATATATTAAAGAGTGCGGGCAATACCAATCCATGTGTACCTGGTCAAAGCTGCTTTGATGGCTCTGCCTGGGGCGATTTTACCGGCAGCTCATACACCATTACTGGTGTTAAACCCGGCTCCTATTCGTTGTGGGTTATAAACAACGGAGCACAAACAGGCTCCTGTTATAGTACTTACCCTGTCAATATACCAAAGTTGTCTTCTATGGACACCTCGTCCATTGTTATACAAAACATCAGTTG
>Ga0105239_10001274_pt1 | contig 34004 bp, 17 predicted proteins | sample KBSC44metaG_FD_92761 | JGI IMG/M metagenome (GOLD analysis project Ga0105239, IMG submission 92761) | Corn rhizosphere microbial communities from Kellogg Biological Station, Michigan, USA - KBS C4-4 metaG | ecosystem: Host-associated > Plants > Roots > Rhizosphere > Soil | place: Michigan, USA... | reverse complement strand
ATATCGTTCCTTAAACGCATGAACAAAATGCGCCAGATTCTCAAACCCCACCGCAAAACACACTTCCGTAACATTCATACGACGATCCCCCAGCAGATGATATGCCTCCTCCAGCCTCCGCTGCTGTATCCACCGGCGCGGCGGCATTTGAAACACAGAATCAAACTTCCTTTTAAAAGAAGATAAGCTCATACCCGCCAAAAACGCCCATTGCTCCAATGTCAGCGACTCCCTGAAATGGGCCTCCATCAGTGCCGCCAGCGAAGGCTCCCGATGAGATGGTAAGCCCCTGATAACAGCATCAAACCCACGATTCGCATGCGCAGACAACAACAATAGCAACAGCTCGCGTATCTTCATAGGCAACAACCTCTCTATACGCTCCCGCTCATCCGGAGCCCGAAAATATTGTACCAGCTGTTGCACCAGTCCGGCCACCAGCACATCTTCCTTCAAATGGAATACTTGTCCCATAGAAGTCTTCACATCCCCGTCAAAAGCCTCACTCCTATTTCGAACCTCGCCGAAAGCTTGACGCTCCCCTTCCAACGACACCAACCATGCATCTGACAACCGTATCACCAACGACTGGTACCCAAGCAAAGGATCAGTACGCCGCTCCGTCCGCAGATAATTTCCCCTGGCAAGAAAAAAACCCTCGCCGGGACTTACCTCCAATTTTCCCTGGGAATGCCAGACAGTCTTATATCCATGTAATAAAAGACAAAGGACATGCTCCTCCAGCAAGAGTGTCGCCTTTTCCGCATCTTCATCCTGCCGGTAATGGATCATTTGAATGTCCTCCCCAAACGCCAGCACCAGCCTTCCATCTTTGAATATGTCCATCATCACATAAAAATACGCCGATTCCTCCACACCCGGCAGAACCCAAGGTTGTTGGCCAAAGACATTTTGATTAACTTCACTCCGGATTCAAACACCTAACTGACAATCGCTAACCGGATGCTCATTCTGTCGGTCCCGGAGAATATTCTATTATTCCTTTGTGGCTTCGGATTGCTGCAGGGCTTTCTTTTGGCAGCCGTCCTCTACTTCCATCCCCGTGCCGACAGATCCGTATCCACCTTCCTGGCGCTCTACATCGCCTGTGTCAGCGTCCCCATTCTCATCCCCCTCGGCCAGCACCTTTTCTCCTGGCAGACCATCATCTTTATAGACCCCGTCATCATCTTCATCGGTCCCTTATTATATTTTTATGTACGCAGCTTCCGGGAAACCATCACCTGGCGCAAAGCATGGCCCCACCTCATCATCTTTATCCCTTATGCTCTCCTCGCATGGTGGTCCTACGTCAATGTCGGTCTTAAATACCCACGCACCATCCACGTCCCCCCCGAGGTGGCCCATCACCCCTCCTCCTATATTCCCGTCACCGTCCGTTTCGTTCAGAGGCTGGTATACTATTTCCTTACCCGGCGTGAGCTGAATACCCACCAACGCTCCATCCGGAACCTCTTCTCCGACATCAGCCGCATCAACCTCAACTGGGTGCGCTGGCTCAACAACAGCATCCTCATCATCCTCTTTGCCATCATTATATTGTATATCATGATCTTACGCTACCCTGAGCACATTGGTCTCTGGCTGCTCATCTGTGGATGTATGGTCACCATATACATTTACCTCGCCGCCTGGCGGGGCGTCTCCCAACCCACCATATGGCAGGTCCAGCCGGGCATTGACAAGGCCGCTGTGGAAACCCTGATAGCAGAAGCCGAACCAACACCGGCGCCCGTCATACCCACTCGTCCCCGTAGGGCCGGCCTCAGTGAGGCAAAAATCAACGACATCACTACCCGTATCATCACCCTTATGGAGGCGGACAAGGTCTATCAGAATCCCGAACTTACCCTCCAGCAGCTGGCCTCCACCCTCCAGCTGTCCGTTCACAATCTCTCACAAGCCATCAACGACGGCCTGCAAAAAAGCTTTTATGACCTTGTCAATGGCTATAGAGTAGAGGAAGCCAAACGACTTTTGATCAACGATAAGGACATAAACTACACCATTCTCGCCATAGGTTTCGAGGCCGGCTTCAATTCCAAGACCACTTTCAACACCGTTTTTAAAAAATTCACGGGCCTCACACCTTCCGACTACCGTCATCTCAAAAACAAAGCGGCCCTCATTACCAATTAGTTAAAAAGTTCGCACGTACGGATTTATAGATCCGTACCACAAGTCGCGCCCCAATCGGTTCGATCCCATCGATCCGAACACTCACCCCATTTCAGCACCCCATTTTTGTGCTGAAAAATTTTACAACATGCATACAAAAAAACTCATCCCCCTTCTCCTCCTGGCAGGTCTGGCAGGAGTCGGCTTCCGGTCACTGGGGCAAACCACCCCCATCACACTTCCCCTGGATTCGGCCATTCAAATGAGCCTGCGCCAAAGTCACAGCCTTCATATAGATAAAGGCAGGATCGACGAGGCCAGGGCCAAATACCTCCAGGCCAGGGATAAAAGATTGCCCATGGCAACCATCAGCGCCTCTTATAGACGCCTCAGCGACAACGTCGACCCCTTTTCCGTCCAGCTGCCGGGGGGAGATACCAAGACCCTGAACCCGCAGGTGCTCAACCAGTATACCCCTACCCTGTCCATCTCACAGACCCTCTATGCAGGTGGTCAGATCAGGTACGCAGAAAGGTCCATGGCCCTGCTGGAAGAAGCCGCCCGGCTGGACTATGAACACAACAGGTCGGAGGTCATCTACAACGCCGTCAACACCTATTTCAACCTCTTCACATTACAGCAAACCCAGCTGCTGGTACAGGAGAATATCAACCAGGTTCGCCAGCATCTAACGGAGATCAGTAATTATGAAAAGAATGGGCTGGTCCTGAAGAACGATGTCCTCAAGATCGAGCTGCAGCTGTCCGATCTGGAACATACCCTGATAGAGACCAACAGCTCGCTGGATATCGCGGCATTCAATATGAATATCATGTTGGGCGCCCCCGCAGACACCCGCTACCTGCTGGAGGAAAAGGATGTCGACAGACAGGTGACATTAAAGAGTATGGATGAATACCTGGATGAAGCCATCACCAACCGGGCCGATCTCAGGTCCATCAATAAAAGAATGGGAGCAGCCATCCTGGGAGTAAAATCCGCAGCGGCAGGCTTCCTCCCCACCCTCACAGCCGGCAGCAATTATTATTATCACAATCCCAACCAGCGGGTATTCCCCATCGAAGACAGGTTCAAGACCACCTACGACATGGGACTCACCCTCAGCTGGAATATCCATTCCCTGTATACCAATTCACACCGCGTGGCCGAAAGCAAAGCCATCCTTTCCCAAACCCTTTCGTCAAAACAATTGCTGCAGGACGGGATAAAGATGGAAGTCAACTCGGGCTACCTCACCTACATACGATACAATGAAAGGATCCGCGTATCGCGGCAGGCAGTGGAACAGGCAGAAGAGAACTATCGCATCGTACACCATCGCTTCGAGAACAACACGGTCCTCATCAGCGACCTCACGGATGCCAGCACCCAATTGCTGCAGACAAAGACCCACCTGCTCATCGACAGGGCAGATGCAGGGCTCGCATATTACAGACTACTGAAAGCAGTAGGCACAGACAATTAAAATTCCTAACACTCAAAATTTATAAAAATGAAGATCAACAAAGCCAAACTGAAAAAATGGATCATGCCGTTCATCATCGGCAAACTCGCCCTCATTGGCATCGTCTGGGGCATCGACACCTGGATCTATTCCAGACATCATGAAGAGACGGACAACGCCCAGCTCGAAGGGAATATCAATCCCATCATCCCAAGGGTCTCCGGCTACATTTCCAATCTCAGGATAGAAGACAACCAATTGGTAAAGAAAGGAGATACGCTTTTTATCATCGATGACAGGGACTTCATCAATCGCGTACAGCTGGCCGAAGCCGCCTACAACAATGCGCTGGCGAGTCTGGAAGTGATCCGTTCCAACGTCTCCGCCGCCAACGCCAATACGGACATCACCAATGCCAACGTAGCCACCTCCTATGCAGCCATCAAAAATGCACAGGTCAGACTCTGGAAGGCCGATCAGGATTTCACACGCTATGACAACCTGTTAAAAGCCAGCTCCGCCACCCGGCAGCAATACGATGCAGCCAAGGCGGAAAAGGATGCGGCAGAAGCACAGCTGACGGTCCTGCAAAAACAATGGGATGCCGCGGTGAAACAAACCCAGGCTTCAAAGACACAGACAGCATCTACAGAGAAGCAGATTGGCGTAGCCCTCTCAACCATACAGCAGCGCAAGGCCGACCTCGACCTCGCCAGACTGCAGCTGAGCTACACCGTAATCACAGCCCCCACGGCAGGTGTCGTATCGAAAAAGTCTATCCAGATCGGACAGTTCATCAACGCCGGGCAAATGCTCTTCAACATCGTGGCCGATGGCGACCTCTGGGTAGTGGCCAATTTCAAAGAGACACAGCTGTCCAGGATCAATATAGGGGATGAAGTGGAGGTAGAAGTGGATGCTTTCAAAGGCTCTCCCGTAAAAGGTAAAATAACCTCCTTCTCGAAGGCCACAGGCGCAAAGTTCGCCCTGCTGCCCCCGGATAATGCTACGGGAAATTTCGTGAAGGTCGTGCAGCGGGTGCCGGTAAAGATCAATTTCTCACAGCATCCCGGTATCGTTCAAAAGTTCAGCGCCGGCATGAGCGTCAAGGTCGCCGTCACCGTAAAGTCCTAAAAATAAAAAACATTTAAAACGTATAACCATGGCAGTACAAGGCGCAAAAAAATGGATCATCACCGTGACAGTGATCCTTTGTTCGATGCTGGAGCTGATCGACACCTCCATCGTCAATGTCGTCACTAATGAAATAATGGCCAATCTCGGCGCCACCATGAGCGAAGTCAGCTGGGTCATCGCAGCCTATAGCATCGCCAACGTCATCGTCGTCCCCATGACGGGGTGGCTCTCGAGAACATTCGGCAGAAGGAACTATTACGTGATATCCGTAGCTATCTTCACCGTCGCCTCTTTTATGTGCGGACATGCACATAATATATGGGAGCTGGTAGCATGGCGCTTTGTACAGGGTATAGGCGGCGGCGCGCTGCTGGCCACTTCCCAGGCCATCCTCGTGGAAACTTTCCCCCCGGAAGAGATAGGGCTCGCCAATGCGATATTTGGCGCGGGCGTCGTCCTCGGACCTACCGCCGGTCCGGCCCTGGGCGGTTACATAGTGGATAATATGAGCTGGGAATGGATATTCTATGTCAACATACCGCTGGGCATCGCCGCGATCCCGCTGGCATTGCATTATATCTCTGGACAAAAAGAAAAACAGGATCCCAACAATAAAAAGCCTGTCGACTGGTGGGGCATCGCCCTGCTGGCCGTGGGAGTAGGCTCGCTGCAATTAGTACTGGAACAAGGCGACAGAGAAGATTGGTTTGAATCAACGATGATTATTACGGCATCCGTAGTGGCCGTGTTCGGGATCCTGTTATTTATCTGGAGAGAGCTGTCCTGTAAATATCCCATTGTCAACCTGCGTGTATTGAAAAGCCGTTCCCTGGCATCCGGGACCTTTCTCATGTTCATCATGGGTTATGGGCTGTACGCCTCCATCTTCGTCTATCCCATCTTCGTGCAATCATTCCTGGGACTCACTGCCACCCGGACAGGCCTCAGCCTGCTGCCCGGAGCAATGATCTCGGCCTTCTTTATGCCCCTGGTAGGAGTGGCGCTGAAAAAAGGCGTTTCGCCAAAGATCCTCATACCCACAGGCTTTATCCTATTTGCCATCTTTACCTATCAGTCCGGACTGGCCATGACATCCACTTCAGGCGAGCATGATTTCTTCTGGCCCCTGATCATCCGGGGTATTGCCCTCGGCTGTGTCTTCGCACCCCTGAGCACCATGTCCCTGGCCGGTCTCAAAGGAGACGACCTTTCACAAGGCTCGGGCCTCACCAATATGATGCGGCAGCTGGGAGGCTCTTTCAGCGTGGCCATATGCTCGGTACAGATCGAGCACGCCTATGCACACCACCGGACCACCCTGCTTTCACACGTATCCGCATTCGATCAGCCCACACAGGAAAGGTTTCAACAGCTCAATGGCTTTTTCCAGCTCAAAGGCTATGCCCTCAACACAGCCCACGACGCCGCCCTGAAAGCCATCGACTCCTCCGTATACAAGCAGGCAATGATACTGAGCTATATGGACGTATTCATCTACCTCGGCATCTTTTTCATCGTCTGCGCCCCCATGGTCTTTGTGGCCAAAGGACTGAAAAAAGGAGAAGCTATTCATATGGGCGGACATTAATAACAATTTTAAAACAAAAAGATCATGGAAGTCTTAATAGCAGCACCCGTTATATTGATAGTCTTTTTCTTTCCCTTATTGACAGGATTTATGGCCCAAAGCATGGGAAGGAAGTTCTGGCCCTGGTTCCTGCTGGGTATACCATTACCCTTCATAGCCAACATTATCCTGCTCTGCCTGCCAATAAAAAAAAGGCATTTGGATACCATAAAAAACACCTACAGTGAAAATTAATATTTAGTAATTTTACCCGGCCAACCCTACCGGGTAAAATTTTTTACAGCGTGAACTATTCCCTTCTCATTCGTCGTCTGACCTATATCTCCCTCATCCTTACATCCTGCCGCCACCACCAGTTGCGGAAACCCAACGACTCCTTTCTGGACGACAAAAGAATGAACGAGACCTCCGGCATCGCCGCCTCCGTTACAAACCCCGGTCTTTACTATGCTCACAATGACAGCGGAGACTCCAGCCGATTCTTCGCCATCACGCCCAACGGTCACCTGCAGGCCATCTATTATTTCAATGGTGACCCTTCCCTCCCGCTGGGTGTAAAGGACTGCGAGGACATCGCCGTCGGCCCGGGCACCGACAACAATGCCAGCTATGTATATATAGGTGACATCGGCGACAACAACGGCAAAAGAAAAGACATCGTTATCTACAGGATAAAAGAGCCTGCTCTGCACTTCCCCACGCCCTCCGTCCTGGTCGATCACCTGGACGCAACCCCTCTCGTGCTGCATTACCCCGACGGTCCCCGCGACGCAGAGACGCTCATGGTAGACCCTATCGATAAATTGATTTACATTATATCCAAAAGAGAAGACTCCGTACACGTCTATAGTACCCCGCTAGGCTTCAAAGCCCACGACACGGTCACGCTTACAAAAAATACCGATCTTTATTTCTCCGGCACGAACAAATGGATCACCGCAGGCGATATCTCCCACAAGGGAGACCAGATCCTGGTAAAAAGCTACAGAAAAGTATACTACTGGCCACGCCCCTCTCAGGAGCCGGTCTGGAAGACACTCCAGCGCCCGCCTGCCATCCTTCCATATATCGTCGAGCCGCAGGGAGAAGCCATCGGATTCAACCTCGACGGCACAGGCTACTATACCACCAGCGAAGGAGAAAGACCCGAACTATATTATTATGAGCTGCCGAAGTAAGATATTTCATTATGAGAAATTTCAATGAGATTCCTCATTTAGTCAGATAAAATTCCTGCGTGACGGGCTCGGCGGATTGATACAAGGGCGCTCGCATACGCCCCCATTGATAAGCAGTGACACCGCCTGGCAGACCCCCAACCCCATCAACACCCACATCGTACTCACAACTATTCGTCTCATGGCGTATCCGTTTTTTTCTCATTCCTGTCGATCACCTGCGTCCGTCCATCTTTTAGCTGCAGACGCACATGCATCACGGGCTGCCCCTGTAAGATCACCTGCGGAACAGCCCCGTCACGGGCTATCATAAATACTTTGGATAAAGAATGTAACACTACCCTGTCCCCTTTACGCAAATAGCTGCCATCGGCAATAAAATAATCCTCCACCTTGTCGGGACCCGCCTTGTCAGAGCTTCCGCTCTCCGGCCCACTACCCTCCGAATAACGCACGGCCATCATATACGCATCGGTCTCCCACCCTCCCAACACATTATTGCTGTTGCGATGCATCATCCGCCCATCCGCCAAAAGATTGAAATATACATCGGTCACCTTCCCATCCTGTCGGATCCGCACCCCGATCATATCCTTCCCTTCCAGCTTCTCTATCTGGGGCAGATTACTCCTACCCGCTCCGCCGCTCGCACCGGACGATCCGGTGAAAGCGTTCAACGGCTTATTATTTTCATCCAGCAAAATAATGGCATTGATAAATTTCTGCTGGCTGGACGGCTCAGGTGGCGAGATCGCATAATAAGGTATTCGGGTCTTTACATCGTGGTCCTTGTATCCAAGCCGCTCCTCCACCACCATCTTTTCCGGGAAGTCATGGGGATAGCCCATAGGCAGCGTCTCAGGGAAAAGAGGCCTCACCAACACGGCAGCATCCCCATTGGTGATCTCGAAGTCCGGCCCCTTTCGCTTCGCTTCCTGATCGAAATGCAGCAGCCACTCGAATTTACCGGCCTCATACCCCTTCACATCGTCGATCACGAGAATGACCTTGCCGATCCATAAAAAATGGCGGTAATTGCGGAGAAAATAATGAGCGGTTGGCCCTTCCGCATCGGCCAGCACATATTTGATATCTCCTCCATCCATCAGATGGTACAGGCCGCCGGGATTTTTCACCGCATGGTACTGATCCTGCGCATCCTGCGCCTTGCCGTTGAACAACATGACATTGTGCGCCTCGCTGCGGACAAAATAATTGCTGTATTCATCAGCGCCATAATAACAGTCCCCGCCATCGATCAACAGGTTCTTGCCTTTATGATACAGCACAAAAGAACCCGCATCGGCATGCGCATGATTCCAGGTAAAACCAGACTTGACACCCAACAGCGTGGCATTCGTATCCCACGACGTCCGCAGCGTAGCCCAGCCCATGTCTTTATAAAGAGCAGAGGGAGACAGATCGGGACCCTTCACCGGAGTACCCGGTGATGGGGAATATAGCAGTCCCATCGGATCATTCCTCCCAAACTCACCCCGGACGCCGCCGGCCTCGGCCTGCCGCAGATACCAGTAAAAGCTCTTTTTGGCAAACCCCAGCGCAACCATCAGTTTTACTGACTTCAGACCATTACCAAAAGGATTGGAATCGCCAAAGTTCAGTGACATCATCGCGCCGGTATTGGGGTAACAGTCATGTACAAACCAGTCCATCGTCTTTACCAGCACACTGTCATACGACATGGTCACGGGAGCAATAGCATGTGTCCACGCCAGGCGGAACAGGAGGTATTCGGAAAGCCCAAAATTGGCATACCCGACACTCTCATAAAATCCTCCATCCGCATCAAAGCTGGCTGGCTTATTGTCCAGCACGCTGCCTGAAAAAGCAAACCATTCCGCTGAGCTCCGCATCACCTCCTCCGCCCATTGACGGGCTTCAGGGATCTCATTCATCACCGCCAGCGAGGCAATACCGGCCTCATGCACTACGGCGCTCCACCAGTTATGCCCCATGGAATTCAGAGAATGTATCCGCTTGTCGGAAGATATCCAATCCCCTATAGATGGTTCGATACCCAGCCGGACGATCTTTTTCGAAATATCCTTACGTTCCTCAGCAGACAGCATATCATACAGACAATCATATCCCATCGCAGCATTGAAACATCCCTTGCCCGTTCCCAGCCCCGCATTCCATCGCGGTGTCCGGTCATCCATGCCATCCCATGCGGAACTATTTACCAGCTGCACCAGCAGGTCCTTTGCCCGCTGTGCATACTTTACGTCGCCGGTCATCCGATAGGCCAGGCAGAGCGTGCTCATATCTCCACCCTTTCCAGCCTTGACAGCATCATCCGCCTTACCCAGGATCAGCCGCCAGCTATTTTCTGCAGCCGTATCCGCATGCATCCTTTCCTTCAACCCCTGTATGGCAGCCGGTGTAAAAAAAAGATAAGGATGTGTGTTCCTTACCATCATAGGTAATATCGCACCGCTGTAAAAACTCGAGAAGTGGGCAGGACTGGCTTTCTCCACATTCACATGCGTAAGAAAGAACCCATACGTCTTATTTGTCTTGTCGATCCAGGGATATGCACCCGCCCATCCCGGACTGCTGATAAGCGTGGCCTCCCCTTTCTCATCCACTTCTTCCCGCCACTCACCCAACCCATAAACATCGGACCCGCTCCTTCCCCGCACACGAGCTACATACTCACCGGGCGCCACCCTGGCTGATCCCACTTGATCAGCCTGCATCTCGCGTATAGCCGCCTCCGATAGTACCCTCCGTCCCCGGTAAGTCCCTCCACCCGAGATCATTTCCAAAAAATGCGAATAATCCCGCAACGCAGTCCGCACACCTCCGCCAAGCATGGGATTATGCCCCTGCGTCGTATCCACAGGGGTGAAATGAGTAAAAGACATCCCCAGCGGACGGGCGATCTTCTCCTGGAACAAAGTCTCCCAGTCCTTACCGGCAGCCAGCTCCGCCATCCGTCCGGCCACCTGCATAGCCAGCCCTCCATAATGGAATATAGCCCCCGCCATCGTGTCGGCAGGAAGTATCGCAATATTGGATACAGACTCCTTCAATGACGAATAGTCATCCGGATGTCTGCCCACAGGCTGATAATCGGGATAGCCCGCGGTATGGGACAACAATTGCCGCAAAGTAGCCTCCCCCTTCCGGTCGGTCCATGAAGGAAGCCATTTCTTTACCTTGTCATCCCAGGACAGTCGGCCTTCATCCACTACGGCAGCAATAGTCGCAGCCGCCAGCCATTTACCCGCGGAGGCGACATACACGACAGTACCGGGACCATAGCTGCCAAAATATTTTTCATGGATCACACGACCCTCTTTCCCGATGATCAGCGAGGCGCCGGAATAATAGCCGCTGTCCACCCATCCATTTATCGTCCTGTCCAAAATAGAAAAGTCCTGCTGCAACGCCGCACCACGGACAGACAGCAGGAAAAAACAACTTATAGCAAGCAGTCCTTTATACATCGATCAATATTTCAGTAAATGTCACTTCCATGATCCTGATTGGTGGCAATAAATCGAAGTCCCTCCACATGCTCTCCCACATAAAAATGAGCCAGATCCCCAGTCTGATACCATACCGGCTTGCCCGGCATCCCATCCCAAATCACCCGCCCATTTATTGTAAGGTCCTCAAAAACTACATTTTTAATATTACGAACGCTATCATACCCCGCAATCACAGATAGATTCGTACGGCTCCCCTCATAGCTGATATTTTTAAAATAGACATCCTCGATTCCCCGGCCGGCAGCGGTATTGTATTTCCGGTTGTACATCACCCGCAGATTCACCAGCTGCCCCTCCCGGATGTCCCCCACACGAATATCTTCAAATCGTATGCGGCGCACGAGGTTGTCATCCCCCGCATTGATGCTCATACAACCCTGATAGTTGACCTGCGCCTCGGCCTGATCCAGGATGTCAAGACGGACAAACCGCATATCCTCCAGCGTATCATGTCCCTCGGGGTCACCATGCGTACCAATAAGGATAGGATGAGCCACATCAGCCCACAACACCGAATTTTGTACGGTGACGTCCCGCGTATTCCCATAGTAAGCCCACCGGTGCCCGTAAATGGCAATATTATCGTCGGAATTCCGCATGAAAAGACTGTCCATCGTCACATGCTGACTGCAAAATACATCAATACCGTCGTTGTTGCCCCCCGCGCTAATGGATTTGATATTCCGGATCCGCACATCCTCTGCATTCCCCATCAATACGGTATAGCCGGTCGGTATCACAATGATCCCGCTGATCTCTACATGTTTCGAGAACTCCACGGTCACGCCATCACCCCTGCCACGCCACTCTTTTTTCCAGCCATACTGATACATTACGCCCCGGCCGGTGATGCGGACATTGTCCGCATGACTGACTACAAATTGCCCCTGCACCACGGCGCCGCCGGCGATATAGACGGTTTTCCCACTGGGCACGGTCACAGTCCCCACCGGATGAAACCCCGGACCATAATAGATCGTGTTGGTATCGCTGCGATCCGGATGAAAAGTCTCCACCGGCGAAGCAAAGAGCTGGAGATTGTGAAATATGTCCCCATTCACCTCCACGGATAGATTACAGGGCCCTGACAGCGAAAAGCTGATCGTCTGCCCCTTCACCACCGGCTTCACACCCGCAGAAAGAGGGCGGATGCGCACACTCCGGATCTCTCCACGGTTGTATGTCACGGATACATCCACCTTGCCGGAAAGATCAAAATAGGCCATGGACGATGCCTCCGGCACATGCCGCGCATTCTCCACCCTGTCTACCTTCACAAGATATACAGCCAGGTCCTTCCACTTCCCGCCCGGACTTTTCACACGCACAGTAAGATCCCTATTCATGGGAACCCCCTCGGGCGCAGGATAAACATCCTGCGCCCGGAGGGCCGCCACAGAAACAATAGCCATCAGAAGGCAAACCATCGGTTTTATCATAGTAATATCCTCAAATTACTTCCACCTAATTTTCATCGGTTTATTGCCAGCCCGGATTCTGCGCCAGGTTGGGATTCAGCTGTATCTGATCCAAAGGTATTGGCAGCAGATAATTCTTCTCGGCAAACTTGCGCTGGCTCGCCGGATCGGCAATGATGTCCCCATCTGCCGTCAGCGGTTTGTTCAAGGTCGGATACTTGGTCGCATACTGTGTTCCGGTATAACGAACACCCAGCACAGGCTGATCCAGCTCCGCTACAGCAATATACCAGCGTTTCAGATCATCCATACGGAAACCTTCTCCCTGCAATTCCACATTCCTTTCCCTCCGTATCTCCGTACGCATATCCAGCCCGTTGGCGGCGACAAATGCATTGCTGAGCTTGGGCATGCCGTTGTCGGTATTCACCCGCATACGGACAAGGTTCAACGATACATCCAGATCGGCATCGCTGATACTTCCATTGCGCTCGAATACAGCTTCTGCATAGTTCAGATACACTTCTGCCAGCCGTATCGTGGGATAATCATATCCTTCCTGGCTATTGGGCACCTGACGCTCAGCAGCCCATTGCTGGTTGCCATAGCCGCTGATATTGTTGGCAAACGGATCAAACGTCCGCGAAATAGCCAGGTCCGGCGCACTCCAGTCCCAATTGATATGATAGTTGACGGCATTCTGCCAGAATCTGTAAAAAGGCATACACATAAAATAACGCATCCGGTTGTCCCTGTTGCGGAATTCAGATACCATGGAGTCACGGCTAAACCCTGTGGTGGTCTTGTCGATAGGCAATCCATCATTGCAGAGATACATATCCGCCATCTTACGGGTCACGCTCGCTCCCAGCGCCCCAAATGAGATCTGGTTGGGGATGGTCTTCAACAGATTGTTGGATTCATACCGGACAGAAAGAATATACTCGTTATTGGCCGACTTGGTGATATTGGCGGGGTTGGACTTTTCATTCTCCAGGATAAACAGGTACTTCAACGCGGAGTCGCCCAGCGCGGCAGGTTTGAACAGGCTGTACTGATTGGTATTGATCACGGCCAGGCTGTTTGAGATCGCCTTATCGAGCAACGCATTGTATCTCGTAGCATCCCCGTTCCTGAACTTCTGCCAGGTACCCTCATAAAGACAAACCCTTCCTAAAAAGGCCTCGGCAGCCTGCTGACTCACCCTTCCTTTGTCGGCAGCCCCGATAGCTCCTTCCAGCGGCAGATCAGGGATCGCGGCCTCGAGGTCCGAAATGATAAAGTCGATGGTGGAGTCCCGGCTGCTCCGCGCCGCATACAGCTCGGGAGACTGCATGCCGATCATATTCTTCGCGAGAATAACCCCGCCATAGGACGTCAGCAGCTTGTCAAAATAGACATAGGCCCGGAAAAATTTCGCCTCGGCGACATATATTTTGATATCGCTCGGATTGGCGTACGTACTGGCCTTTGTCAGCAGGTTGTTGATATTGCGTATCCAGGCATAAGCATTATTGTAGTTCGCATCCGTCGAGATGGGAGTATTGGTCCCCCTGGCGATGGCCCCGAGATCCGTACCCAGGTCGGTGCCGTTGTGACCGTCGCCGTTGCTTTGGCTGAAGGTCCGCAGGTAATTGTAAAAAGCATTGTCCGCCAGCTTGAAATCATTGGGCTGCTGCCAATACGTGGCATTCGACGCCTGGTCCAGCGGTTTCAGATCCAGCGCTTTCTTACAGCCTCCGGTGGACGCCATCGAAAGGCTTACTGCCGCGATCACACCGTATTTCGAAATTATTTTTTTATAGTGCTTCATAATTTTCATTTTAAGGATGTTACAAAAAGGACTAGAAAGTGACATTCACGCCAAAGGTCAGTAGACGATAGAAGGGATATCGCTGCGAGCCGCCGGCTATATTGTTCGTTTGCTCGGGGTCCCATTTATCCTGTACATGGGTCACTTCCCAGAGATCATTACCGGAAACATATACACGCAGCCCCTGCAGTTTGGCGCGACGGGCGATCTCCGCAGGCAGCGTATACCCGATAACGATATTCTTCAGGCGAACGTATGCACCGCTTTGAAGACTCCAGTCGGACAGCTGATAATCATACCCATTGTAATTCCCGAAACCGCCGTTGTTGGCCGTAGTAAGGATTGGCAGCGGCGCATTGGGATTCTCAGGCGTCCAGGTCTTGCCGACCCACCAGTTTGCATGTCCCTGCCAGATGGTGCCGAACGGAACGCTCCAGTCGCTGCGGCGATAGATCAGACGCCGGCCTACACCCTGGAATACCACGGAAAAGTCAAAACCCTTATACTCTGCACCCATATTCACGGCAAAGACATACCGGGGATCGCTCCTGCCCAGATACGTCACATCACCGTCCCCGATGGGCTTGCCGCTGGCATCCGTTTTTCCCAGCAGGTTCTGGCTGGCGCCGGCATTGGTCAGCTTACCATCCCCATTGAGGTCCTGGTACATATTCATACCCTTGATCACCTGGGATGCTACGGTAGGCATACCGATGCTGTTGTTCGTAGCCAGCGCTGCATAATCTGTTGCCTGCTTGTCGGTCTGGATCCGTCCCGCATATTTCAATCCGAAATAAGAATTGATCGCATACCCCTGGATATTCAACATCCCCTGGGTGATATTGCTCGCACTAAGCAGCCTGGTGATCTTGTTGCTGTTGTCGGTCAGCGTACCGCCGATATGATAGCTCACCTGCCCGATCTTGTCTCTCCAGTTCAATGCTATTTCCCATCCCCATACATGAAGGTCTCCCACATTCCGGTACGGCGCGGAGAATCCACCGACAGAAGGGAACTGCTGTCTTAAAAGCATATTCCTGTTCTCCTTCCAGAAATAGTCGAAGCTGCCGCTCAGCCGGTTGTTCAGCACGCTGAAATCCACCCCGATGTTCTTGTTCACCAGCTTCTCCCATGTCTTGGTAGAATCCGTAAGCGTAGCGCTGGGAGTTGCCGTAATGCTGCGGGAAGACCATCCTCCCAGGATCGGACCACCATTACCCAGGTTCACCGTGGGAATATAGTCGTAAAATCCTATCAGCAGATTACCATTGGCATCCTTGGCGCCCTGTCCGCCCGCAGTGCCATACGCGCCGCGAAGTTTCAGCTCATTGATGAAATGGATGTCTTGCATGAACTTCTCCTGGCTGATCCTCCAGCCGGCGGAAAATCCATCATAGAACAGCCACCGGTTGGAGCTGTAGAATCGGGAGTTGCCATCATACCTCCCCTGCACCTCCAAAAGATATTTTTCCTTGTAAGAATAGTTTACTCTGCCGAAATAAGACCCCAGCGCCCAATGGTTCTGTGTTTCACCATTGCTATGCGTGGTATTGTCTCCCAACCCCAGTCCAAGGGAAGGCACATCATTGGTGGCAAGATAGCTGGTAGTGGTGCTGTAGGTGTCATACTCGTCCCGCTCGTAACTCGCACCCAGGGTCGCGCCAATGTTATGGTCATCCAAAAAGGTCTTCTTATATTGAAGGTAAGCGTTGAGATTGTAGTACACATCCTGGGTATTGGCCCGGGTATAATAAGATTGCTGCTGCGTAGGGTTGCCCTGGTATTGATAGGTCTCCGCGTAATTGTAAATATTGGGGATGGCGCTATACTCCACCCTGCCGTCCTTGTTGAACCAGTTATACCCCGCCTGACCGACAAAATTCAGGTCCTTCGTGATGCTGTATTCGAGCTTCGTATTCAAAAAGACCCTCGTGTCATAGGTCTTGTTATCGCCTCCCAGCTTCAACAGCCAGTTACGGGCGGGCTGCGTACCCCACGCATAAGGCTTGCCATTGATAGTGGCCACAGGGAAGCCGGGCTGTGAGCTGTAATCTATCACGCTCTGACGCGTAGGTATTATCACATTGTTCTTCTGAATGGAAATATTGCTGGATATCTTCAGCTTGGAAGAGAATGTATAATCATGCGCCAGCGAGATGGTGTACCGGCTGTTGTAATTGTCGCCCCATTTCAACATGCTGCCGTCATTGAGATAACCCAGCGACAGACGATATCCCATCTTATCCGTACGTGCGGACACGCTAAGATCATGCTGGGTGGAAACAGCCCTGCCGTTCCCCCATAGGACGTCGATAGGATTGGTATTGAAAAAAGTATAATCCTTTACATCCGTAAATCCTATATTGTCCACATAGCCAGGCGTCGTCTTATCTATATAGAGACTGTCCGGCCTGTTTATCCAGGCATTCGCATACTTGGTCCAGATCCAGTTCGGATCAGCTACACCATTCGGCGAAGCATTGGATATGGCCTGCAGCATGTATTTGCCGTATTGGTCCCCATTCAGGAACTCAGGCCTCAATCCCATTCTCTTCTGCGAGACGGATCCACTGTACTCAATAGTGGGTTTGCTGGATTTCGCCCGCTTGGTGGTGATCAATACCACTCCCCCGGCGGCGCGCGAACCATAAATGCTCGCGCTGGCATCTTTCAGAAATGACATATTATCGATGTCCTGCGGGTTGATGGAATTCAACGCGCTCAGGTCCTGCAAAGGCACTCCGTCCACCAGCACCAGCGGATCTACCGAGCCATTGACGGAACTGGCGCCCCTGATCTGAAATGCCCATCCCTCTTGTCCCGGCGCCGCGGAGCTGCGCGTGACGACAACACCCGGTACCTGCCCCTGCAAGGATGCCAAAGGATTGGATACCACACCCCGGTCCCTGAAAACTTTTGAGTCCACGGTCGCTACCGCTCCCGTCAGGGTCGCCTTCTTCTGCGTACCATAACCCACCACCACGACTTCTCCAAGATCCTTCGGCCCATTGGCCACAAGCCGCAGATGCATCACCCCGGTCCCAACAGGCACCTCGGTCTCCTTGAATCCAACACTGCTGATGATCAGGGTCTGTGCGGAAGCCGGCACTGTCCATGTAAAAGCGCCGGTCGTGTCGGTAGTAGTGCCGCCCCGGACACCCTTGACACGGATCGAAGCGCCTGTCACAGGCTCCCCTGTGGAGGAATTGACCACCTTGCCGGATATAGTCCTGGTTGTCTGGGCCATCAAGGCCACACTCCCCGCTAGAAAAAAGATCAATAGTAGAAATGGTGGGAAAACATTCCTGCGTAGTCTAAACATGCTTCTCATAATGGCAAGTTTTATGCTTTGGTTAAAAAAATGATTCACAATCGTTCACAATGATCCAGAACGAACCTCCGGTTCGTTGTCCGAAGGACAATCATTAGATTCACGCGAACGTGAGTTTCCTGTGCTCCACCCTCACGGAAGACTCCCTTTCGATCAGCTTCACGGGCAGCACGGTCGTTTCTTTTGTCAGCTCCTTCTCCCTGCCCGACAGACACATCATCAGCTTCCGGACAGTCTCTTCCGAGATCATCTGCACGGGTTGCGCAATAGCGGTAATGGAAGGGGAGAATAAGCCGAAATGGGTATTATCGTCAAATCCGACGACACCGATGTCCTCCGGAATGGAAAGGCCCAGCTCATCGATGGCCTCCAGTCCGCTTATAGCCAGGTAGTTGGTGGCAAACAATACGGCGTCCAGCCCGGTATTTTTCTTCAAAAAACTCTTGATCTTCGCGGCTGCAAGAGTATCCTCCGTCCCAAAAGGGATCTTCAAAACATACTTCTCCAGCTTATATTCCTTTATGGCTTTTGTATACCCGTTCAGACGCCCTGTCATCTGTGTCTGGCGCGAATCCAGCGTAACAAAACCTATCTGCTTATAGCCGTTCTCCAGAAAATGCTGGATAGCCTGGAAAGACCCGTTGTAATTATCTACCACAACGTTGTGCGTAGCCATACCGGGGAAATACCTGTCGAAGAGGACGACGGGTAGATTGTCTTCCATCAAGCCCCTGATATCTTCCTCTATACCGGGCGGAGGCGCTATGATATACCCGTCCACCTGCGTATCCCGGTACACCTTGATGAGTTCCTTCGTGATGGCCGTATCATTGCTTGTGCTGGAATAGAATATCTTATAATCGTGCTGATGCGCCTTCTCCTCGATGATGCGCGCAATGCTGGAGAAAAATGGATCGGAAATGCCTTCTACCAGCATGCCGATGATCCTGCTCTTGCCCGTACGAAGGCTCTTGGCCACCCGGTTGGGGCGATAGCCCATTTTATCGGCGTATTTGAGGATCTTATTCTCCAGGGCTCTGCTGATACGCTTCTCGGAAGCCTTTCCGTTCAGCACAAAGGAGACAGTGGCGGAAGAGACTTTCAATTGTCTGGCAAGGTCATGTATGGAGATCTTCTTTTTCAATGGCGCAATTCGTTTGGTATATTCAGCTTAATCGATTAAGCTACTTTTTTTCAATAGTGTCAAAATAACAGTTATTTTCGTGGACAATAGATCAAACGCTTGTATTTATTTAGGCAAACGTTGGCATGACAGTGTTCTGAAAAGCTCTTGGATGAAGGAAAGGAAGCGGTTTTCCAGGGAGATAGCTTAATCGATTAAGCCCCCATATCTAACTTTAAAGTTACACGCGCAAAAGGGCGAACGCGCCGGAAAGGAACGGGTTTATTTATGCAAACGTTGGCACAAACCAAAATTGTGAATTCGAAAAAACTGCAGGTATGAGGTTGGAAAGCATTACCATAAAAGACATTGCCAAAGCGCTGAATCTTTCTTACTCCACCGTATCACGGGCCCTTAAAGACAGCTATAAGATCAGCGAACCCACCCGCAAGCTGGTCCAGGAATATGCCGAAGCGCATAACTACCGCCCCAACCTTATTGCCCAAAGTCTCAAAAGTCAGCGCAGCCGTAGCATCGGCGTCGTCCTCTGCAGCGTCCCCAACGTATTTTTCTCCGAGGTCATCAGCGGCATCGAGTCTGTAGCTTATAACAGCAACTACCTCGTTATCATCACACAAAGCCAGGAATCCTACCAACGGGAAGTAAAGAACGTACAAAACCTTGCCTGGCGCTCGGTAGATGGATTGCTGGTGTCCCTGTCCACTGAGTCGCAGGACCTCAGCCATTTCGCCCACCTGCATGAACAGGGCATGCCCATCGTTTTCTTCGACCGTGTCACGGATCAGCTAAAGACGCATTGCGTAGTAGCCGACAACGCAGGCGGCGCTTACAAAGCCACCCGGCACCTCCTCGACCAGCACCGGCGGAAAATAGCCCATATCACCAGCTCGCCTCATGTCTCTATCACCCGCGAAAGAATAGAAGGATACGAAAAGGCGCTCCAGGAATCGAACATCCCCCTCGACCCTTCCTATATAAAGTATTGTACGCATGGAGGAATGCTCTCCGAAGAAATAGAAAAAGCCTTGGACGAGCTGCTGGCCCTCCCCGATCCGCCCGATGCAGTGTTCTGCGCTTCCGACCGCCTCACGCTGGGATGTTATTCGCTGCTGCATAAAAAAGGTATAAAGATCCCCGGACAAATGGCCATCGCCGGCTTCAGCAATTTCAACTTCCCGGAATTGTTCTCTCCTTCTCTCACTACTGTTCGGCAACCAGCCTTCGACATCGGCAAGACGGCAACCGAGCTGCTGATCGAACTCATCGAAAGCAAAAGACCGGTCACTAAATTTGAACGAAAAATATTCCCTACCGAATTATTTATCAGGGACTCCACTCAAAAATGAGGAACTAATACACACATCCTGTACCAACGTTTGCACAGATTTATCATCGAAGGTTAACCGTTTTAACAAAAAAACTACGCTACTTTTAAAGCAACACTATTAACCATTTCACTTTAAACCTAACGACGATGCCTACATGCTTTACACGCTGCTGCACCTTCCTGTTTACTATTTTCCTAACCTTCCATCCACACGCTGAAGCTCAGACCTTTATACATCCAGGCGGCCTGCATACGCAGGCCGACCTCGACAGGATGAAGACCCAGGTAGCCGCAGGCGCCCATCCCTGGATCGACGACTGGAACGTCCTCATCACAGACGCACAGGCCCAAAACACCTACACAGCAGCCGCCCAGGCCAACATGGGGGCCAACCGCCAGCGGGCCGATGCCGACGCCCATGCAGCCTATCTCAATGCCATCCGCTGGTACATCTCCGGTGATACTACTTTCGCCGCCTGCGCGGTCCGTATCTGTAACGCCTGGTCAGCGGCGGTAAACCAGGTCCCTACAGGCACGGATATACCGGGTCTCAGCGGTATCCCCATCTTCGATTTTGCGCTGGCCGGGGAAGTGCTTCGCATCTATCCCGGATGGGCGGCGGCCGACTTCACCCGCTTTAAGAACATGATGACGACCTGGCTCTATCCGGTATGTCATAACTTCCTCACCAACCACAACGGCGCCTGTATCACCAACTACTGGGCCAACTGGGACGCCTGTAACCTTGGCGCCCTCATCGCCATGGGTGTCCTCTGCGACGACACGGCCAAATACAACGAAGGGGTGAACTATTTCAAGACAGGTGCGGGCAACGGCAGCATCATGCATGCCATCGATACCCTGCTGCCGGGCAATATCGGACAATGGCAGGAGAGCGGCCGCGACCAGGAACATGCCCAGCTCGGCGTAGGACTGCTCGGCTATGCCTGCCAGGTAGCATGGAACCAGGGACTCGATCTTTTCTCTTATTCCGGCAACCGTCTCCTGGCGGGCGCCGAATATGTCGCCCAGACCAATCTGTGGCGCCCCATACCCTATATATATTATACCAACTGCCAGAACGCCAACCAGGACTGGGTCTCCATCAACGGCCGGGGCCGGCTGGACGATCGCCCCATCTGGGAGCTGATATACAACCACTATATAGTTCAACAAGGCCTTACCTCTCCGGGCGTCCAGTCCATGGCGCAGCTCATGCGGCCGGAACACGGCAGCGCCGATCATCTGGGCTATGGTACGCTGACCTTTACTACCAGCGCAACAGCTTCTCCTTATCCACCCTCACCTATTCCATCCGTTCCCGCTGGACTGACAGCCACCGCAGGCGTTTCACGCGTATCGCTAAAATGGGTGCTTTCTACAGGAAACACAGCTCAGGGCTACGTAGTAAGACGCGCCACCACCAGCGGTGGACCCTATACCACGGTCTATTCTTCCAACAATAACACCACTCCTCAATACACGGACGCCAGCGTCGCCAACGGCACTACCTATTACTACGTGGTCGCCTCCACCAACCAGTCAGGTACCAGCGCTAACTCCTCCCAGGTCTCCGCCACACCTGCCGCGGCATCCTCCTTACCAGCAGGATGGTCAAACCAGGACATAGGTACGACAGGTATTGCCGGCAGTGCCACATATGCCACTGTCGCTAACAGCACATACATCGCCACGGGCGCCGGAACAGGTATCAGCGGCACGGGTGATGCCTTTAATTATACTTATACCAGCGTCACAGGAGATTACACACTCACGGCAAGACTGATCAGTATCACCGGAACGCTCAGCAGGACAGGGATCATGATCCGCGAATCGCTCAGCCCGGGAGCAGCAACGCTCGTTATGAAACTGGGCGACGCCGGCTGGCGCGAGGCGGGATTTGGAACACGCTCCACTACAGGCGGCTCCATGACCTATGTAGGAGGTAATGACTATACGTGGTTGCCGGCCTGGTTCCGGCTGCAACGTTCAGGCAGTACCTTTACTGCATACGAATCCTCCGACGGAGTCACCTGGTTCACGGTAGGTACCAGTACGGTGTCGATGGCCAATACCTACTATGTTGGACTGGCAGCCTGCTCGGGCAGCGCCAGCGCTTCCGAGACATCTACATTTGACAACGTGTCGGTGGTCGCAGGAACACCCCAGCCTATCCCCAACGGCACTTATAAGATCCTGGCCAGACACAGCGGCAAGGCGCTGGATGTAACCAACAACGGAACGGCCAACGGCACCAACGTACAGCAATGGACGGCCAATGACTGCACCTGCCAGCAATGGTCACTGACCTACCTGGGCAGCGGCCAATACCAGATCATGGGCGCCAGCAGCGGCAAATCACTGGACGTCAACGGTGGCTCCACAGCCGATGGAGCCAATATCCAGATCTGGACCTATAACAACGGGAGCAACCAGCACTTCACCTTCACACCTACAGACGGTGGATATTTCCGCATTACACCGGTCAACAGCGGCAAGGCAGTGGATGTCAACGGCTCCTCGACAGCCGACGGCGCCAACGTACAACAGTGGACATACAATGCAGGCTACAACCAGCAATGGCGGCTGGTAGGAATACTCAATAACCTATCCACCACCATCACCGCAACAGCCAGCCCCACCATAATAAATATTGACGAGACGGCTTCCAGCCAGACGATGGTTTATCCAAATCCGGTCACAGGCAGCAGCTTTTTTATCAGGACAGGCAACAGCCTCATCGATAAAGATATGCTCATCCGGATGTATAGCGTAAATGGAGACATGGTCATGAGCAAATGGGTCCGGCAAGGTCAATCCGGGTTGATAGAAATAAAGCTTACATCCACCCTGTCATCGGGAGTATATCTCATTCAGCTGGATGATAAGCACACAGTAAGGCTGGTCATTAAGAAATAGCTGCTTATCCGGAAGTATTGGATCATTTCGCCGGCTTCAACCATATAGCCTGTCCGCCGGATGGCCCAAGGTTCACAGCCAGAACAGTAGAAGCATCTACTTTTTTCTGTTCTCTCCGTACATGGGTTGCAGTAACCACGGCCGGATCATCCGAATAAATGGTGGCTATATATTTTCTTCCGCGAGGCAAAAAGTTAAATGCAATATTGGCTCTTCGGGCGCTGTCATTCGTGATGGCGCCCAGGAACCACTCTTCACCCGCACGCCGCGCCACGGTGATATATGCTCCCGGCTCTCCCTCCAATACCTTCGTCTCATCCCAGCTGGTCGGTATCTTTTCAAGGAATTCCACCTCCGGCTCGCCCTTATACGCCGTAGGCTTGTCATACCAGAACAAAGTCTGTAAGGGACTGTAATAGATGGCAGCCAGTGCGAGCTGATGCCCATGCGTAGTCTTGATACGATGATCATAATAACAAATGGTATAATCCGCCGCTCCCGCGATATACCGCGTGAAGGGCAGGATAGTATTATGCGTAGCATCCGGCATCTCTTCATTCCCCCTGATCCCCTCGGCTGTCATCAGGTTGGGCCAGGTGCGCTGTTCCCCTGTAGGCCGCCATTCGTCATGTATATTCACCATCAGGTGATGAGCCGCTGCCTTACGGATGGCCTCTTCCAGCCAGGTGGTCCACCGTTGCGATCCCAGCTCCACAAAGCCAAACTTCACCCCCTTGATGCCCCATTGCTCATACAAAGGCAGGATAGTATCCAGCTGCGTAAGCAGGGACTGCTGGTTGACATAAAGCCACACGCCAATCCCCTTCTCCTTCCCATAACGCACGACCTCCTGCATATCGATAGGCGCTACGACCTTTGTTGCATCGGTATTAAAGGTCATGGCAGGCCCATACCATTTCCAGTCGAACAAAATATACTGCAGCCCGTGCGCCGCGGCAAAGTCGATAGCAGCGCGGGCTCCATCCGTAGTCAGCGTCATTTCCCGGATGATCTTGCCGGGTTTGACCCAGTCGGTCTGCGCAAGGGTAGAGGGCGGGTTCAGGTTTAACAGCAGGTCTTCATTTCGAATAAGATCAATTGCCTGCTCACCCACCATCATCACCCTCCACGGGCTACCGAAATAAGTAATGCCATCCACCGCCCCGAAGAGAGAAGTACAGATGGTATTGGGCTTGTCAGCACTCAGCTTGAATTTTGTACGCGCATAATCCACCATCTGCGCCTCCGCCAGACAAACATAGCTGCCATCTGCCAGCTGTAACGTCAGCGGCCGCTCGGACTCATCCGGCCAATCCTTCAGGGACACCAGCCGGTATGGCCCCTGCGCCCAGGAAGTAAACCAGGCCTTGGTTCCCGGTGGTAAAGTAAATTCCGTATTTTCCTCCGTGATATGGTAATAGACGCCGGTAGGGTTCTCCGGAAAATAATACCGGATGGCGATCCCCCCATCATAAGCCCGGCAGATCAGGTCCATCCTATACTTCGGCCTGTCCGCCCTGACAAAATGCAGGGTCACCTCATTATAATGATCCCGCACCTCCGACTTCTCCCCATACAAAGGCCGCCAGACAGTATCCCGCTGATCGATATCAGCATGCTGAAAGACCAGCCCGGCGCACCAGTCTCCGGTCGTATCCGGCGGCAGCGCCAGCGCAGACTCCATTATATGATTATCCATACGGATATCCAGTCCCGACTCCAGGATGACAGGACGCCCTTTAAATGACACAGAATAGAACAAGCGCTTCCCCCCATCACTTATCTGCCGTTGATACAGCTCTACCTTGAGCCCCCCATCAGGAGAGCTAACCCGCGTTCGGGTTGCTTCTAATATCTGGGCGCTCACTCCATCCATAAACAACACACCTGACAATAAGAACAATAATTTTTTCATGCAAGAACATTAATTATTTTCTACCCGAAACCAGTCGATATCTCCATACCCCCCATTCTTCCCGTCAGGAGCATTCAGACAAGACAGCCCCATCTTGGCGCCGATCCATTTCCCCGGCCTGGCGGTAAAAGCCTTTCCCAGCATTTTATAATCCTTCCCATCCAGGCTATAGCTGAACTTACATTGCGCATCGGGACTGCTCACGGCCACACGAAGATAGACACTCGCCCCCGCCTTCTCACGCGCAATAATTTTTTCCTCTCCCCCGGTCGCCGTCAGGCGTTTATACCGCCACAACGCCTCCAGTAAATAATAATCCGCATAAATAAGGGGCACGTCTATCTCGGAGTTGTGGGGCTTATGACCAGTACTATGCTTCAGCAAAAACCCGCCATTCTCACCGGGCGCCGCCAGATAGGCATCCGAACACAGACTGGATAACATCTCCTCCGCCTTATGCAGATATTTCTTCCCCGCATATCCGCTCAGCTCGATCAATGCGGAAGCAGCCACTGCCGCCGCCGATGCATCCCGCGGGGCTTGTGGAATATCCGGAGCCTGAAAATCCCAATACGGAATATGATCGGCGATCTTATCTGTCTGTGCAATAAAATAATCGGCAGTCCGGATGGCTCGTTGTAAATACCGCTTATCTCGGGTCTCCCGGTACAGCACGGTGTATCCATAAATACCCCAGGCCTGCCCCCTCGCCCAGCAGGACGAATCAGCATAACCCTGATGCGTCATCCGTCGCAGCAGCTTCCCGGACACGGAATCAAAATCCAGCACATGATAGCTGCTGTTATCCGGTCGCCAGCGATATTGCATATCTGTATTGGCATGAGCTACCGCTATCTTATAAAAGGAAGAGTCTCCTGTATTCCTCGTCGCCCAGAACAAATATTCCAGGTTCATCAGGTTATCGATGATGACGGGGTAGTGAAATGCGTTGTTATCCCAGCTCCGAATGGCTCCCACTTCCGGATGATACCGCGTAGACAATGACCGCGCTCCCTCTACCAGGACTGCCTTGTAGACAGGATCTTTGGTGACAGCATATCCATGACCATAAGAGTTGTATAACATAAAACCCAGATCATGGGTACCTTTATTGTCTTGCTCCTTTTCCAGACCCGCCGTCCATTTGACGGCAGCTCCCTTCCACTGTTCATTATTGGTCAGTCGATACAAATACCACAGACAGCCAGGGAAAAAACCGCTGGTCCAGTCCGAAGAAGGAACACATGCCAGACTGCCATCGGGCTTGACACTGCGCGGGTAGCACGTGGTATCCGGATTCCCTTTTACATAGTTTCCGTATTGCTGCCCCGCCAGTCGGACGACTCTCTCCACCGGCAATCTGCTGTTCTGCGCATAAGCACCCACACCCGGAAAAACACATAAGACAAACACAACACCTCGAATAAACATATCGCTATTATTTTATAAAAAAAGTCCGGGACACCATATCTGCCGTTCTCACCCTGGGCGCCGCACTCCGTCCATACTGCCAGGCCACTACTGTCACCTTTACAGGGCGGCGGCTCCGCGGCGGTATAGATGTCAGGTACAACACATCCCCCTTAACAGTGGCAGACCCTTCCAACACAAAATAATGTACAGGAAGCCCCTCATCAGAGACAGCTTCCAGCCTGAGAGAGCCGGCATCTTCACGCTGATCAGGGACGGGCGGAAAAGAAATATGCTGCTCGATACCTTCCGTATTCGCCGGAAGGATCAGCATCTCCGCCTGTTGAACAGCCGGCTTGTATTCATCATCTCCCGGAGAGGTTGCAGCAAAGGTCAGCGCATAATGCTTCGACCACGGCTCTATCCCCTTCCCCATAGCCAGCCGGAACAACGTGTCATCGATCTTTTCAAAAGGCCCGAATACCTTATCTATACGAATGGTCCTGCTGATCGGCGTTCCACCGCCATGTCCGAAAAAGAGCTCATCGGGATGATGAATGACGGCTCCCGCCGGAAGACCGGTCCACATAGCAGGACGGGGACTCTCCCCGGGTACGGTGTCTAAGAAGGCTCCTTTCAAGGTGAAGCTGATCCCATCTTCCGCTGGTAAGAATTGCAAGTGCACCTGGAGATGCGTATTCCGCTGCGGCACGATCTTCCCTTCCTGAACATAGCCTAACAACGGCGCCAGCCGGTCACGCCACGCCGATTCATATTGTTCGGTCATGCGGGCAGTCTCTTCATCAAAGAACCAGAATGCAGCAGCCTTATCCCCTTTGTACTCCCCCACCGGAGCAGGAACTGCCGTGGGCGCTTGATGATTGCGCCACCTGTCCATCAGCCAGCCTGTTCGCGTAGGATCGATCTTCCGTAGTTCAGGAGCTCCTTTTAATGGATCATGATCAGGTAGCCTGTATTCAGCCGCCTTCTTTATATAAAATGCGAGATAGTCTATCTTTTTTTGACTGGCTGCAAAATGCCCCTCCGCGGGACAGGCCAGCATACTCAAAGCCATATGAGGATGATCTACCCTTTCCTTTAAACCCTCCGTCGACCAGCTGTCCGCAGCCTCATATTCTCCCATGGTCTCCAGCAAAGGAATGCCATCGATGTTTTGCTGGGCGGTCCAGATATCCGGTGCAAACGAGGGATGCCGGAAATAAGGCCACTGACCGCTCACGGAGATACAGGCCAGCGTACGACCCGGATTCCAGGCAGCAAAATAATAGGGCCAGCTGGCCGCCGCCGAATGACCGATCGCTACAATTGGACTATACTTCACTTCCTCATAGCCGGAGGAATCTGCCAGCGCATCCATCATCCGGTTGAATACCTCACCGGCGCCCTGTGTAAAATTGAAAGTGTGATCGAATCCGGGAGAGACCCATATCTCGGCCATCCCAAGCTCACCCATCCGCTGGCGGAACCCCTCATTTTCCAGGATGGACAGCTCCTCCATATTATGCTGCGCAACGACGACAGCTCTTATTTTCGTGCAGGAAGGAGCCACCCAAAGCCAGGCTCTGGTATGCGCATTGTCCTTTCCTCCGCTGACAGCGACAGACCACTGCCATTCCTGCGCACATGCCGGTATATGATCGATAATAATGAGTGAGCAGCTTAATACCCAGGCGACCAGACATTTCATATGGACTTCCATCGATAGTTTGATCGCTAAAATTACCCGGTTTAACCACATTCATCGGGAAACCACTGAAAAATATTTGTGCAAACGTTGACCTAGTTGGTGTCCTTCCCATGCCTGAACCATTCAGCAGGCACATCCTGCACAGCCCCGTTATTGATGCTGCACCTTAAGTCCAGCGCGCTGCCTCCGCCTCCGTCGATAAAGTCCAGGCTGAAAGTATGCAAGCCTTTCTGCAAAGCCACCTGACCCGCCTTCTCCCTTGGACTGTGCAGCCCATCATTATCCACTACCAGTCTGCCCGCAATCCGCAGCACGCTCCCGTCATCCGAATTGAGAAAGAAGCTATAGATCCCCGTCTCCGGTACTTCTATATACCCTGTAAATTGCATCCCCCATCCCGTGGTCGGCGTCTCCTTCAATAACTCTGGCCGGGTCATCACCAGCTCCTGGACAGCCGTCCCCTTCATATCAGCAGTCTTATTAAAATCTCCCTTATACACCTTGCACCGCAGCCCATTCCCCAGTCCCACCGCGCCCCCAGCCACAGTATCCCCAGTCCTCGCTCCCTCCACCTGGTCAGCCTCCACGGACTTCGCATAATCCTCCCGCCGGAACTCCGTCGTGCGCACGTCTCCCTTTCTCCCCGCCGCCGTAAAAGCCGCCATCCGCAAGGTCAGCGAATGATCTATCCGCAGCGAACTCTCCAACACCGGCGATTGCAGCGTAGGCCAGCTTCCATCCGTGGTATAGTGAATGGTCATCCCCTTCATAGGCGGCTTTACCATAAAAGAAGCAGTATCCACAAATGCCCGGCTATCCATTGCCTCCGGCAGATCCGGCAGCCGGTAATGCACATGCAATCTGTCCAGTCGCTCATACTGCCCCGCCAGCCGCAGCAGATACGAATCATAAAGATCCCGGTTCGTCCAGCCCAGCTCTGCCAATGCCGACATGCGTGGCATGATCATATAATCAGCCCGCTCCTCCGTAGGTATCATCTCGCTCCAGAGACAGGCATGTACACCTATAATATTTTTCTGCTGCTGGATATTCATCCCATACAACGCATCGACAGGGTTATAATGATACACCTGGGAAAGAGAATTCTTATCAGGTATAGCATCGAAATACAAAGGCCCGTCCGACGCCATCACCACCTTATTCCCATTCGCCGTCGCTTTCGCAGGCATCGTCCTCGCCCAGGGCCGCCAGAACATGACAGCCGCCGTAGAGTCGATCCCCCCTTCCACGATCTCGTCCCACCCCATCAGTATCTTTCCTTTGCTGCGGAAAAACGCCTGCATATAGTCGTTAAAATAACTTTGCAGTTTCGGCAGCGTCTCGATATGATGCTCCTTCATGAAGGCCTGACAGACTGGTGAAGCCCCCCAATGACTCCGCTCCACCTCATCCCCACCGATATGTATGTAGCGGGAAGGGAAAAGCGCGGCGATCTCCGAAAAAATATCCTTGGCAAATTGCTGTACATTCTCCCGGCAGGGACAGACAGGTGTGGAAAAACCCTTCGTCCAGTCATCGCCCACCGCACCGTCACAGGTCAGCTCAGGATACAAGGCGATAGCCGCCATCATATGCCCCGGCATATCTATCTCCGGAATGATGTCCACCTGACGGCTTGCCGCATATTGGATCAAAGCCTTCATCTCCTCCTGCGTATAATATCCTCCATACTGCACATGTCCATTGACGGTACGAATATGCTTCGGATCGATATTCATATCCTGGTTGCCCGTCTCCTTCGCCATCCGCATACAGGCCGAATCCTGGTTGTTGAGGGTTCGCCAGCCGCCCTCTTTCGCCAGACGGGGATATTTCCTGATCTCGATACGCCAGCCCTGGTCGTCCGTCAGATGCAGATGCAGCTTATTCATCTTGTACAAAGCCATCATATCGATGTACTTCCTCAAATAGTCCATAGAGAAAAAATGCCGTGACACATCCAGGTGCATACCCCTCCATGCATATTTCGGATGGTCGCTGATATTCACCGTCGCAATAGACATAGAAACTCCATGCCCATTCTCCAGCTCAGCCGGTAACATCTGACGCAATGTCTGTATACCGTAGAACATCCCCGCCCCATGACTGGCAGACAGCACGATCGCCTCTTTGCCTACCATCAATCGATATCCTTCCTCCTCCTTTATAGAAGGATCTTCCCTTAAAATAATCCTATCCTTGCCGCCCAATTCGGCTGTAGAAAAAGCCGTCATTGTTCCTATATTCGACGTCGGCCCCAAATAGTGTTTGAGCATATCCCGTAAGTACTTCGCCTCCTCGAAGAACAGCTTCCCACGTGCCTCCACCACAAAACTGGTAGTCAGGCCAATGACAAATCGTCCCCCGGTTGGCGATACAGATGCAGGATAAGGTATCACCCCCACCGCCGCCTGGTTGGCAACAGTCCCCGTACCGCCAACAGTCACAGCCACCCTCACCCGATATTTATAATGCCCCGCCGCCACCATAGCAAGCTTCCCCGGCAGCACCACCGTCCCCGTCACTCCCTCCGGCACGGTCACCTCATAGTACAGGGAATCCCCCTTCCTCTTCCAGGCCGCACGGATCACCCCATGCACACTACGATACTCAGCCTGAGCAAAACTCAATCGCTCAAAACCCGATGGCTGCAATATCACCTTATCATATCCCACCGCATCCGATGCAGGTCGTAGCCCCGCAATATATTTATAGAACCACCCGCTGACACTTCCAAACATGGGGTGATTATGGGAGAAAACATTATCGCTGAAGTCCCAATGTTCCCACAATGTCGTAGCCCCATGCGCCAGCATATTCCCCCATCCCGGAAGATCCTTCTGCAACACCAGGCGGCAGGCCATATCACTTAGCCCATGCTCCGACAACACTTCCAGCAAATATTTCGTGCCAAATATTCCCGTGCTCACATGCTCCTTTTTCTCCTGTATCTGATCCAGCAGCACTTTTAGTGCTTTCCCTTCTTCCGCAGCAGGCAGCAGATGAAAGTACAAGGCAAAAGCCTGTGTGGCCTCCGTATGTATCCCCACCGCACCCGTCGCCGGATCATAAAATTTTTTCACAAAGGCAGTCTTCACCTCCTCCGCCAGCTTGCCATATCGATCCGCCTCCTCCAGCTTACCCAGCACACCCGCCAGCTCCGATAACAAATGAGTATTGTAGTATAGGAAGGCGGTGCTTGTCACCTCCACCTGCTTGGGATCCACCGATTCATGATCTCCAATACCCTTACTGATGATATAGTGATCCGCATGCGCATGCAGAAAATCAACCCATCCCTTTGCCACAGGATAATAGGTCCTGATCAGCCCCGTATCGCCATAATATTGATACAGCTGTTGCAACAGCAATGGCAGCACCGTTCCCCACCCGATAGGACCCGATCCGCGTGTAACCCCTTCATCCGAAATGCCCACATATGGCGCCGTCTCCGTCAATCCTCCATCGGGCATCGCATCATCTGCAAAATCCCGCACGGTCTTGGCATAAAAGTCACGCATATCGAAGTTGGCCATAAAGGCTTCGCTCGTGGCGACAATATCACCCCCATACCCCAGCTTCTCCCGGTGTGGGCAGTCCGACTGTACACTAAAAAGATTGCTGAGAAAAGTATGACGCGCCACCTCTTGTATCTTGTTAAAAAGATCGTCACTGCAGTGGAAGCTCCCCACGGAAGGGACATCTGAAGCAAGGGCAATTCCCTGTATCTTGTCTGCTGTTAGCCCCCCCGGATATCCATCGATCTCTACATAACGGAACCCGTGGAAGGTAAAGGAAGGCTCGAATACAACCTCCCGGTCTCCCAATATCAGATCATCCTCCTGCCAGGCCACACGCGGCGCACCGGCACCACCCATTCCCGCACGCTTTACCTGCCCCGCCACGCTCGTCATCACATTCAACGATCCATCTGCATTCAGCAGCTCGCCATAACGCAGCACGACCTTATCTCCCTTCTTACCTTTCGCCTTCAGCCGCACGATCCCCGCAAAATTCCGTCCCATATCTACCAGCCACTTCCCCTGTCCCAATGTCCGCACCTTCACAGGACGCAGCACTTCCCGTACACGCACAGGAGGATGCTGCTGCGCTACCAGTTCACCTCCAGGTCCCGTCGCCACCCGCACATTCCTCCACCCTGCCTCCGATGCACCCGGCTGATTCCATCCCCGCACCGCATAATTATCATCATAGACACACCCGATATAATTGTTATTCCTGCGTAACGCGCCGTCCGTCACCTTCCATGACCCATCCGACACCTCTGCCTGACGATGTCCGTCAGTATATTCGATCACCAGCCGCGCAATCAGCCGCGGTGTCCCTGTTGCTACAAACTTTCGGATGTTCAACCCGCCCCACATCAGCAGCGGCAGCGGATTATACCATCCATTTCCCAGCTCCACACCCAGACAGTTCCGCCCGCTCCGCCCCTTCTTCAGCCGATCCGTCACATCAAATACATTATAAGGTATCGTCTTCCGATAATCCGTCCACCCTGGGTCCAGGTAATGATCTCCCACCTTTACTCCATTAATAGATGCCTCATAATAGCCGACACCAGTAATAAACAAGGTCGCCTTCCGGACCACCCCACTCACCAAAAATTCCTTTCGGAACAAGGGCGCAGGATTATCCTGGTACAGCAGACTGTCCTCTGTTACAGGTTCCTTACTGTCCGTCACCCACTCCGCCTTCCACTCGTCAGCCGATAAAAGTTTCATCCCCTGCCCCTGGACAATCAACGTTCCCGAGAGCAGCATTCCAAGAACAAATAGCCTATTCATTCATGTGTAATTTCCAATCGTTTCCAAAAAATCCGGCCATTAACACCTCCGAAGCCCCCGTTTGCAGCATCCCGAGCCGGAAGATCATATAGTCCGGGAAGCCGCTGGCCCCGGCAAAATATTGGTTCGCATTGGCGGCCTGCATCCCCTTCAACCCCGTCCCTGTAATGACAGCCACCGAGGTACGTCCATCTGGCAGCGGCCGTATAAAATAAGCAGCCAGATCATCCCCCGTATATATCTTATCACCGGCTTTCAGCTCATTTCGCTTCACGTGTATCGGACAGTCTTTTAGCAGCAGTCCCCAGGCGCTATTCGTCGAAGCATTCCCATACAATATCACACTCCTGCCCTGGTAACGCTCAGGCGTATACTCTTTATCCGCCACAATATCCACCGCCCCATTTCCCCGGTAATACCATGTCTCCGCATCATAACGCGCCTTGTAAAGACTCCAGTCCCGCTCCTCCCGGCTGCCCAATGTCCCATAGACAAACACCATGCGATGATCGAATGCTTCTTTAAAGGTTCCCGCGCGGGCAGGATTCTTCTCTTCCAGTCCCGGCTTGGCGCCCGGCACCCAGCCGCCTGCCCCCTTGTGAAGATACACCGTATCAGCATCCGATTGAGTAGTATAAGACAAGGCTCCAAGGCTATCCAGCCGCACCGTCACAGTAACCCCTTTCCCAAAGTCGTTCAACGCCAGGGACAGGACTTCAATATTTTCGGTGCTCCCGAAAATGGCCGGCCCTCCGGACGCTCCCGCCCCTCCGGAAATGGCTGCCCCACCGGACGTCCCTGTTCCACCAGGCATCCGCGCTCCTCCGCCAGAGAGGACTTCCCCCCGCAGCTCCCGATGCAGCTGCATCCGGCTGTATTCCAAAGAATGCGCCTGCTGTTGAATACCGGCCCAGCGGAAGGATGCCGAGATCCCCGGGTTGGATGTAGTAAAGTCTATATCATTCACAAGACTGTCCGGATGACGGCTATGCCATTTAAAAAAGTCGAACAATGGCTTCCAGTCCACACTTTGATTGCCATACCAATGCTCCGCACCCGGCACCTCATGATAGCTGAAGTCCGGGTGAAAATCTCCCAGCACCTTCCGCATCTGCCGGGCATATTTCACAGGCACCACCGGATCCTCATCTCCATGCAGGATATATACCCCGAACGGCTTGTAGTT
>Ga0105239_10001273_pt1 | contig 34020 bp, 26 predicted proteins | sample KBSC44metaG_FD_92761 | JGI IMG/M metagenome (GOLD analysis project Ga0105239, IMG submission 92761) | Corn rhizosphere microbial communities from Kellogg Biological Station, Michigan, USA - KBS C4-4 metaG | ecosystem: Host-associated > Plants > Roots > Rhizosphere > Soil | place: Michigan, USA... | reverse complement strand
TGATCATCGCGATGCATCACGAGCAGGACATGCGCTACATGGGCGGCCTGCGCCGCTACATGCCGATCACCTGGATCACGATGTGGGTCGGCACGCTGGCGCTGACCGGCATGCCGGGCTTCGCCGGCTTCTTCTCGAAGGACGCGATCATCGAAGCGGTGCATGAGTCGCAGCTCGGCGCAGCGTCGACATACGCTTATTGGTGCGTGCTGCTCGGCGTGTTCGTCACGGCGTTGTACAGCTTTAGACTTTTATACCTGACGTTCCACGGTCGCGAGCGTTTCGTCGTCGAGCACGGTGGCCATGGCCACGACGATCACGGCCACCACGAGCCCGGGCATCTGGAACATCCGCCGCATGAATCGCCGTGGGTCGTCACCGTGCCGCTGATCCTGCTCGCGATTCCGTCGATCGTCGTCGGCGCAGCGACGGTCGGCGCAATCCTGCACGGGGATTACTTCGGCTCCGCGATCGTCGCGCGCGAGCCCGAAGGCGAGTTCGCCGGCTGGATGCACACGATGCTCGAAGGCTTCACCGGCGCGCCGTTCATCCTCGCGTTCCTCGGTTTCGCCACCGCCACTTACGTCTATCTGTTCAACACGTCGATCGCCGACAAAGCACAGTCCGCGCTGCGTCCGCTGTGGATCGTGCTCGATCGCAAGTACTGGTTCGATCCGATCTACCAGGCCGTGTTCGCGCGCGGCTCCGTGTTGCTCGGTCGCGGCCTGTGGCAAGGCGGCGACGTCGGCGTGATCGACAACGTACTGATCGACGGCACCTCCGCCGGCGTCGGTCGCATCGCGGCGACCGTGCGCTGGGTGCAGTCCGGATATCTGTACACCTACGCATTCGCCATGATCCTCGGCCTCGTCGCGCTGCTCGGCGGGCTGTGGTACGTCGTGCGATAAGGGCAGGGAAGCGAACTCATGCAATCCAATTCCATCCTGCTGAGCCTGCTGATCTGGCTGCCGATCATCGGCGGTGCGATCGTCGCGCTGGTCGGCGGCGACAACGCGAATCGCGCGCGCTGGCTCGCGCTCGCGATATCGGTCCTGGTTTTCGTTGTCAGCATTCCGCTGTTCACCGGTTACGATGCGGCGACGGCCGCGATGCAATTCAGCGAATCGCACGTGTGGATCGGCGCGATCAATGCGAATTACCATCTTGGCGCCGACGGCATCTCGATTGCGCTGATCCTGCTGACAACATTCACCACGGTGCTCGTGATCCTCGGCGCGTGGGACTCGGTGCAGAACCGCGTCAACCAGTATCTGGCCGCGTTCCTCGTCCTCGAAGGCCTGATGATCGGCGTGTTCTGTGCGCTCGACGCGCTGCTGTTCTATGTGTTCTTCGAGGGCATGCTGATTCCGATGTTCATCATCATCGGCGTCTGGGGCGGCCCGCGTCGCGTCTATGCGACATTGAAGTTCTTCCTGTATACGTTCTTCGGCTCGATCTTCATGCTGGTCGGCCTGATCTGGCTGTATTTCCACGCACATTCGTGGGAGCTGAGCGAACTCGCCGCGTTGAAGATCAGCGCCAGCGCGCAAGCCTGGCTGTTCTTCGCCTTCCTGCTCGGCTTCGCGATCAAGGTGCCGATGTGGCCGGTGCACACCTGGTTGCCGGATGCGCACGTCGAGGCGCCGACCGGCGGTTCGGTGATCCTGGCCGCGATCATGCTGAAGATCGGCGGATACGGCTTCCTGCGTTTCTCGCTGCCGATCGTGCCCGACGCCTGCGCGGAATACGCCTGGCTCGTGATCGCGCTGTCGCTGATTGCCGTGATCTACGTCGGCTTCGTCGCGCTCGTCCAGGACGACATGAAGAAGCTCATCGCATATTCGTCGGTCTCGCACATGGGCTTCGTCACGCTCGGCACGTTTATCGTGTTCGCGCTGGTGCGCGGCGGCGGCAGCCGCGACGCGGCGTATCTCGGCGCTTCCGGTGCGATGGTGCAGATGGTCTCGCACGGCTTCGTCTCCGGCGCGATGTTCTCCTGCGTCGGCGTGCTCTACGATCGCATGCACAGCCGCATGATCCGCGATTACGGCGGCGTCGTGAACACGATGCCGTGGTTCGCCGCATTCTGGGTGCTGTTCTCGATGGCGAACTGCGGCCTGCCCGGGACCAGCGGCTTCGTCGGCGAGTTCATGGTGATCGTGGCGAGTTTCCAGATGAACCCGTGGGTCGCCGCCGGCGCGGCGTTCACCCTGATCATCGGCGCCGCGTACACGCTGTGGCTGGTCAAGCGCGTGATCTTCGGCGATGTCGCGAACGAACATGTCGCGGAGCTCAAGGACATCAATGTGCGCGAAGCCATCGTGCTGGGTGCGTTCGCCGCGGGCGTGCTGATTCTGGGCGTATGGCCGGCGCCGCTGACGCATTTGATGGACGCGTCGATCAAGCACGTGGTCGACCAAGTCATGATGGTCAAGATTTGAGGCAGGAAGGAAGATGAATTTCAACATCCATGACCTGTTCCTGCTGATGCCCGAGGACTTTCTGCTCGGGGCGACGTGCGCCATTCTGCTGATCGACTTGTTCCTCAAGCCCGCGCAGCGCTCGATCACGCACTGGCTGTCGCTCGCGGCCTTGCTCGGCACCATGGCGCTGATCCTTGCCGATACGGATCCGCAGGTCACGGCGTTCAATGGCGCCTATATCCACGACAAGATCGCGGCGGTGTGCAAGGTGTTCATCCTCGGCATTTCCGCGGTGGTGTTCGTATTCGCGCGCGGTTATCTGCGCGATCGTCAGCTTTTCATCGGCGAGTATTACCTGCTGTGCCTGTTCTCGATCCTCGGCATGTTGCTGCTGGTCTCGGCCGGCAATCTGGTGATGGTGTATCTGGGGCTCGAACTGTTCGCGTTGTCGACCTATGGCCTGGTCGCGATCAACCGCGATTCCGGCACCGCCTCAGAGGCGGCGATGAAATACTTCGTGCTCGGCGCGCTGGCCTCCGGCCTGCTGCTGTATGGCATGTCGATGATCTATGGTTCGGCGCACACGCTGGACCTCGCCGGCATTCGCGCGGCCGTGCCGACCGTCGAGCATCCGCATCTGCTGACGTTCGGTCTGGTATTCCTCGTCGTCGGTATCGCATTCAAATTCGGCGCCGCGCCGTTCCATATGTGGCTGCCTGACGTCTATCAGGGTTCCCCGACCGCCGTGACGATCTTCATTGGCTCGGCGCCGAAGATCGCCGCGTTCGGCATGGCCTATCGCTTGCTCGAAGCAGGGCTCGGCGGCCTGTCGCCACACTGGAGCCTGATGCTCGGCGCGCTTGCCGCCGCGTCGCTGGCGATCGGCAACGTTGTCGCGATCGCGCAGACGAACATCAAGCGCATGCTCGCGTACTCGACGATTTCACACGTCGGTTTTCTGCTGCTCGGCCTCGCCAACGGCACGCCGGCAGGTTATGCGGCGGCGATGTTCTATGCGATCAGCTACGCGATCATGGCGACTGCCGCGTTCGGCGTGATCCTGCTGCTCGCGCGCGCCGGTTTCGAAGCGGAGGAAATCGCCGATTTCAAGGGCCTGAACCAGCGCAACCCGTGGTATGCGTTCATCATGCTGCTGGCGATGGCATCGCTGGCCGGCATTCCGCCGCTGTTCGGCTTCTTCGCCAAACTGCTCGTGCTCAAGGCCGCGATCGACGCCGGCATGATGTGGCTCGCGATCGTCGCGATCGTGTTCGCGATCGTCGGCTGCTACTACTACCTGTACGTGATCAAGGTCATGTACTTCGACAAGCCCGAACAGGACTCGGCGCTCGTGCTGCCGCAGGACAAGCCGCTGCGCTGGCTGCTCTCGCTCAACGGCGTGGCGCTCATCGTCCTCGGCGTGATGTGGGGGCCGCTGATTGCATGGTGCTACCGCGCGTTCGGCCTGCCCGCGTAGTTCCTGGCGCAAGATAAAGTTGCGGAAGACGGCCGCGCTCAGCTAAAATGGGCGTTCCCCTGGTGCGGGGTGGAGCAGTCTGGCAGCTCGTCGGGCTCATAACCCGAAGGTCGCAGGTTCAAATCCTGCCCCCGCTACCAACTACGAATCCAAAGTAGTCCAAGAAAGTCCGGAAACCCGCATAGCAGCGGGTTTTTTTACGTCCGCAGTGTGCAACGGCCGAGTAGCTCAGGCGTTAGGCGTCGAAGCGAGAATCGACCGCGACAGTCCGCTATACAACGGGTGCCGCGCAGTCGGAGCTGCTACAGTCGAGACCCTCTTGGAGTAGCCACATGAAAATTAAGATTGCACTCATCCTTGCGGCAATGCTGTTGAATGCATCCGCGCTCGCCAGCGGCGATGAAATGCCGACGCAAAAGCCAGGGTTGTGGCAAATCACGATGAGCGGCGAAAAAATGCCCGGCGGCTCCAGAAGCTACAAGATGTGTCAGGACGCTGCTTCGGTTGCCGCCGCTAAAGCAAGCGCCGATGAGCATCTGAAAAATGACTGCAGCAAGAACAGTTTGCGCAAAGAAGGTGCTACATGGATTGCCGACAACGAGTGTACGTTTTCCGGGACGCGTGTCGTCAGCCATAGTGAAATGACCGCGCATGGTGATGATGCGTTTCACACTCAGATCCAATCGACGTATGGCGGTGGCAAGGCACAAGTGACTACCATCGATCACAAATACCTTGGTGCTTGCGAGGTTGGTCAAAAAGTAGGCGTGCCGATCGTAGGTATGTGAAGCACCCTCCCGCCCGCGACCGGCGCAGGCGGTGCCCGTCGCGTTGAGAATCTCTGGTGGCGATGCCGCTTCCGGGGCGATGATCGTGTTTGCTTTTCCCTCACGTGTTGCTTCTTCGCCGGTTTCAAAATGATTGATCGGGGCGATGGAAAGGAGTTCTGCATGCATAACCTCCGCACCAAACGCACCGTGACAATGGCCGCCGCTTTTTTTTCGTTGTTGTGGGCGCCTATGGCGGCGGCGCTGATTTTCACTGTCAACGACACTGCCGACCTAATTGACGACAACGTCGCCGACGGGATCTGCCATACCGCCGCCAACACGTGCACCTTGCGCGCGGCAATCATGCAGGCGAACCGCGCTACCGGTTTAGGTGCAACGATCGTGCTCCCCGCCGGCACGTACAAGCTGGCCATTCCGCGTAGCGGTGGTGACGGGGAAACTACGGGTAATCTGAATCTGGATGCGCCGGTCAGCGGCGATCCGCAAATCACGGTCCAAGGTGCTGGCGAGTGGGTCACGATCATCGACGCTAACCATATCGATGGCGCGATTGACGTGGCATGGTCGCGCACAGCGACCCTCACGGGACTGACGATCGAGAATGGACTTAGCGGCGGCGACGGCGGTGGCATCCTGAATGGAGGCTACCTGAACCTGGATCACGTCCGTCTAGCGCACAACAGCGCGCAGTCAGGCGGAGCGATATACAGCTTTGGTGCCGGCGCTGTGGTCGTCGCTACGCAATGCGAATTCATCGCCAACACAGCAGACCTTGCCGGCGGCGCTCTTTTCAACAACGCTGCCGCACGCATCAGCGCCAGCACCTTCGCGTTTAACGCGGCGATGTACGGCGGCGGCATCGAGAATTACGGGGCCCTGACGCTGATCGACAGCACGATAGCAGGAAATGAAGCAAGCATTGACGGCGGCGGCATCAACTCGCTCGGTAGTCCGACAACCCTGACGGATATCTACAGTTCCACGATCGCCCATAACGACGCGGACCAGGATCGCGACGGCGTCGGTTCCGGCGGCGGTGTCCACATCAGCTTCACTTCCGGTTCCGGCGGCACATTTGCCATCCGCAACACGCTGATCACTGGGAACACGGTCGAGAACGCGCCGATCGATGACGACTGCTCCGTGGACAGCGGCGCTTATTTGTACTCCTACGGCGTCAACCTGCTTGGCACGAGCGACGGATGCACCATCTCGACCGTTAGCGGATTCTGGGAGCTATTCGTTGGCGGCCTCGGCCAACTGCAAAGCAACGGCGGCCCTACTGATACGATTGCGTTGCTCAATGTCGGTTACAACAACGCTATCGACGCGGGCGCTTACCCTCAGGGATGCGTCGATGATCAGAGCAACACGATCCAGACTGACCAGCGAGGGTTCAAGCGTAGTGCCGGCGCATGGTGTGATGTCGGTGCTTACGAGTTCGATCCGGACAGGATTTTCGCGAACTATTTCGAGTGAGGCGGAGCCGCTGCGGAACAACGTCAGTGAACCGCGCGTGGGCGCCGGCCGTCTTTGGCGGCATCTCGCGGGATCGCAATCCTGCGATTTGCAAGCCGCTCATCATCAGCAACGTGCAGTGCGCACGTGCGCGGACCTTGCGAGCTATACCGGGCCTGGTGTCCAGGCCTCCCGGACACGCTATCCCAAGCTGCATGCCTCCGCATCAGGCGCCAGTCGCAGCGTGCGCGGCGATTGCGCGGCAGCGCGCAGGTTCAGGATTCTCGCGGCGATCGAGGAACTCGCCGGCGCCGGCAGCAGGCGTTCGTATTCGCGTCGCACCACCGCATAGCATTCGCAGGCACGTTGCTCCAGACCGACGCGATCGAGCACGCTGATGCGCCCGCGCCGATAGCGGATCAGGCCGGCTACCTGCAGGCGACCGGCCGCAGCCGTCACGCCTTCGCGGCGCACGCCGAGCAGGCTGGCAACGAGCTCCTGCGTCATCGTGATCTCGTTCGTTGTCAGGCGATCGAGCGTAAGCAGCAGCCAGCGGCACAGCTGCCGATCCAGGCAATGGTGGCGGTTGCACACCGCGATCTGGGCGGTCTGCGTCATCAGCGCCTGCGTATGGCGCAACAGCAGATTGAGGATCGGTCCGGCGCGTCCCAGTTCCGCGGCGATGAAATGCGCTTTCAGGCGATAGCCTGCGCCGGCACACTGCACGACTGCGCGACTGGTCGTCGTGCCGCCGCCCATGAGATGGGTGAAGCCAACGACGCCGTCGCAGCCTGTCGCGGCGATCTCGGCCGAGGCGCCGTCGTTGAGCAGATGCATCAGCGAGACGATCGCCGTGGTCGGAAAATAAACGTAGCTGGAACTGCCACCGCACTCATGCAGTACTTTGCCGAGTGGCAGCTCGACCTGTTCCAGATGGGGCAGCAGCCGTGTGCGCTCCGCATCGGGCAGCATGGCCAGCAGGCGGTTTTGCAGCGGATTGGACAGGGCCGGAGCAGCCGCCACGGCAAACGGCACCGTAGCAGCGGGCGCAGCGGGATAAGTATACTTTTCCATTACTGTGGTCATGGTCAATTTTTTCCGGGAAGGTGATGCTGCACTGCGGCCTTCACGTCCCGTGCCAGCCTGGCGTGTCCAGTATTTTCCCTCGTTGCAGCGCAGGCAGATGCGCAAAAAATTCACGTGCGCATGCAAATTTCACGGAACCGGGGAAAACCATGCCCGCGATCTGCGCGATGTGGCGGCATGTGTTGTCCATCGCACCGAACCTCGCGACCCGCCTACGTAGAAAGTTTCCGCGGCACGAGAAAGACCCCGTGTCGCTGTTTCAGGAATGTTCATCCGCGTGGCATGCAAATCGCTGGGCGGAGCGAGGATTCGCACGACGGCGCGTGCACGCCAGCACGCTTTTCACAATGGCCGGACCGCATCATGAACGCCCTTCGAAACCTGTTCCTGCCAGTGCTGCTGATGCTCGGGCATGTCGCGCTTGCCGCCGAAAATGCGGCGGCACCGGCATCGCCGCTGCCGGTGCAAACGTATCGCATCGGCGTGGACGACCGTCTGCAGGTATCGGTGTGGCGCAATCCGGAGCTCAGCGCGACCGTGCCGGTGCGGCCTGACGGAAAAATTTCCCTGCCGCTGGTAGGCGATGTTCCCGCGGGTGGGCGCACCGCTGAGGAAGTCGCTGCCGACGTCAAACAGCGCCTGGAAACCTACGTGCGCGATCCGCAGGTCGCGGTGATCCTGACCGACTTGCGCAGCAACGAATATCTCTCGCGCGTGCGCGTGACCGGCGCGGTGCGCCAGCCCGTGTCGATCACGTACCGGCAAGGCATGACCGTACTCGATGCCGTGCTCGCCGCCGGCGGCCCTACCGAATTCGCTTCGGCCGACCGCACCGAGCTTTATCGCAAGGATGGCTCGGCCACGCGTACGTTCGACGTGCGCCTGGGCAAGATCATGAAGAAAGGGGAATTGGGGACGAATTTTCCCGTGCAGCCCGGCGACATCATTGCAGTGCCGGAACGCGCGTTTTGACCGAGTACCGTCATGAGTGGTGAACTGATTCTCCGTAGCGAGCTGCCGCAGATCCTGTTGATCGAAGCGCGGCGCCGACGCACGTCGCTGGTGCTGCTGTTTGCGGCGATTGCGCTCGCCGGCCTCGCCGCCGGCCTGCTCTGGCCGAAGAAATACCTGGCCTCGACGACGATCCTCGTGCAGGAAAGCAACATCATCAAACCGCTGATGGAAGGGCGGGCGGTGCCTACCGGCAACGCTGACCGCGCCGCGATCGCGCGCGAAGTAATCTTCAGCCGCAAGATCATGGGCGAGATCCTGCGTAGCGGCGGCTGGCTCGACGCCCAACCGAACGCGATCCAGCAGGAGCGCCTCATCGACGAAATCAAGAACCGCACGTCGATCACGAACCTGCGCGAAAACCTGATCCGCATCGACTACAGCGACACGAAAGCGGAGCGCGCATTCCAGGTCACGCGCCGGCTCGCCGACCTGTTCATCGAGGAAAGCCTTGCGGCGAAGGAGCGCGAAAGCCGCGATGCGTACGAGTTCATCAACACCCAGGTCGATGATTACCGGGACAAGCTCAGCGAAGCCGAGAACAAGCTCAAGGCGTTCCGCGCCAGCAACGACGATGCGCGGCCGGGCAGCGAAACCGACACCAATACGCGCATCAGCGGGCTGCGCAACCAGCTGGAAAGCGCGCGCATGGACCTGACCGAGCAGCGCTCGAAGGAAGGTGCGTTGCGCCAGGAGCTGTCGGGCGAAGCGGCGTTTTCGACGGTGCAGACGCGCGCCGGCCTCTATCGCAGCCAGCTCGCCGATTTGCAGGGCCAGCTCGACCAGCTGCTGCTTACCGATACCGACCAGCATCCCGATGTCGTGCGCGTGCGCCACCAGATGCAGGACCTGCAGGAACTGGCCGGCCGCGCCGAACAGCAAAACGAATTGCAGCGCGCCGCCGGCGCTGCGAATGGCGCCGACGACAGCGTGCGCTTCAATCCGGTGCACCAGGAATTGCGTTCGCGGCTCGCCGAAGTGCGACGCAACGCCGCCGCCGCGCAGGCGCGCATGAGCGTGAGCGAAGCATTGCTGCAGAAAGAACTCGAACGCAGCCGGCGCATCGCCGATTCGGCGAACACGCTGTCGGAACTGCAGCGCGACTATGAGGTGAATCGCGACATCTACCAGGACCTGCTCAAGCGTCGCGAGAACGCGCGCGTATCGATGAACCTCGATGCCGAGCATCGCGGTCTGACCTTCGATATCCAGGAACCGGCGACGCTGCCGCTGCGCCCGACCGGCTTGCGTTTCATGCATTTCGGCCTGGCCGGACTCGGTCTTGGCATCGCCCTGCCGCTGGCGCTGTTGTGCGCCTGGCTGCGCTGGGATCCGCGTGTGCGCTCGGCCAACCAGCTGCAGCAGATGACCGGACTGCCGGTGCTGGCCTCGCTGCCGGTGTTTCCGACCGAGCCGCAGCATTCGCAGGCGCGGGTGCGCGACCGCTTCCTGATCGGTGTAGTGCTCGCCGTCGCGATGATCTATGCGGCCGTGTTTGCCTTCCTCTGGATTACTGCCCCATGAGCTATTCAGTCAAGACCGGATTCCGCAGCTCGATGTCGTCCGTGCCGCGCAGCAGCGCGGCACCGGCACGCCCGCCATTGCCGCTGCCGCCGCAGGTCGGATTCAACGGCATTGCGCAACCCCTGCCGCGACCCGACCATCACCACGCGCGCACCGACTCGTTCCGCGAAATCCGCACGCGTCTGCTCGCGCTGGCCGAAGGCCGCAACTTCGTCACGCTCGTGGTTCCGGTGAGCCCCGGCTCGGGCGGCAGCTACGTCGCGCGCCATCTGGCGCTGGCGTTTGCGTTCGACGAAGCCAGGGCGGCGCTGCTGATCGACTGCAATTTCGATCGGCCGAGTCAGCACACCGCATTCGGTGTCGACGCCGTCCATGGCGGCCTGATCGATCATCTGGAAAGACCGGCGCGCGAAGCGCCGCCGACCTTTTACGAAACCGGGATTCCGCGCATGCGCCTGCTGCCCGCCGGCACGGCGCGCGAAGCCGGTATCGAATATTTCTCGACCTACCGCATGCGTGCATTGATCGATTCGCTGCGTTCGGCACATCCGGACCGCTACCTCGTTCTGGATGGCCCGGCGTTGCGCGGCTCTGCCGACGCGCGCCTGCTCGCCGGCCTTGCCGACTTCATCGTCGTCGTTGCCGCCTACGGCCGCGATTCGGCAGGTCGCATCACGCAAGCCGTGGCGGGACTCGACGCGAAGAAAATCGCCGGAGTGGTGTTCAATTGTCCGCCGTGACGCGGCGCGAGGAGTGGAAATGGATCGCCCGCTGTTCGCCCGCATGCTGGCCAGTTCGCTAGTCGTCGGCAGCGTCGCGGCGCAGGCGTACCAACTGGATTATTCGCTGGAAACCGCGCTCGGTTACAGCGACAACATCAATGAAAGCGAACTCGATCCGACCGGCCAGTCGGTCCTGATTCCGCGCCTGAAATTCGATGTGCGCGAGGACGGCTCGTACCTGCTCGCGCATGCGAGCGGCCAGGTTGAATACCGCGACTATCTCGGCGGCGCGTTCGGCAATGAGCTGCGCGGCCAGTTCTCCGGCATCGCGACATGGTTCATTTTTCCGCAGCGCCTGAGTTTCGATTTCGAGGACTACGCGGCGGTCGAGCCTGTCAACATCTTCGCGCCGAACGCACCGAACAACCAGCAGCAGGTGAATGTCGCCACGCTCGGCCCGACGTTCTATTTCCGCATCCAGCAGACGCTGAACGGCCAGGCCGAACTGCGCCTCACTTCGAATACGGCATCGCAATCGAAGGACTTCAATTCCGACCGCGGCTTCGCCGCGCTGCGCGCGATCAAGGATCTGTCGGCGCTCAAGAAGCTTTCCGGCAACATCGAGGCGCAGCATGTGCATTTCACCGACCGCAGCGGCGGCCCGGATTACAGCCGCTACGACGCCTATGCGCGTTACCAGAGCACGCTGACGCAGCTCGATCTCGACGTCGCGCTCGGCGCTTCGCGCGTGAAGTTCGCCGAAGGCAACGGCGACCACTCCGGCTGGCTCGGCCGCGCCTCCGTGAGCTGGCGCGCCACGCCGAGCAATACGCTCGGCGCAAGCGCGCTGCGGCAATATTCCGATGCGTCGCAGGACCTGATCGCCGATCCGGCCGCTCTGCTTGCCGCGACCACGTTCGCGGACGGCATCGTTCCGGGCACCACGCCGATCACGTCGCAGGTCTATCTGGAACAGCGCGTCGGCGCCAGCTATGTGTTTCACACCGAACGGTTTCTGGTGCGTGTCGAGCCGTACTACAAGACGCTGGATTATCTGCTCGATCCGGATTTCAACCAGGACGTGCATGGCGCCGTCGCCGGATTCAGCTACCGGCCGCGGCCGCTGTGGACGCTTGCGCTCGACGCGACGGAGGAAACGCGCGATTACACGAACGTCGCGCGCCGCGACGAGGATCTGCGTTTCGATCTCAGTTTCGTCGACCGGCTCACGCGGCAGTGGAGCGTGCGCCTGGACCTCGTGCGCAACCAGCGCAACAGCGATGCGGCCGGACAGAGCTTCCGCGAGAATGCCGCGTACGTGACCGCGATCTTCACGCGCTGATGACGATGCGGCGGCCACTGCGGATATTGATGCTCACCGATACGGCGATACTCGGGGCCGGCGGCAGCGAGCGTTTCCTGCGCAACCTGCTGGCGCGCCTTTCGCCCGAGCGCTATCGGGTCGACGTGCTGCAACTCGCACCAGAGCCGGGCGAGCGGGCGCGCCTCGCCCGCTTCGAACGCACGCACGTGCGCCTGCTGCACCGGCCGATCGGCGCCATCTACGCACCGGCCGGCATCGCGGCGTATCGCTGCGTGCGGCGCGGCGTGAGTCGCGGCGACTACGACATCGTGCAATCGCAGCACCAGAAGTCCGACCTGATCAATGCCTGCCTGCCGCGGGTCGACGGCCTGCGCCGCATTTCCAACCGCCGCGACATGGGCTTCCTGACCAGTGCGCGCGTGCGCATGGTGCTGCGCCGAGTGAACGGCCGTTTCGACCGCATCGTCGCGCCGAGCCGCAGCATTCTCGATGTTCTGGTCAAGGACGAGCGCGCCGATCGCGCGCGCTGCCGCACGATCGTCAACGGCGTGGATACCGAACGCTTCCGTCCGGCCGATGCGCCCTTGCGCGCGCGCCTGCGCACGCAGCTGGGTTTTGCCGATGGCGAGTGCCTGATCGGTTGCGTGGCGAGTTTCACGCCGGTGAAGCGGCATGGCGATCTGCTGAACGCTTTCGCACGCGCGGCACAGCGTCATGCGCAGCTGCGCCTGTTGCTCGTCGGCGACGGTCCGCGGCGCGCGGAGATCACTGCGCAGATCGCCGCACTCGGGCTCGGCGCTCGCGTGCACCTGCTCGGAGCGCGCGCAGACGTGGAAAACATTCTGCCGGCGCTCGATGTCTTTGCGCTTGCCTCGAGCAGCGAAGGCATGTCGAACGCGCTGCTCGAAGCGCAGGCGTGCGGCGTACCCGCGGTCGCCACGAGCGTCGGTGGCAACGTCGACGTGATTCGCGCCGACAACGGCATTCTGGTGCCGCCGGCCGCTCCGGGAGCGCTCGCCGCCGCGCTGTGCGATCTCGCCGGCGACCTCCAGCGGCGGCGGGATTGCGGCACAAGCGCGCGGCGCATGGCACAACGCGAGTTCTCGCTCGACGCGATGGTCGCGGCGTACGAATCGCTGTATGCGGAGCTGGCCGATGCGCGCTGAACCGCAGGTGCTGCACGTGCGTTCCAGCGCCGGACTGTACGGCGCCGAATACGTGATCCTCGGTCTCATACCGGCGCTCGCCGAAATCGGCATCGCGAGCCGTTTGTTGTGTCTGGATAATCAGCATCTGCACGAGCAGGAACTCTGTGCAAAGGCGCAGGCGAGCGGCCTGGATGCGGAGCGTGTGCCGTGCCGCGGCCGTTTCGATATCAGCACGGTGCAGTCGCTGCGCCGCGCAATTGCAGCGCAGCCCGATGCGGTGTTGCATGTGCACGACTACAAGAGCGCGCTGCACGCGTGGCTGGCGCGCGGCAATCGGCGCACTCCGATCGTGATCACCTCGCATGGCCAGTTCTCGTTTACGCCGGCGTTGCAGCTGTATCACCGCATCGAGTTGCAGCTGATGCGCCGCTTCGACCGTGTCTGCACCGTATCGGCCGACATGCAGCCGATGCTGGAGCGGGCGGGCGTGCCGCGCGCGAACATTCGTCTCATCGAAAATGGCATCGACGCGGCGCGTTTCACGCCGTCCGTGCCGCCGCTGGCGCGCGCGGATCTGGGCGTCGCCGCCGATGCCATCGTGTTCGGCGCAGCGATGCGGTTGACCGAACAGAAGAATCCGCTCGGCTTGCTTGCGGCGTTCGCGCGGGTCGTGCCACAGCTGCCTCGCGCGGTTCTCGTCATCGCGGGTACAGGACCGCTGCGCGAGGCGATGCTGGCGCGCGCCGGCGCGCTCGGCGTCGCCTCGCGTGTGCACCTGCTCGGCAGTGTCGGCGAGATGCCGCGTTACTACACGCTGCTCGACGTGTTCGTGCTGCCGTCGTTGTACGAAGGCTTGCCGCTCGCGCTGCTCGAAGCGATGGCGGCGGAGTGCCGGATCGTGGCAACGCGCGTGGGGCAGGTGGGACAGGTGCTCGACGGCCTCGACGCCGGCCTCGTGGCGCCCGGCGACGACGCTGCGCTCGCCCGGGCCATGCTGGCGGCGGCGGAGCGGCGTGCGCCAGCGCTGCTGCGGCGGCGCGTCGTCGAGCGCTACTCGACGGCGCGCATGGCTGAAAGATACGCGCAGGTATACGCCGAAGTGAGGAACCGTCATGGCCGTCTCGCTGCCTGAGTCGCAGCTGCACGCCAGGTCTGCCCCGACCTTGTCGCGGTCGCGGCAGAACTGGTTTCTGTACGTCTATCTGTTTCTGCTGCCGCTGCAGAATCTGCAGACGGGCTACATGCCGAAGCTCGCCGCCGGCCTGAACTTTCTCAATATCGGTTTCTGCTTCGCCCTGATCGGCGCCTGGCGCTGCGGGGGCAGGGTGGTTCCGGCCGGCGCGCTGCAGCGCTGGATTCTCGCTTACGTCATGTATGCCTGCATCGCGTTGTATATCGGTTACGCCACCGTGCACAGCGACACCAGCGATCACTTCGGCGTGCTCAAGGATTCGGTGCTGGCCGTGATGCTCGTGTTCGTCGCGCAGATGAGCGTGACCGACTGGACAACCCTGCGCAGGCTGATCCTGGTGATGCTGTTGCCGCTGCCATACATGCTGCGCGTCACCTGGAACCAGCATGCCAGCGTGAACAGCTGGCATTACAACGATTATCTGCGCATTTCCGGGACGTTCTCCGAACTCGGCGCCAACGAATTCGCCGCGTTCTGCGTGTTCATGTCGATACTGCTCTTCGCGTTCCTGATCGCCGGCGGTCTGTCGTTGCGCTGGCGGACACTGCTTGTCGCCGCGATTGCCTGCACCCTGCTCGGCGTGGTGTGGACATATTCGCGTACCGCCTACGTTTCCCTGTTGCTCGGCATGAGCGGGGTGGTCCTGCTGTGGCGTGGACGCTGGAAGATGGTTGTACCGCTTTTCATCGCTGCGCTGATCGCGCCGAACCTCATGCCGGTATCGGTGATCGAGCGTTTCGACAGCACGACGCTGGAAGCAGGCAAGCGCGACGAGAGCACCGAGAACCGCTTCGAGTTCTGGCGCATTGCCTGGGACAATTTCGAGAACCATCCCGTGTTCGGCAGCGGCTACCACACGTTCCATCACCCGGAAATCAATCCGCATCAGACCGACACGCACAACTTCTTCATGCGCGAATTGACCGAGAAAGGCGTAGTCGGTGCCGGCATCACGTTCGCCATGTTGTTGTCGATACTGCGCGCGTGCTGGAGAACGCTGACGCGCATGCCGGCGCCGGGCCTCGGCTACGCGCTCGGGCTCGGCATGGTCAACGCCTGGTTGGCGCTGATGATCGAGAATTTTTTTGGCGACCGTTTCACTTATTACCCGATGATCGGCTATTTCTGGGTCTTTCTCGGGCTCACGCTGAAAGCGCGTGAGTTGCACGAGAAGGACGAACGTCCCGAAGCGGCGGCCCCGCCGCAACGGCCGCGGCCGCAATACGCGGTGCCGCTCAGCGCGCGCGGAGGATAAGCGATGCTGCCGATCCTGATGTACCACGGCTTGCACGCGGACCCGAAGCAGCGCGGCTGTTTCGATGCGGTCTACAGCGTGAGCCCTCGCGCGTTCGAGCAGCAGCTGGACTGGCTCGTCGCGGAAGGTTATCGCAGCGCGCTCTTGTCCGATATCCACGCAGGCCCGGCCGAACGCAGCGTCGTCATCACCTTCGACGACGGCGACATTTCCAATCTCGAAATTGCGCTACCCGCGCTCGCCCGCCGCGGCATGGTGGCGGAATTCTGCATCACTACGGATTTCATCGGCCGTCGCGGCAGTCTCGCCGAGGACGACGTGCGCATGCTGGCGGCCGCGGGAATGGGCGTCCAGTCGCATGGCTGCACGCATCGCTATCTCGATGATCTGGGCGCAAGCGTGATGGAAATGGAGTTGCTGCACAGCAAGCGCAGGCTCGAAGCGCTGCTGCAGACGCCGGTCTGCGCGCTGGCGCTGCCGGGAGGGCGCGGCGGCGAGCGCGAGCGCATCACGGCGCTCGGCGCGGGCTACCTGCATGTTCTGAACTCCGAGCCCGGCTGCAATGCGCACTGGCGCAAAGGCCAATACCTGCAACGCGTGGCCGTCACGCGCGGGCTGGCGTTGCCGGAATTTGTGCAGCTCGTGCAGTGGCGTGGCCTGCGTCCGCCGCTGCTGCGCGCCCGTTACCGGATGCTGGCGCGGGCCAAACGCCTGCTCGGCAACCGCCGTTACGAATGGTTCCGCGAGAGGCTGCTCACCCCATGAGCGCGTGGATTTTCTGGGCAAGTCTGCTGCTGATCGCGTACACGCATGCGGGTTACGCGATTCTTGCCGCGCTGCTGGCGCGCCGCCGCGGAACCATCCCGATTCAAGCCGACCTGACGCCGCCGCTTACCGTGGTCATCACCGCCTACAACGAGGCGTCGCGCATTGCGCAGCGCATCGACGATGTGCTGGCGCAGGACTATCCGGCGCAGAATCTGGCGCTGCTCGTGGTCAGCGATGGCAGCGACGACGGCACCGAACATGTCGCAGCAAGCGGCGATGCGCGCGTACGCGTGCTCGTGCTCGCGCGCAACGACGGCAAGGCCGCCGCCCTGAACGCCGCGATGGCGAACGTGACGACCGAGTTCGTGGTGTTCAGCGATGCGCGCCAGCGCTTCGCGCCGGGAACCCTGCGACACCTGATGCGCGCGTTCGCCGACCCCGGTGTCGGTGCGGTCAGCGGCGAACTGCAAATTGTGGAAAACGATACCCGCGTCGGCCTGTACTGGCGCCTCGAGACCTTCCTGCGCGAGCGCGAAGCGCTGCTCGGCTGGCTGCACGGCGTCAGCGGCGCCGTCTATGCTCTGCGCACGCGGCTGTTCCGAACGGTGCCGACGGGACTTCTGCTCGACGATCTGTGGATTCCGCTGCACGTGGCGTTCTCCGGCAGCCGTGTCTGGATGGCGCGCGACGCTGTTGCCTGGGACGTGCCGAGTACGAGCGCGGCGATTGAATATCGGCGCAAGCTGCGCACGCTGGCCGGCAACTGGCAACTGCTTGCGCGCCTGCCGCGCCTGCTCAATCCGCGGCGCAACCCGGTGTTCTTCGCCTGGTGTTCGCACAAGCTGCTGCGCCTGATCGCGCCATGGGCGCTGATTGCGTTGTGGCTCACGTCGGCATCGACACCCGGTGCGTTCTATCGTTTCGCGTTTTATGCGCAGACCCTTGCCTATGTCGTCGCTGCGCTTGCGCTCGTCGTGCCGCGCGTCGCCGCGCGCCTGCCGCTGGCCGCGGCCGCCGGCAGCTTCGTCCTGCTCAACGCCGCCGCGCTCATGGCGCTGCCGGCGAGCCTGGCGCCCGACGCGCGCCGGCTGTGGAGCAAACACTGATGGCCAGGGTCCTGTTCCTGACTTCGCGGCTGCCGTATCCGCCGCGCGAAGGCCACCAGTTGCGCAGCTGGCACCTGCTGCAGGCCGTCAGCCAGGCCCACGAAGTGACGCTGCTCAGTTGTCTGCGCGACGATGACGCGCTCGCCGAGTGCGCGCCGCTGCGTGCTCTGGTTCCGCGCATCGAGACGTTTCCGCTTCCGGCGCAGCAGTCGCGCCGGGCGTTGGCGGGCGCACTGGTCCGGGGCACGCTGGGGCGTCAGCCCTTCGTTGCTGAAAAATATTTCGTGCCGCGGATGCGCGCGCGCGTGTGCGAATTCGCACGCGATGCCGACCTGATCCACGTCGACATGTTGCCGCTGATGCAACTGGTCCGCGCTGCGCGGCAGCCGCTGGTACTAAACGCGCACAACGTCGAACATCGGCTGCTGCGTCAGCGCGCCGACCGCGAGCGGCGTGTCGCGCATCGCCTGTTCATGCGCGCCCAGGCACCCAAGCTGCTGCGTTTCGAGCGCGATGCCTGCCGCCGCGCCAGCCGCGTGCTTGCCTGCTCGGACGACGACGCGCGCGAACTTGCCGCGCTCGCGCCGCGGACGCGAGTTTGCGTCGTACCGAACGGCGTTGACGTGGAACGCTGCCGACCGGGCATCGACAGTCCGCAACCGGCGCGTCTGCTCTTCGTCGGTCCGATGACATGGTTTCCGAATCTCGACGGCATGCAGTGGTTCCTGCGCGACGTGCTGCCGCGCATTCTCGCGGTGCGGCCGGACGCGCAGTTGACCATTGTCGGCAGGGCGAGTGGGCTGGAGGTGCCGTTGCCGCTGCGCGAGCACGTGCGGCTAGCCGGCTTCGTCGAGGATCTTCGGCAGGAAGTGGACGCGGCGGCAGTCTGCGTGGTGCCGCTGCGTGCGGGCAGCGGCACGCGCCTGAAAGTGCTGGAGGCGATGGCTTTCGCCAAGCCGATCGTCACCACCTCGATCGCGGCGCAGGGCATCGATCTTGTCGATCGACACGAAGCGTTGTTTGCCGATGACGCGAGTGGATTCGCCGACGCAGTATTGCGGTTGCTCGCTGATCGCGCGCGCGCCGCACGGCTCGGCGCTGCCGCGCGCGCGAAAGCGCAGGCGCGCTACGATTGGCGCGCGATCGGTCACGAACTGCTCGCGGTCTACGACGAATTACTGCGCGCGCCAGCGGTAGACCGCTTCACCGACCAGTTCGTGGAGCGCGAACTCCGCCTTGCGCAGCGCTGAACTCTGCGGCAGGAAGTAGCCGATGCCGCCCGGCGCCACGTAACGCCGGTCACTCGCGACCGGGCACGGCTCGAAGCCGGCGGCACGGAACGCGACGAGTGCGCGCGGCAGGTGCAGCGCCGAACTCACCAGGCGGATCTGCGCCGGCAGCGCCGGCCGCAGTGCGCGCAACTGCTCGGCATTCTCCCACGTGGTTTGCGAACGGTTCTCGCTGCGCAGGTCCCGCGCCGGCACACCGAGCTGTTGCATCAACTCCTGCAGTACCGCGCTTTCACTGACCGCATACGGACCGCCGCCGGCGAGCACGACAGGGACATCCGGTGTGCCGCGCCAGAGTGCAGCACCGGCAATCGCGCGCAGAATGCTGTCGGTTTCGAGCGCGGCGATATCGTGCGAATCCGCGGGCTCGCGGTCGAATCCGCCCGCGAGCACTACGATCGTCAATGGCGCTGCCGCACACGGGTCCGTCGTCGGCACGCGCGATTCGATCATCCAGACCAGCGCATTCGCGCCGAGCGGCGACATCGCGACGATCAGCACGCATTCGGCGAACAGGAGCGCGCCGCGCCAGAAACGTGACAGCCGACGCCAGCCTGGCGCGAGGATCAGCGCCAGCACGAGGGCCCAGGTCAGCGGGGAAAACAGCAGATGCATTCGCGATCCTTGCGCAAGACTCCATGCAAGTATCGCTCAAGCCTCACCTCCGTGCATTCGCGAGGGCGGTGCGCAAAAAGCCATCGCGATCGGAATGCCGGAGGTGAGGCGAACGCCCCGTTTCCAGTCAGTTGAAGCCGTTGTCGAAGATCGTGTCGTCGGCCGCGCCCTGTACCTGCAGTGCGCCGATGTCGTAGCCGCCGAGGCTGGGCCTCGGCATGTAGCGCTGGTCGTTCGGGATCAGGTCGGTGACGTCGGCGGCATTGATCAGCGGGCTGCCGACGAGCGGCATCGCGTCGAAGGCGGACAGGCTCGTATTGGTCAGCTGCGGATCGACGTTGCAGATGCTGCCCGGCGGACAATAGCCGTCCTTGACCTGCCAGACCAGGTTCTTCTTGTAGGTCACCGGCCACGTGCTCGGGCCGCTGTCCCAATAGAACATGCACGACTGCGGCTGCGGGCTCTGATCTGCCTTGAGCCAGTCGGGTTTGCCGACGAGCGTGTTGTTCGAGATCGTGACTCTCGAGGTCGTATCGCCGTTGATCGCCAGGATCAGGCAATCGCCCTCGCCGACGATCGTCGAGTAGTGCACGAGCGCTTTCATGGCCGGCTGCACCGAGAGCACGAGCGCGTTGCCCATCGCGCGGCACAGATCGCCCGACGTACCGGCGCCGCCCGAGTTGTCACCGCTCATGTCGTCGATGCCGCGGTAGTACGAGCAGTTGCCGACAATCGTTGTGTTTTCCACCGTCGGCGAACCGGCCAGCTTGATCTGGTTGCCGGCGTTGCCTTCGGCGTGCGAGTGCGAGACCTTGATCGTCGCTTGCGTGTTCGCGTAGAGCAGGTCGAGACCGTCCTGCGTGTTGTGATGGAAGTAGGTGTTGTCGAAAGTCCAGTTGCCGCCGGTGATGGCCGAGCCGAAACCGTCGCCGTAACCGCCTTCCATCTGGCCCCAGCAGCCGAACACCTGCTTGTCCGGCCACGTTTCGCCGCAGCCGTTGAAGCCGACTTCGAAAGTCTGGAACGACATCTTGCCGGCGTCGGACGACCCGGCTGCTTCGCCCAGATCGTTGCTCCAGCCGGCCCAGCCGTTCGCGATCAGGGAGACGCGGTTGACGGTCCAGTTGCTCAGGCGCCCGGCCAGAATGCCGGTGTTCGCGAGGCCGTGGATGTTGAGGTCCTGCAGCGTGACATTGTTCGAGTCCTTGGCGTAGATGCCGAGCGGCGACCAGTCGCCGTACGGAGCGGACGAGCGGTTGCACGCATAGGGGCTGCTGCCGCCGAGATGCGATTCGATGCACGAGGCGTGATCGGTGATGTCGAGACAGCCGACGACGACGTTGCTGCTGCCCACGAGCGAAACGACTTCGGTCGCGCGTTCGCTGCCCCACAGCTGCGGCGGCGCTTTGCAGCCGGTATCCCAGCCGGCGCCGAGAATCCGCGTCGGCGCGGCGGCCGTGCCGCTCGGCACCGAAGCCATCACACAATCCCACGACCAGCCGGCGTTGCAGGCCGGATAGGCGTTCGCGCCCGGCGCGTTGACGCCGATCTGATAGTTGCCGGCGCCGATGATCAGCGTGTCACCGCCATGCAACGGCACCGGCGGCGGATTCGAAGTATCCGACTGCGGCGGCAGCGCATCGAACGGATGGTGCCACGCGCAGTTCTGGGCGGCACCGCTCCCGGGATACGGATTGTTGCCCAGGCCGGTGCACTGGCTGGTGGTGCCGCCGTCGGCACGAACGTAATACGTGGCTGCGTCCACGCGGACGCAGAGAAACAGCAGGACAAGTCCGGCGAGTAGTATTTTCATCAGGGAAACCGTGCGAATCAGCGTGTCGTGCAATATGAGGGATCGGTAATTAGCGCGATCCTTCACGCCGACTTAACGAGGAATTATCAAAATAAACAAGTATACTTTTGCCAACGCATGCAGACTGCCAGAACAGTCTTGGATCGGCAAGATTTTTTTTCTTCAGGAAGATGAACATCGCGGAGCAGGGAAGCTGCGCGAGCAGTCAACGGAAGAATTTGCAAATTGCGCGACGATGCAAAATGCCGCGAAAGGGTAGTGCGGCGGGTGTTCGAAGCGCGTAAAGTTTTTCAGAAGAAAAGGAAAGATCAGCGCAGCAGCAACGCAAGACAGCGCCAGACCTTGTAACGCTGCCGCAGGCAACGGAACACATAGCGGCGCGCGACTTTGCGTCGTGACGCGCCGACCAGCGCGCGCGCCATCATGTAGCAAGCATCGGCGAAGGCCCGGCGCAGGGTGATGGCATGGCCGCGTGCGTCCTCACGACGCAGCAGCGAGCGCACGATGAACAGATGCCGGCGCGCCAGCGCCGATGGCGGACGCCGCCGCGAGATCTGGTCGCAGCGGCCGGTATCGCGGCGAAATCCGTCGTACGCCACATAGGCGCCGGGTCCTTGCAGGCACAGGCGCGAAAAAAATTCCCAATCGTTGAAGTAGTGGAAGCGCTCGTTGAAAGGGCCGGCGCCCTGCGCACACTCGCGGCGCATGACCAGGCCGCTCAGGTAGAAAAGATCGCCATAGACGATCGCGGGAAAGAAATCGCCGAGCAGCAGTGCAACAGCGCCGGCATCGTCGAGCTCGATCGATTGCCATGCGAGGCCGGAGCGGGAAAACGCCGCATGCGACCAACCGGGTGAATTGCCGGCAACGATACGTGGCAGCGGACCGTGCTCGCGCGTCGCCAGCGTAGCGCCTTCGACGCTGACAAACGCCAGCTGCGGATTCTGCCGGAATACCTGACGGACCACCGCGAGCGTGCCAGGCAGCCAATAGTCGTCGGAATCCAGAAAACAGACAAAATCGCCGCGCGCGCGGGCAAAGCCGAGGTTGCGGGCGCCGCTCGCGTGGCGGCGATCGGTGCAGGCGAGCAGTTGCACGCGCGGATCGGCGGCATGGCGCTGCCGCAGAAAATCCGCCGTGCCATCGTCCGAGGCATCATCGACGACGATGACCTCGATGTCGGCGGCGGCATCCTGATCGAGCACCGACTGCAGCGCGCGCAGCACCAGCTCGCGCCGGTCATGCGTCGGAATCACCACGCTGAGCCGGTCGCGCCGGCGTTCAGCCGCCGCTGATTGTCCGGCGTCGCCGCTAGCGGCAGGGTCGGTTGGCATGCGGCATGAATGTAGCACGCGCTCGCGACGAGTGAATCATGAGTGCGCAAATCCCAATAGCGAGGGAAGAAATGACAGCGCCGGCGCCGGCCGCGCGCAAGCGCGTCGGCATCGCCACGCATTATCTGCGTTATGCCGCCGGCAACGTGCTGGTCATGCTCGCGGGATTTGTTTCGTTCCCGGTCATGACGCGTCTGCTCGACACGAGCCAGTACGGCATCTTCGGCTACTACGACGCGTGGCTGCTGATCCTCGCCGGCGTATTCAAGCTCGGCGCGCAGCACACGATCCTGCGTTTCTATCCGCATGCCGGCGGGGCGCCCGCGCTGGCGCGCTTCGGTGCCAACTGCATCCTGCTGCCGTTCGTCTGCAGCAGCGCACTGTGGCTGCTCGCCGTTGCGGCGTACGCACTGATCGTCGTCGTCGCCCCGCCGGAGGCGACCGGTGTCGGCTGGATCATGCTGTTGCTGCTGTTGCCGACGATCTGGATCAGCTATGTCAACGCGTTTGCTTACGCCGAGGAACGCTCCGGCACGTCGGTGCTGATCGTCGTCGGCCAGCGCTGGTGTGAAACGCTGTCGATCCTGACGGTGGTGGTGCTGATCGACCGCAGCACGCTCGGCGTGTATCTGGCGCGCTTCGCCGTCGCCGCGGTATTTGCGCTGGGCCTGGCCGGTTGGTTGCGCAGGCAGGTGCCGATGCATGCGCGCGACATCGATCTGCCGGGCTGGTGCGAAGGCCTGCGCTACGGTTTGCCGCTGGTGGCGAACGAGATCGCGACCACGGTGCTGGCATTTGCCGACCGCCTGATGCTGCGCCAGATGCTCGTCGATTTCACGGCGGTCGGCGTCTATACGATCGGCTACGGCCTGGCCTTGAACATCAACAATCTTTTCAATCTCGCTCTGTACAACGCGTACACGCAGGTCAGCATGCGCGAATACGAAACGCGCGGGGCCGCGGCCGTGGTGCGGATGAAACGGACCGTACTGCACATGCTCGTGTATGTGTGTGCGGCGATGATCGTGGGTCTGGTGACGGTCGGTGCCGATGCGCTGTTGCTGATGGCCGGCCGCGACAAGACTTCCTCGGTGCCGATCTTCGTGCTGATCGGCGTGGTCTATACGCTCGACGGGTTGTTTGGCGTCTGCGGCTCCGGGCTGCTGCTGCTCAAGCGTTCGCGCACCGTCCTGCTGCTGACCCTTGGCGCCGCGCTGTTCAATATAGCGTTGAATCTGCTGTTGATCCCGCGGCTGGGCGTTTTCGGTGCCGCGTGCTCGACGCTCGCGAGTTTCGTCGTGCTCAACGTTGCGCGTTACGCGACTTGTCCGCGCGACCTGCGCGCACTGCCGGATCTGCGCGCCGTGCTCACGGCGACCGGCCTCGGCGCGCTGTGCGTCTTCGTCGCCGAGCATTCGATCCTGATCGAGCTGGATTCGCACCTCATGCGGCTGCTGGCGATGCTGCTGCTGATGCTGGTGATGTATGTATTGCCCGCGCTTGCGCTCGACGCGCGCTTGCGTGCGCAAATTTTTCATCACCGCGACGCGTCAAGCTGATCGTGCGCTAAACGTCAATTCGCCTGTGTGGGCTGGCGAACCCACACGGCGTGCGCGGATTGCGCAGGATCGACGGCACAGGGCTTCCTTCAAGGACGAACCATGCGCCTGATCTCGAACCAACGCAGAACGATTCTGGTCACCGGCGGCGCCGGCTACATCGGCAGCCATGTGGTGCTGCAGCTGGCGGAGGCTGGCGAACGCGTCGTGGTACTCGACAATCTCAGCACTGGCTTTGCCGACGCCGTGATCGACGCCGAACTCGTCGTCGGCGATGTCGGCGACGAAAGCAAGGTGATGAATCTGCTGCGGCGGCACCGTATCGACACCGTGATGCATTTCGCGGCGCGCACGATCGTGCCGGAGTCGGTGTCGGATCCGCTGCGCTATTACGGCAACAACACCTGCGCGACGCGCAATCTGCTTGCCTGTTGCGCGCGCGCCGGCGTCAGGCACATCGTGTTTTCCTCCACGGCCGCGGTGTACGGCGTTCCCGCCGGCGGCTGCGCGACGGAGGACACCCCGACCATGCCGATCAATCCCTATGGCACGTCGAAGCTGATGAGCGAATGGATGTTGCGCGACCTCGCGGCAGCGGGCGGTCCCGCATACGTGGCGCTGCGCTACTTCAATGTCGCCGGCAGCGACGCGGGCGGGCGCATCGGCCAGTCCACGCTCAATGCGACGCTGCTCACCAAGGTCGCGTGCGAAGCCGCCGTCGGCCGGCGTCCACACGTGTGCGTCTTCGGCAGCGACTACGCGACGCCCGACGGCACCGGCGTGCGCGACTATATTCACGTCGATGATCTGGCGCGTGCGCACGTCGAAGCGCTCGGCTACCTGCGCCGTGGCGGCGCGCCGGTGACGCTCAATTGCGGTTACGGCCACGGCTACTCGGTGCGCGAAGTCATCACTGCGGTGGAACGCGCGCATGGCGCCCGGCTGCGCGTGGTCGAGCGCCCGCGCCGCGCCGGCGATCCACCCGTGCTGGTCGCCGATGCGAGCCGGATCCGCCGCGTGCTCGGCTGGCAGCCGCAATGCGACGACCTGGATCTCATCGCGCGCACCGCGCTGGCCTGGGAACACAAGCTGGCGATGCGCAGTTACCTGCGGCATGCGCAAGGTTAGCGTCGTCATTCCGACGTACAACTGCGGCGCGCGCTTGCTGCACGCGCTGCAGTCCGTCGCCGCACAGAGCTACGCACTGGACGACATCGAAGTGCTGGTGATCGACGACGGTTCGACCGACGACACCGCCGAGCGCGTCGCGCGGTTTGCCGCCGATTCCAGGCTGCAGCTGCGCTACGCGCGCCAGCACAACGCCGGCCCGGCCGCGGCGCGCAATCATGGTCTGCGCCTGGCCCGGGGCGACGCCATCGCGTTTCTCGACGCCGACGATGCGTGGCAGCCGGCGAAACTCGCGCTGCAGATGCCGCGCCTGGCGCCGCCGGTGGGCCTCGTCTATTGCGACAACGTGTTTGTGGATGCGGATGGCCGCGTATTGCCGGACTATGTGCGCCGCATCGGCCTGCATCGCGGCGACATCCTGCTGGATCTGTTCTGCGATTTCTTTTTGCTGACATCGGCAGTCGTGTTGACGCGCGCAGTCGTCGTCGCCGCGGGCGGCTTCGATGAGCGGCTCGGCGTCGGCGAAGACTACGAGTTCTTCCTGCGCGTGGCGCAACGCTGTCACGCCGATTACGTGGACGCGAAACTGCTCGTGCGCTGCGTGCGCCCGGACAGCCTGAGCCGGCGCGACTACGCCCTCGATGCGCGTGTGGACCTGGCTACGCTGAGTGCTTTCGTTCGCGCCAATCCGGACTTCGCACGCAGGCATCGCGCGGCAATCAAGCGGCGCGTCGCACGTTACCGGTACGACTTCGCCTGGCGACTGCTCGCCGACAACCGGCGTGGCGAAGCGGCAGTGGAACTGCTGCGTTCGCTGCGCGAACGCGCGAGCCTCGCCGCGGCCCGGACACTTGCGCGCACGCTGCTGCCGGCTTCCGGCTGAGCGCAACATTGTATACACGCCTGCCGGTGGCGATGGCAGCCGTCGTGATCTGGGCGGCATGCGGCGCGTCGACATACTACGTGCGCACGGATGGCGGCAGTGCCGCGCAATGTCGCGGGACCCGGAATGCACCGTACACCGACGGCGCCAGCACAGCCTGCGCCTGGCGGCATCCATTCGAGGCCCTGCCGCCCGGCGGTCCGGCGCGCATCGGCGCCGGCGACACGCTCGTCATCGCGCGCGGCAGCTACCAGATGGGCGCAGGTGCGCCGGGGAGCGATGCATTCGATCAATGCAAGCCAGATCGGGCATGGGATTGCCACGCAGTTCAAGTTCCGGCCGGGCCCGCGCCGGATCGGCCGACGCGCATTCTCGGCGCAGGCTTCGATCGCGGCTGCACGGCGCCGCCGCAACTCTGGGGCAGCGAGCGCGCGGCGTCGGTGCTCGACCTGACCCGCAGTTCCAATGTCGAGGTCGCCTGCCTGGAGATCACCGACCATTCCAGTTGTATAGAATTCCACAATGGTTCGCCGGGCGCGGCCTGCGAGCGCGACCACGCTCCGTACGGCCCATGGGCGGCCGTCGGTATCGTCGCGGCGGATGCCGCCAACGTCGTCCTGCGCGACGTGAATGTCCATGGCCTCGCCCACGACGGCATCCGTGCCGGGCGCCTGCGCGACTGGACGCTCGAGCGCGTGCACATCGTCGGCAACGGCTGGTCGGGCTGGAATGGCGACCTCGGCGGCGATTCTTCCAACAGCGGCAAGCTGGTCTTTCGCGACGTCGAGATCGCCTGGAACGGCTGCGTGGAAAAATTTCCCGGTGGCGAATATATCGGCTGCTGGGGTCAGCAACGCGGCGGCTACGGTGATGGCCTCGGCACGGGCGAGACCGGCGGCGCCTGGATTTTCGAGCGCGTCAACGCGCATCACAATGTGCAGGACGGCATCGATCTGCTGCACGCGAGCGCCCGGGCTACGGTGACATTCCGCGACGTGCGCGCGCACGCGAATGCCGGCAACCAGCTCAAGGCGGCGGGCGCCGTGACGGTCGCAGGTTCGAACATCGTCGGCAGCTGCAACGAGCTCGTCGAACGCAACGGTCTCGACGCCGACGATGCATGCCGGGCCCGCGGCAACAGCCTTTCGCTGCACATCGCGCCCGGCGCGCGCGCCGACGTCAGCGGCAACACGATTGCAGGCGAGGGCGACTGCCTGATCGATCTGGCCTGCAGCGGAGGCAACTGTCGCGACAGTCGCATTCGCGTCGTCCACAACATTTTGCGCGGCACGCCGGGAAAAAATTCTCCGGCGCGCTTGCCATGCAGTGTATGGGTTGACCCGAATTTGCGCGGCGCGCGGCTCGAATTCGACAACGAGCACGTCGAAGGCACCCGTGGCGCGGGTTGTCCGGAAGGATTTACACGCTGCGCGACACACGACTGAATGATCGCGATGGCCAACACGCGCTGAACCGGTCTCCGGCAAGTACGCCGTCGCACAGAGTTGCGCTGGTACGCCGCGTTCTCATGAGCGCGAGTCGCGAGGCACTGCGACCAAAGCAATCACGACGATACGGAAATCGAGACCTGACCCGCTGCATGTTCCGCCTGCTCCGCCAACAAGCCAGACACTGGATGGCGATCATCGCACTGATCGACGGCCTGCTGCTGTTGCTCGCGGTCGGCATCGCGATGCATGTGCGCTACGCGGCGGATGCCGCCGCATACGCGGAATTTTCCGCACACCTGTTCCGGCGCGGCGTGCTGTTTGCCCTCGTGATCGTGCTGTGCCAGTTCGCGCTCGGCCTGTACCAGGCGCAGTCGCGCGAGAACCGCATCGGCGTATTCGTGCGCCAAGCCGTCGGTTTCGCGCTCGGCGCCGTGCTGTTGACGATCATCTACTACGCCGTGCCGCAGATGTACATCGGCCGCGGCGTGTTCGGTCTCAGTGTTGTATTCGCTTTCGCCGCACTCGCGTTGTGGCGCGTTTTCGTATCGACCCTGATGACGGTGGAACTGCTCAAGCGGCGCATTCTCGTGTTCGGTGCAGGCGAGCTCGCGACGCTCGTTGCGCGTGCGGATTCACGCATGTTCAGCGTCGTCGGCTTCGTCGCGGTGCCGGGCGAGGCGATCAAGGTGCCGAGCGAACGCGTCATCACGATCGGCCCGGCCTTGCACGAGTGGGCGCTGGCGCGCCAGATCGACGAGATCGTCGTCGTTCCTGACGACCGCCGCGGCACGCTGCCGATGGAGGAACTGCTCGAGTGCAAACAGCGCGGCATTGAAATCACCGACCTCGTGCGCTTCCTCGAACGCGAGTCCGGCAAGGTGCGGCTCGGCGCGCCGCCGTCATGGCTCGTGTTCTCGGAAGGCTTTCGGGTGTCGACGTTGCGCGTGGCGTCCAAGCGCATCTTCGACATCTTCGCCGCGATCCTGATCCTGCTGCTGGCATGGCCCTGGATGCTGCTGACCGCGCTGGCGATCCGCATCGAATCCGGCCCCGGCCAGCCGATCCTGTATTTCCAGGACCGCGTCGGCGAGCGCGGGCGCATCTTCCGGCTGGTCAAATTCCGCAGCATGCGCACCGATGCCGAACGCGATGGCGTGGCGCGCTGGGCGAGTCAGAACGACGATCGCGTCACCCGCGTCGGTCGCGTCATCCGCAAGCTGCGCCTGGACGAGTTGCCGCAACTGTGGAACGTGCTCGATGGCACGATGAGCTTCATCGGCCCGCGCCCCGAGCGCCCCGAGTTCGTCGCCGACCTGGCGCGCGAAATCCCTTATTACACATTGCGCCATTGTGTAAAACCGGGCCTCACCGGCTGGGCGCAGCTGCGTTATCCGTACGGTTCGAGCGCCGAGGACGCAGCGGAAAAACTCACGTTCGACCTGTTCTACGTGAAGAATCACAACCTGCGCTTCGATACTCTGATTTTCCTGCAGACCGTGGAAGTGGTGCTGTTCGGTCGCGGCGCCAGATGAATTTTTCATTGGTCTGCCAGATCACGTGAAGCGGGTTGGCGCGAAACGTGAATTACACGGACGCTAAGCGAATATTTCGGCAGGGAGCCTGGCATGTACGCAAAGATGTTGAGCGAGCCGACACTGCTGTCCGCCGACGCGCGGGCGGCGGTGCCGTGGGTGCAGCGGCGCTGCAACCTGGACGTGCGCGAGTTCGCAGCCGGTTATCTGCGGCCGCGCCGGCCGGTGGTGCTGACCGATGCGCTGCGCGAATGGCAGGCGCTGCGTGTGTTCACGCCGAATTTTTTCCGCCAGCGCTTCGCGAACGTGCCGGTGCAATCCGGCAACGGCGACGTCATGCTCGGCGAGGCGATCGATCTGCTGGCATCGGCTCGCGAAAAACCCGGTGCGGACCCGTGCGTTCTAGCAGATTGCACGGAATTGCTGCCGTATCTGACGCCGCGCTTCGCGTACAGCCTGCCCAGCCGGCATGCACATCGGCTGTTGCCGCGCGGCGTGTTCGCGATGATGAATCATCTCCGGATCGTTTTCGGCGGCCCTGGCGCAAGCTTCACCGGCCCGCGCCGGGACATGCTGTGCGCGCACACGTGGATCGCACAGATCCATGGCGAGAAGGAAATCGTGCTTTACGAACCGGAGCAGGAGCACCTGCTGTATGTCGATCCGGCGATGCCATGGCTATCGACGGTAAACGACGCTGCCGATTTCGCGGCTTATCCGCGGCTGCGCGAAGCGCGCAGACAGCGCATCTTGCTGCGCCCGGGCGATGCGTTGTTCGTGCCGCGCGGCACCTGGTATGCCACGCGCTGCCTGAACATGAACATCAGCGTGACGTTCGACCAGCTCGAGAGTGGCAACTGGAACGATTTTGTCGACGCCGTGTTCGCGGCGCAGCTGCGCTGCGGCCGCGACCTGCGCGGGCTCGCCTACGGCGTCTGGCTGCGCCTGCTCGGACCCGTGCTGCATGCTGCGGAATGGCTCGGCGCTGATCGCGCGGCCGACTGGGGTTGCGACGCCAGTACCGGCTGGAAAGCCGCCAGGAGATGTCCGGCGCGCCGAATCTGATGCTCGAGGGGGCGGACACGAATCAGGAGTGTTGTCGTGCTCACAGAATCCTCAGTCTTCGGCGAACGCGATGATCAAGGCACACGCGACGCGAGCGTCGGCATCGCGCGTGTTAGCGTTGCCGATGCTGCAGCGTTGCTGCCGCTGCGGACGCCCGTCGTTTTCACTGACGCCAGCGACGCCTGGCCGCTGCACCGCTACGCCACGCCGGAATATTTCCGCCGCGTCCACGGCATGCATCGGGTACGCGTGCACGGCCAGGAATGCACGCTGGCCGCTCTGATCGAACGCCTCGAACGCGCCACGCCGGATGATCCGGGGCCGTATCCGTGCAAGTTCGAAATCGCCAAGGCGTTGCGCGGACTGCTGCCCGAAGTCACGCCGCGATTTGCGTGCAGCCTGCCGGACCGGCAAGGCAATCCGCTGATTCCGCAACGCCTGTTCGGCGCCGTCAACAATCTGGAGATCTTCTTCGGCGCCGCCGGCGGCCGGTTTCCGTATCTGCATTACGACGTCATGCATCTGCACGCCTGGATCGTGCCACTGTACGGCGCCAAGGAATTCACGCTGTATGCGCCGGATCAGGCAGCGTTCCTCTATCCGGACCCGGATGTGCCGTGGCAGTCGAGTGTGCGCAATCATCACGATCCGGATTTTGTGCGCTATCCGCTGCTGCGCAATGCGCGTGCCCAGCGCGTCGTGTTGCATGCCGGCGAGACACTGTTCCTGCCGGCCGGCTGGTGGCACACGGCACGCAGCCTCACATTCACGATTTCCGTTGCGTTCGATCAGCTCGGCGCCGACAACTGGAGCGCGTTCGTCGCCGATGTCGTTGCCGAACTGAACCGCAACGGCGCCCCGGCCAAGGCGCGTCTGCTGGGCATGTATCTGCGCGCGCTCGGCCCATTGCTGCGCGCCTGCGAATTTCTCGGCGGCAATCGCAGCTCGTACTGGGGGCGGCGATGAAGCTGCGCGAACCGGCCAACGCGGAGCGCAACGTGCTGCTCGCGCCGATCCTCGCGCAGATGCGCAAAATGCCGCAGGCGGTCGCCGTGCGCGGTCGCGACGGCGAACTGACTTACGCCGATCTGCTGGCGCTGACTGCGCGCCATGCGGCGGCGCTGGACGATCTCGCGATCGGGCCCGGCGACATTGTCGCGCTCGGCGCCGAGCGCTCGGCGCAAACGATCGCCCTGATCCTGGCGATCGTCGCAAACGGCGCCGCGTATCTGCCGCTCGATCCGAACTATCCGCCGGAACGGCTCGCGCTGATGCTCGAGGATGCGCAGCCGTTGCTGGCGATCGTCGACGCTGCATTGCAGGCGCGCTTGCCCGACGGCGGCGTGCGCGTGCAGCGGGAAACGCTGTCGGGCGGTGCGCGCGAGGATTGGCAAGTGAAGCGTTCGGGCACGCTCGCCTACGTGCTGTTCACTTCCGGTTCCACCGGGCGGCCCAAGGGGGTGGCGATGCGCACAGCCGCAGTCGCGGCCCTGCTCGACTGGCAGCGCACGCACGTGCGTCTGGCCAAGGCGGCGCGCACGTTGCAGTTCGCGCCGCTCGGGTTCGACGTTTCGTTCCAGGAGATATTTTCGACGCTGCAGGCCGGCGGCACGCTGATCCTGCCCAGTGCCGCCGAACGGCGCGATCCGTGGGCGCTGCTGGAACTGCTGCAGCGCGAGCGCATCGAGCGCCTGTTCCTGCCGTACGTCTCGCTGCAGGCCGTGGCCGATGTTGCTGTGGATGCGTCTGTGCCGACGCTGCTCGACGTGATTACCGCCGGCGAACAGTTGCGCATCACGCCGGCCATCCGTGCGTTCTTTGCGACGCTGCCGGATTGCGTGCTGCACAACCAGTACGGGCCGACCGAAACCCATGTCGTCACAGCGCACGAACTGCATGGTGCCGCCGCGTTCTGGCCGGAACTGCCGCCGATCGGAACCGCACTTCCGCATGTGCGCACACGCCTCGGGCAGATCAGCGACGAAGTCGGCAACGAAGGCGAGCTGTTGCTTGGCGGCACCTGCCTTGCCGACGGCTATATCGGTCAGCCGGAATTGACTGCAGCACGGTTCGTCGAGATCGACGGCGAGCGCTGGTACCACAGCGGCGATCGCGTGCGCCGGAACCTGTCCGGCGAGTTCGAATATCTCGGCCGCCTCGACGAGCAGATCAAGATCGCCGGCCAGCGCATCGAGCCGGCCGAGATCGAGAATGTGTTGTGCCGGCATTCGGCGGTCGCCCAGGCGGCAGTCGTCGCCGAGGAACGTCGCAACGGCCGGCGTCTGGTCGCGCATATCGTGCCGCATGCGCTGACCGCCGGCGATGTCGTGGAAAAGCTGCTCGGCGCATATTGCGCGGCGACGCTGCCGGAGTACTTGCGGCCGCAGGCATTCAAGACGCATGTCGCGCTGCCGACGACGCCGAGCGGCAAGATCGATCGCCGCGCGCTCGCGCAGACCCAGGACAGCGCTGTCGACTGGGACGACGCTGCGCCGCTGCACGAGCAGCTCGTCGGCCTGTGGCAGCATCTGCTCGGCATCCAGGGCCTGGACGTATCCGCGAACGTGTTCGAATTAGGTGCGCGCTCGCTCGACGTCGTGCAGGCGCTGACCGAACTGCGTCGCCATGGTCACGCCGTGAGCGTGGCACAGATCTACGAACATCCGACGATCACGGCGCAGCTGCAGTTGCTCGGCGCGGCACCGACCAGCGCGCCGAGCGTCGCCGATCTGCGTGCACTGCGCCAGCGCGTCGCCCTGGCGCGGTTGGCCGCCGCAGGGGGCAGGCGATGAATACGCACGAGCACGCTGTCGCGATCGTCGGCATGGCTGGCCGCTTTCCCGGGGCGGCGTCGGTCGATGAATTCTGGAGCAACCTGATGCAGGGCAGGGAGAGCATCACGCGCTTCGACGCCACGCAGCTGTCGCCGCTCGTTGCGCCGGAGTTGCGCGCGCATCCGGGATTTGTTCCCGCGCGTGGCGTGATCGCCGATGCCGACCGCTTCGACGCGGCGTTCTTCGGCATTGCGCCCGCCGAGGCGCAGCTGCTGGATCCCCAGCAGCGTGTGTTCCTGGAGCTGTGCTGGAATGCGCTCGAACACGCCGGCATCGCCGCGTCGCCCTGCGCTACAAGCATCGGCGTTTACGCAGGCGTATCGAACAATGGTTATCGCAAGCTCGTCGAGGCGCGCCCCGATCTGGCTGGCGCCAGCGGCGAGTTTGCGACGATGCTCGCGAACGAAAAGGACTATGTGGCCACGCGGGTTGCGCATCGCCTTGGTCTGCACGGCCCGGCAATCAGCCTGTATACGGCTTGTTCGACTTCGCTCGTCGCGGTCACGCAGGCCTGGTATGCGCTGATGAGCTGGCAGTGCGACGTCGCCTTGGCCGGCGGCATCAACATCGTCGTGCCGCAGGAGTCCGGCTACGTGCCGGTCGACGGCGGCATGGAATCCGCCGACGGCCATTGCCGGCCGTTCGACGCCAGTGCCGGCGGCACGGTGTTCTCTTCCGGCGGCGGCGTGGTCGTGCTCAAGCGCCTCGCCGATGCGCGCGCGGAGCGCGACCACATCTGGGCCGTGATCCGCGGCGTCGGCGTCAACAACGATGGTGGCGACAAGGCCAGTTTCACCGCGCCAAGCGCGCGCGGCCAGGCGGAAGCGATCCGCCTGGCGCTGGCCACTGCGGACGTGAGCGCGGATTCGATCGGCTATGTCGAGGCGCACGGCACCGGCACCGTGCTCGGCGATCCGATCGAAGTCGAAGCGCTGACGCGCGCCTATCGCGCCCACACCGACGCGCGCCAGTACTGCTGGCTCGGATCGGTGAAGAGCAACATCGGCCATCTTGTCGCCGGCTCCGGCATCGCCGGGCTGATCAAGACGGCGCTCGCGCTGCATCACGAGCGAATTCCGCCGACACTGCACTATGCGCAGGCGAATGCGGAAATCGATTTCGCCGAAACGCCGTTCAAGGTTGCCGATCGGCTCGTGCCGTGGCCGCGGGCGCAGCAGCCGCGCCGCGCCGGGGTCAGCTCGTTCGGCGTCGGCGGCACGAATGCGCACGTC
>Ga0105239_10001271_pt1 | contig 34031 bp, 34 predicted proteins | sample KBSC44metaG_FD_92761 | JGI IMG/M metagenome (GOLD analysis project Ga0105239, IMG submission 92761) | Corn rhizosphere microbial communities from Kellogg Biological Station, Michigan, USA - KBS C4-4 metaG | ecosystem: Host-associated > Plants > Roots > Rhizosphere > Soil | place: Michigan, USA... | reverse complement strand
GTTGCACGATGTGATGCTGCAGACACGGATGCGCTTCGTGCGATGGCTACTGGACCACATCCAATTAAAGACGCACTTCACATTGCCACCCAGCTCCCGATGGACGTGTGCCAAATCGCGGCGATGTATGCGTTTGAGCCTGCGCGAAGGACTTATTTACGCTTCCTCTACCGTAAACGCGGGTGTTGGCAACTCATCCGACTTCAACCGCTTCCTCTGGTAGGGATTTCGTGGTGATGATGGACGTCCGGCACCCGCACACGCTTTGCCAAGGGGACACGCTTTAGCAAGCTTTGTCACGAGTTTCTGCAAATTAACAACCTTTTTTTCTATACTAAAAAAACATCAAAACAAAACACAAACCATGTGGTGGCGTGCTTTTTTCTTTTTCTTCTTCTTGCTTCTTGTTCTCACCGCGATCACACACGCGCACGTTATTCATTGCTTCGAATGCCCGAACCTATGTCGAATGCCTTTGGGTTTTGATCCAGTGTGCATGCGTTTGTGCTATGCTCATTGCAGCAAGTGATTGGTGCAAACGTGTACAGCAACAATGCCAAAGATCTTTTTTCTTTTCGTTCTTCTTCTTCTGCTCATGGGGAAGAAAAGCGTGACGGCTGTCGATTCGGCCGTTCTCGCTGAATGCCGTTTTGCAGTGAACGCGAAAGTGGATCACTGTGAATGGGGCTGTCGCTATCAAAAGCAATTTAATGAAGAAGTGCAACACAACAAAGGCGCATGGGCAAAAGAGTATTCTCAGTGTTGTCAGCGATGTCGCGGCGAAGGTGTCGCGAAGATGGATCAATGCATTGCCGCTGTGACGCGCTAGAACTTCTCTTTCTTTTTTTCTTTTTTTTCCGTCATGTACTGGTGTATTTTCATCTTTATCGCGCCGCTCCAGGGCGACCCTTTCCGCGCTCAATCGTGTGAACCCATGGTTCCGAGCCGCCGTTTGCCCAATCTTTTACTTGTTGTTGCGCAATCGCGCTCCATTGCACTTGGACGGATGCAACCAGGTTTTGGTTCGCGAGCGACAAAAAGAAGAGCAGGAGAACCACAAAGACACGCATGTCGTTGTTTTTTTGACGATGTTTTTCTGCTCTTTTCAGCGAAAACAAAACATATATTTTTCTTCATTGTTCAGCGAAAACAAATCAATGTCGTCTGCAAAGAGCACAACTCAACGTCAACTCGAATATATTCAAAACCATCACAAGACTGGCGTTTTTGCATCGGCGATTGTGGATGGTGTCGTTTTCACTGGGCTGTCGTGGATGTTTAGCAAATATATTATACAAGTGACACCCAAGCCGTATGTGTTTCCGCTCTTGTTTGGAACTTTTGCAATTGCATCCGGTGTTTATGAACATACCAATTATGTCAACACCTTGACTAGATTTTCAGATGAACCCGAACGTATTCAACGTGATTATGACATGATTCAATCCGATCTTAAAAATGCACCGTTGTGTGCAGCATTGGGCGTTGCAGCGACGGCAGTGTTAAACTTGTCATTGCCCACGCTACTATCATAAGTTTATTTGGTTTCGTAACGAAAATACAACAACAACAACAATAACTATTTCCATTCTTTCTGTTCCTTGTGTTCGTGTTCGGCTTCTGTTTTAGAAAACTGGTTTGCACTCACGTCTTTTTGCTTCACTGTGTGAATGTCTTTTTCTTTCTCTTTTTCTTTCTCTTTCCCTTTGTCTTCTTGATTCAGTTTACCGACGATGGTCAACGTTATTACACCTTTGCGCTCGGCCTTTAGAATACGTGTCTGCGATGATCCCACCGCGACCATGGAGTCCAGCTTCGGACTAAATTGAATTGCAGACAAGCGTTGGTGAAAATCACCACGCAACGGAAATGTCATACATTCATGGATATGAACGGAATTGTTTTGCGTCTGCATCCGAATCAGTGCGATGTCAGACGTGTCGACATCAGTGGGATCCCGAAAGGCTTGACCAACAATATACAAGTGAGGAGAAGTTGACGTTAGCGCGAAATCATGTGCCACAACGCTCGTTTGTTGATGGGTTGAGGAAGGTAAGACGGTAATATTGTAAGGCTTCTCATTGTCAAGATCTAAGCAACCCACAAACGGAAAGGCCTGTTTGACGCTGTTCGGATTGGGTAACGCTGTACCGAGAAAAAGAATGACGTCGTTTTGAATTTTCACACGTTGCAACACAAGATTGGGGACGTTGGCAAATTCAATCACGTGCGTGCCATGACCAACATAACCGGATCCGAGTACTTGTAGACCTCCTTTATTCGTCAAAGCAAAAGGGTTGCCGTGATCAACCAAAGAATTTCGTGGTTTGGGAACCAGAGGCCTTAAATAATTTGGACGAATTGTATTGAGTGCATGAAATTGTTTCGTCGTCGGTGGAATCGCCTGAGCGAGTTTCTGATCGTTGAAAAACTTTTCGACGATATTGTTGTTGTTGTTGTTGTTATTGTTATTCGAAACGGGTAAAGCAATCGACATACCTGCAATGGTCATGGGATTGGTGGACACGTCATCGTGGACGGTATCTTTGTTGTCAAGACTCGTTGGTGGTGTTGTGTCACTTTCTTGGTCTTGGTTTTTGTTTTTGTCTTTGGACACGGATTGATCCTTGGATTGATCCATGGTGACAAAGAAACCATTTGACGGCGTTCGCGGAGTCGAAGGCGAAGACGATGGAAGCGAAGATTCGTTGTGTTTTTGCTCAAATGAATGAGAAGAAGAAGCCGAATCAGACGCATGAGATAACACGGATGCGGTATCCGTATCGTCTTGATGACGCGACGAGAGAATGGGTTGACCCATGGGTTGACCCACAGGTTGACCCACGGGTTTCCCATTTTCATCAAACATCGTGATAAACCCGTGGCTTTCATTGATTTGCGATCCAGGGTAAGATACGGTCCCACAGACCACAAAACGACGTCGTTGAGGTATCCACGCAATGTCCTTTCCCACAAAGGTAAATTTCGAAAACGTATTGCTGAGATGACCTATCTGAACAAGTGGTGGTGAATGCTCAAAGTGAGACACGACTTTTCGATTTTCGTCTAAACGAATTACAATCGTTTGCAAATCAGGACCATTCGGGGATTTCTTTTGAACAGCGCAAAGAAGAAGTATTTCGTTCGTATCCTTATCGATGGACATGCGAATGGCATGTGAACCTTCGTACAATTGCGAATCTGTGTTGAGCATCCAAATCGATGATGGTGATCCATTATTAAAAAAATCAGAAACGGGTTCTCCAGTGATCGAATCCAACGCTATGAGACACGCTGATTTTTTGTGCTCCGTGAACTCTGTCGTCGCCAAAATAAGAATGACATCATGTGCACTGTTTGACTCACTGTACAGGAGGACTTGACTCGGTGTGCTGAACGTATGAAATACATCGGCTTTGATTTTTCCTTGATTCCATTTTGTATCGATTTCAAACGTGGCCGTATGGGCATAATATCGAAGTTTGGCAACCACAAGTGTCAACTTGTGAAGATCACCAGAGAATGCCTGTCCTACAACATACGCTTGTGATGTGTCTGATGTATCTTGAAGACAAATATCCGTCCATTCCAATTCAGCGCGTTTTCGTTTTCGATTATTAAGCCACCATTCATCTTCCCGTACGATCATGGTTTTGGCAGCATTTCGTTTCTGTTGATCTTCTACGTCCTTGTACCATGCAAAAAGAATCGGATCATGAATGGCCTGCAATGGATTTTTTTGCAGTCGAGTCGAGAATTGGGATGGATCAGATGTCACGTTTTGTGCGCTTTGCAAAATTTCACTAACCATTGTAACGGATTGCGAATTTTTTGTTCCATTTTCAAGTGATTCTTTCATTTTGCCGATCATTTCTTCCATTTTGGATTTCATACCATCCATTTTTGATATGCCTTCGGTGAACGAACTCATTACGCGCTTCACATCTTCCGTGCCTTGCTTCTGTACATCAGCAAGCCTTGCCTGAAAGTTTAGCTTTTGCTGTTCCGCATCTTTGCTTTTGTTTAAAATGCTGTTCAACACTTTCGATGATTCTTCCTTGTACGTTTGTAGATCGATTTTGTTTGTGGCCTTTTTGCCAATGATGGCTGCACCCAATGAAGCTGAATGCAAAATCGATGAAGAAGAGGAAGAAGAAAGAGAAGAAGAAGAAAGAGAAGCAGAAGAAGGAGAAAAAGTAGCTTGTGGAAATTGTGTTGGCGTCAACGCAGGTTTTGGGGTCATTACCGCAGGCGGTTGGTGCATTAAAGACGGATGTCGTTTGAATTTTTCAGCCATTTGTGTCGTTTTCAACGACGCGTTGACTGTCTCGTTTACATCCTGCATAGTTGTCGTTCGTTTGTGATTGTGCGAACCGACGGATGCTTGTTGTTGATTTAATTTCTGAAGTAATTCTTTGTGTTTCATATCAAGAGCCGAAGAATGATTTGCTTGAACGTCCGCACGATTGGCGATGCCTTGAATTTTAGCATCAGCACGAGCAAGGATGGATTTGCTTTGTGTTGAACGTAAATCTCCGAGTTTTCCCACGAAGCTGGTCGGAGGCATGGCTTTCACATCGACGGACGTGGGAACCGGAGGTAAAGGTTTGTTTGTATTTTGTGTACAACTGGTGCAGTGTAAGGGAGGTGTAACCGGTGGAATAGATGCGGGTGGTACAGTGGTCGCATGCATATTTCGTATAATTCCGTGTGGTAATTTTTTTTTCCCAACAAAAGGGAAAAGCCGACTTATTTTATATCGCACAGAGAAAAATCATCATCATTACTATTACAAAGAAAAAAACTAAGCATCATGGATTCCAAACACAAACAAGAGACAGAAGGAAAAGAAGCGAAAGAAGAAAAAGACGTGCCGCAACAAAAGCAAGAGAAGAACATACCGAATCAAGAAGAAGTTCGCTATCTTGACTTGATGCAGGATATTTTAACAAAAGGGCAGGTACGTAAAGACAGAACAAAGGTTGGTACAATGAGTATGTTTGGTTGTCATCTGAGCTTTTCATTGATCAACTATCAGGTCCCGCTTTTAACCACCAAAAAAATGTTTTTACGAGGTATTTTTGAAGAACTCATGTGGTTTTTGCGAGGACAAACAAACAGCAAGATACTTGAATCGAAAAAAGTTAATATTTGGAAAGGTAATTCTAGCCGTGAATTCCTTGACAACAACGGTTTCAAACATTTAAAAGAAGGCGATTGTGGTCCCATTTATGGGTTTCATCTTCGCCACTGGAATGCAAAATACATCGATTGCGAAACGGATTATAAAGAACAAGGCGTGGATCAATTGGCATTTGTGATGCAAGAATTAAAAACCAATCCGGATTCACGACGTGCCGTCATTACCTTTTTGAATCCGTCACAAATCGGTGTATTACCACCCTGCCATCAAACGGTGCAGTTTGAAACTGAATCATCGCCAATCGAAGGACAACCACGCATTTTATCAGCGGTCATGTTTCAACGATCGGCGGACATGTTTCTGGGAGTTCCGTTTAATATTGCATCGTATTCGTTATGGATCATGTTGATGGCGCATCATTTGGGTTTCCAACCTGGCCGATTTTATCATCATTTCGGAAACTGCCATATCTACAACACACATGTAAATGCGGTAAACGAACAAATAAGACGTAAACCGTATCCGTTTCCAAAACTATTTTTCAAATGCAAACGAAATCAAATCACAGACTATGACTGGAACGATTTAGAATTACAAGACTATCAATGTCATTCGGAAATTAAGGCGCCGATGGCGGTTTAATTTTGTGAAGCGAATTACGTGTGTAAAAAAAAAGAAACAACTTAAATAGGCGACGCACGAAATGTTTCTCTTGCGCAGGAATACTGTTTGTACCAGACTTTGATGGCTTTGTCTAGTAGATTGTTACGCAAGGATTCTAAAATGCTGTCAATCTTGTTAATTGTTTTCTGTTTCACAGCTCAAGTTTGGTATTTTTCGATGTGAAATCAAAGGGGATTGGCCGTTTCCTCATTTTGCTCGCCTTTTTTCTTTGTTGTCGTATTTTCTTTGTCTAACAATGCCTTTGACTTTGCTTTTAACATCCTTTCTCTTACCTTTTGCTTAACATAATACAAGAGCAAAAAACGTTACATGACCGAACACAACGCTGGTTTTTGGTCTGTTGCTTGATCAAATCGTTTGAATTCAAACGTCCCGCGATCGACCGGCTCATTGCTTTGATAGATGCCGATGATTTCGTTGTCCGTAAAAACATTTGTTGTCATTTCAATACTTTGTGTTGTATCCCGTTTTCCTTCGCGAGTAAATCCATATGAAGGAATATTCGTTATTTCTGCTTTGTTTTCGTGAAAGGGAATGCTCCATTCTTTCACGGTTCCATGTTGGTAGAAACCTCCGTATTTCAATTTGATCGAAACGATTTGTTTCTTAAAATCAACAAGAGCTTCCCCACTGCCAGACGCAATCCATGATCCATACATTGACGATTTCCATGTTCCGTGATATGCAATGGGTTTTTTACCCACGGGTTTATCGGAGTGATTGGAATTTGGTTGCATGTTGTTTTTTTATATCGATCGGGTATAAATTTACCCACGCGTTTATTTACACAAAAACAAATTAAATCTTTTCTTCTATGACGACACCAAATTCAGGTCTCGTCTTGTTACTGCCATTTCTTCTTCCTATCACAGCGATCTTTCACGAAGTCTTACGGAAAAACGAAAAAACAGCGCGCGAAAGATACATTTCTGCCTCCGTTCGATGGGCCTGCGTTATGATTATCGATAGAATTCGCACAAAAAGAGATGATGCCCAGATGTGGAATATGAGAGACAACTTTAGTTATCTCACACACAAATATGATCGTCGAGTTCTTAACGAGACGTTCTCGCAGCTTCGTCAACAAAGTTGCCTCGACGATCTCTTTGAACATGTTATTCCGAACATCCGCTTTTCTTCTTCCCACGGCATTGAAGAGGATTTCGCAAGAATTTTGACTATAAAAACATGTTATGCTTCTTCTTTAAAACGAGATCGCGAGACTCTTCATTTGCAGTGGATTGCACGTGCTCTGGCTGTCAATGACTTGTACTATGTCTACCTGTTGCTTGCCACCGAACACCTGTGGCCTGACATGAATTATTCCCAGTTGGTGACGTATTGCCACGAAATTGTGAAAGACAAAAACAAGCTGTTAAAGTTATCCGACACACAACGTGCACTGTTTCGACGTTTGGCATTGGACGGTAAAACCTGCGACTTCATGATTCCGCTTTTTACGCTCTTAAACAACATTGAATCCTCTTCAACAATTTATAAAGAGATTTGCCAAGACGTTCTTTGGCTCATTACTAACAGTCCTGCAGACGGGTCTGGAGATTATATATCGCCAAATCAATACTATGATTTTTATTACGAACAACACCCAATGTTCGAGAATGCAATCCAACGCGCATTGAAGGATCGAGAAGAATTTCCGTCAACACTCCAATTGATTTTGAAACCGCACATGGTAAGCGATACAATTGTCATTGTCTTTTCTTACATTAAATTTTTCGTGCCTCCATGCGTTAAAGATCTTGGAACGTTTTGATTAAAGGATGCGATTTGCATTAGGAGATAGACGCCGTTGATGTTTAATAATTTGAGGCTGATTGTTTGTGTTGTTGTCGATTTCTACATATTGATCGACAAATTTCATTAACCGATTTGTATTCTCTCTTGTCTCTTTCCACGCGCTTAAAGCAAATGACGTGTCAACAAATCGGTTTTGTTTTCGATTACGTTGTCGCAAACGTTTTAGTAATGTCGTTTTGGTCACCGATGTGAAGACCAAAACAATGGTGTACGATGACTTATGAAGAACTTGAAATAATGTTTTTAGCCACGCTAAAGCACCAGTCGATCCCAAAGTTTCAAATTCTATGTTCAGACGCATGGAGATCGCTGCAAACATTTTGGCTTCCAATAGATCATTCACTTCATTTCTGTATTTGAAGTACAAGCGTTTTCTCTCATCGGCGGATGATGTTTGATTGCTCTCACAAAGAAAAGGTGTAAACTCTTGAACGAGATCATCAACATTAATATTGACGACATCGTCTTTCTTCTTCAGATGAAATGCCTTGTACAAAACACGATTTGCAGTCGATTTTCCTGCGCCCGGAGGGCCTGTTTTCAAGAAAAACAAAGGATAATGATGCTGTGGATACGCAGTGAGTGACCGTAAAAATTGCGCGCGAAACGCCGGTACGCGACTGACACACTTCTTTTTCAGAGTTGGTATTTGCTGCATCTTTCTTTTTACCTTTTATTCAGGGAGAGTAAGACAACAAACAAAGAAAAAGATGGCGGCGTTTGTTGGAGTGTCTCTTGTAAAATCAGGAGACGAAGATCAAAAAGTATTTTCTGAGATCAATGCAGCTGTCGAATCAAATCGAAAACCGCCCGTCATTGCAGAAGATGATCCGGTGACACAAAACAAACGAGAACAGTTTTTTTCTCATAATTTTGCCATTATCATCCGAGCGTGGCAAGGAAATCATTCTCGCGTAATACGGCAGTTTTTTTTAAGAGGTCATTTTCCATTGATTGAAGCGGATAACACCATCCCCGTCGACTCGCGAAATATTTTATTTGGTTTGTGGGCGTTTTGGAATGTGATGAATAATCGATTCTTTGAAAAGGTCACTGGTGCATGGAATCCGGTGACAAAAGCGTTTCAACCGTTCGTTATCAATGACCAAAATAAAGTTGTTACTTTTGAATTGAACCCATTGCATGTACAACAGCCAGCAGGACTTGTTCAACTCCAAAATGGTGAAAAGCAGGCGACGGCGTTCCGTTCGCTCCAATTGTTTCAAGAACCGGTTGTTTTATTTCGCGGTCTGGAAAAGCCCTCCACATTTTACACGTTTACCGAAAAACAAAGCGACGGGTATCGTTATTTGCCCAATGTAATCAGTGGGTGGAGTTCAGATCCTCGTTTATCTGCGGGATTTGCAAAAAAAGGCGAATACTCTACAGAAGAATCGTACAATCCGTTGTTCTATATCGCGTTGTTTCCGAAAGGTACACGATTTTATTGGACAGGATATGATCGTGCCTTTATAAAGTACGAAGCGGAATTTTTAATTCCTGGCGGACGCTTTCGAGAGGTAATTCCTACTTCAGTGAAACAACAGGAGCAGCTTCAAGTATACAAAAATAAATATTTGCTTTCAAAGAAATTCATAAAAGAGCCAACAGTGATTTTTATCGCATATGAGCCGCAGGATCAGCATTTTGCTTGGCCCGGTAACTCGTTCAAAAGCGTTTTTTCTGCGAGCTTGGAACAAGTTTACATGAAAGAATCTGCGAAAGCAATTGCGAAACTGTTCGGTGAGAAAAATGCAGACGAAGAAAATGAAGACGATGAAAGCGATGATCAAGAAGACGAAGACGAAGACGACGATCAAGAAGAGGAAAACGACGAGAATAAAAAAGACACACAAACAGCGATGACGGATGATGAAGCAAAAACAACAACAAGCAAAATAAAACGCCCGTTCACATTCGGTGAAGTCGATCAACAGTTTTATTTGCGGATGCAAGAACTTCTCAAGCTGTTTGCATACCAACCCACCATTCCATATAACATTTCTTTATGGCAGTCCATACAACCTTACTACCGTCAATTTTTTCAGACCCTGTATGACAACAAATCGTCTCTGTTTTCGGAGGCATACAACGTAAAAGTGCCCCTTGGTTTTACTGAAACGGTTGTGGATCAGATTGACGGAATCTTTCGGCGAGAAATCATACAGATAGATTTATTAAAGGGCACACCGACACCATCGCCGGAGTACAGACCATTTATCTTAAAACCAAATCGCTATCAATTTCCACCGACCATGTTTGTTCAGGATATCGTCAGCTCAGCGATTCGTGGTTGGAAGCAAAAACAGGTTGATTTTGGATTGAAATTAGCAATAGAATTAGAATTACCGCTTCACCTTCCATTATCACATTTTCAATACGATCGGTACAGTTTTGATGGACTTGTTGAATTCTTTTTGGAATACAATCGGCGTACGGATCCAACCAGTTTTCCCAAAAAGAAGCTTGTTGAACAGTCGATTCTCCTGAAGTTGGCAAAGAATAATGAACGTGTAGCAAAACGAGCGGAAGCCATTTTAGAAGGCAACACACTTCAAAAACCAGATTTTACGAAACTGACTCGTGCTGAGCAACACGTATATCAAGAGCGGTTCAACCAACATCTGAATCTAATTCGCTTTTACCGTTCTGCCAATTCTGGAGAAAATGCCATATTTTTCATTCGAATCGCTGAACAACAATTGAAAGACGAAGACGACCGCATCGCGCAACAACAAAAAGTGATTTTGAAACAGTTTTAGACAATAGTGATCGTCGAGAAGCATCATCGGTAATGTCAGATGATGCAGCGGAAGAAAATGAACGACGTCCTTTTTTGCATTGTGTTGTACTGTGGTGTTCATTCAGTCCTCTCTCATCGTATACTTATGATGTTGAAGTTTTTTTCTTCTCATCATTTTTTTTGTCCGTGTAATCACTTTCTCATCAGTCGTATCAAAACAAGACACACCACAATGGGTAACACATTCTTTGGATCGAATTCGAAACAAACGCCCGACGATATTGCCTGTGCACTGAAAGATACAAGTTATCAACATAGTTGGGCAGTGATTGAAAATAAGATTTCATATTATGCTACTTTCAATCCACCAGAGAAAGAAATCCAATCGCTCCAGGCAGAAAATGACGCTCGATTAGTCCGTCAAATCAAATTGCTTTCTAAATTCAATGAAGAAACATGGCAAATGTTAACAGAGAACGATCATATTACAATTAGTGGATCATACCCCTTTGCCATTGCGCATGATCTTCTGAAAGAGAAACCATGGGTAAGTGCTGACATCGATATCTTTGTTTCGCTATCCTTTGAAATGAAACGATTTGGTAAAGAATCACTGGACACGAGTGTAAAAAAAATCCAACGTGGAAAAGACATTTCATTACTCATCTGGAAAAGTTTAGGAATTCAAGACAAGGATGTTGAAGAGTTCAAAGAGAGAAAAGAAAGAAAAGAGATCATATTTTCAATCAACTCAGATCCTCAATATGCAAATGGTGATTTAAAACGTGAATTTGTTTGCTCAAGTAAAGCCCAACACCCCATTACCAGACGTTCCATTAACATTATTGTTCTTGATCTGAAGGATGCCTACACCAACATCCAAGATGCTCTACAAAAAACTTTCGATTTTAAAGTGTTAGCAACATGCGTCAACGACAATTCGATTTTTATTCCAAACCGTCAAGATTTATTAGCTAAACGCAGCAAATTTCAAGCCGGAATCAGGGCAGCGCAACGCAAAGCTAAATACACTCTTCGCGGAATCAAGATCGTTTCGTAGTTATAGTTTGCAGTCGAACCAAATGGCACAAATGCATTCAAGACTGGTCTGAAACGTTTTTGATAAGCTGACCAAGCAAGATACGGGAACGTTACTGGCCATGATATACCATAACCAAGGGCTTTTAAAGCAGAGACTACACACATCATCGGAATCATGTTGTGTTGATCAAGGCGTTCACTTGAATTTTGTCGTATAATTCCTGCGGTCGCATAAAGATTTCCTCCTAAAACAACTCCACCCCAAATCCAAGCACCATAACAATACATGCGTTGCATTTCCTTTTTTGTATAGGAAAAAAATGTCTAATTTAAAATAAAAGTTTTTTGTTTTTAGCAAAGTTCAGAGTGAGACATTACCCGCCATTCAGTTGCAGAACGACATGAATGACATCACCAGCCTTGATTTGGTAATCTTCGATTAATTTTTCGTCGAGCATGGGAACTCCCTTGGAGACGAATCGCAATTGTTGCGGCGGAATGCCCATTTTTTCGCCAAAAAATGTCTTTAAAACACCGATTTTATCTTTGGCTTCCACATCAAAGGATTTCTTTTCCCCGTCCAATCGTTTGATAAGAATTTGCATGTTCGTTGTTGTTGTTGTAAAAAAAAAGAAGCTTTTTCGTTTTGTATTTTCTTTCGCACTCAACACAAAAAAAAAGACACGATGTGCGTCGCAAAGAATACATTGGAAACGGTATTAAGAAACCGTTTCTTATGGATTGTGGTCTGGAGCATCACACTCGTCGTGGCTCTTTCTTTAGGCGTCTATCTACCACACAAATCTACAAACGATGACATGAACAATGCTTTACTGAACAATACACAACAGAACATTGCGTTTATGCGACAAGAGGGGATTCGTTTCGCATCACAAACGTTTGATCTGAAGTCTCAAACCGTACAATTCATCAATCAATGGAAAGTTGATGAACAACGTTCCGTTTGGCCATATTCGAAATCACAATGGAACACTTGGTTAACGTGGCAGGACGATCGAGTCTTGACGAACGCCCAACGTTTATACCCAGACCAACCGCCCACTTCTAATCCTTATGTGACATACGGTCACGGAACATACCACGTACCGTTCCAAACGACAAAAGACATTCACAACTTTTCGTCTCTCGTCAATGCGACATTAAGCAAGACATTTTTTGCGGATGAGTTTTTCAAAAATCCGTGGGTTCTGGGTGATCGCAAAACAATTGTTTCACTGTATTCGTGTTACGATAACACTGGTCTTTCGGTTGAATTTCCAGGCACACAGATTGAACTCGTAGCAGATCAAATCAATTATGACTGTCGGGATGATGACTGGTACTCGGCCGTTCCTTTGAATGAGATAGGAATGACTGGCTCATACGTCGATGCATACGCGGAATCATTATTGGTGAGTATCGTGAAAAAAGATCAAACAACAGCGAGCGGTATGGACATTCGATTGCAAAACTTGCACGCTCTAATGGATACGTTAATTTCTTTAGGCCCACAATACGATCAATTTAAAACAGTGACGGTGTGGGCACGCACACAAAACAACGCGTGGAACAAGTTGACGGGCGGTTTGACATTGTTGGATACAACGACGTTTGCTTCCTTACCAAGCGACGCGGTTTCTTTGTATGGCGTGTCGGCCAACACGCTCTACGTTCAAGTACATGTGGATGATGCCTTTGTTCGGCTTTTAACAACCGATATTAACCAAAGAACCAAAGACAACGTAACATACACGATTATTATTGTACTGTGTGTTGTCGTACTTGTGCTCGTTGCGGTGTTGATCGGCATTGAATGTGTGAAAAGACGATGCATTCGTTCCTTAAAGCTGACATCGGAACATATTCGTTTCGCTCCGTCCCATCATATCGGTATTTTTCAACAAAGTCATGTATTTCCCTCCGCCGATCACGACACAGGAGGATTGGTAGAGTGTCACGCACTGTCGTCATACGTAAACGATGTTGTGCTGCCCGCGTACAAACAAAGCCGCGTGTTTTCCGGAAGAGGTTCCATTGCGGTGCCACAATATGCCGCATTCGAAATCAACGATGATGTAAAACAAGGAAAACAAGAAGAAAAACAACAAGAAAAACAACAACAATCACAAAAACAAAAACAAAACAAATCCACTCCAACTCCTACGATTACGACCATCAATGTTGTTGTGACCCTCGTTCTTTTTATCATGCTGGCGATCGTCTATATCACGATGTTTAGCTTGTCGAAGGCAGTGTATGACACCAACCATCGCGACTTTCAAAATTTGCTTTGGTCAAATGCCCAAACGACGCTTTTGCTGTCTTCCGTGTCGTTGACTCAAAACATTCAAGGATTCTTTTCCAATCTGGAGCAAACGACAACCGTTCTCGGTCAGTACGCCAGTGCAGCCATTACCAATGTCAACGGTACATCTATCCCGATCTATTCTGCTTTATCAGCTCAGGAGAACTATATGGAGATACCCAAGGATGACAATGACTTGGCCTTGTTTGGGTTTCATTTTTGCAACGCGAGTATTGCATCAAAAGATCAGCTTCTCAAAACACCAGGTGTCAACGAAACCGCCCATTTGGTTTATCCGTTTCGTGCCGTACTTTCAAGCAATTCTGATATTACGCAATGTTATGTCGGTTTATCGAATGGCTTAATTTTTTGGGTTCAAACGGATCAGCAATATGCCGATGATTACAAGGATGGCACATTTTTGGATTCTACAACCAATACGTATGTACATGGATATTCACCTGTATTGGACCCATGGTATCAGTCGGGATTGATATCAGCATCTCCAGGCTTTACGGTCCCATATTGGGACCCGAGCGAAGGACTTTTAACCATTACCAACTACATCAAAACAACCATCGACCCACGTTTGGATGCCGTGTTAGCATGTGATTTAAACATGACACAAATGATTGCAAATGTGAATGCGTCACACTTGACACAGGACGCCATTTCGTTCCTGTTTGATTCGACAAGAAAAACCATTTTCATTCATACTCTTCTCGATCCGTCCACACCTCAAAGCGTGAAATTGAACGTTGTGGAACCGGAGGTAAACGACTGGTTCTTTTCCCTGAACGTATCATCATCCAAAGCCAATTATACGTCTACGATACTGGAAAGGCATGGTATACTCTATTTTATTGTGTGCCGACCCATCGTGCTCACACAGCAAACGTTAACATTCTGCGAAATGATACCACAATCGTCCATTTTGGTGGCGTCCGAGTCGATGGAACGTGCATGGAAACACGCCTTCACCATTGGTGTTGTGATCCTTGTCATTGTTTTTCCTGTTTGGATAGGGATCATCAGTTGTTGGAATCAAAAGCTGGCTACAGACGCATCGAATACGCTTATCAACTCACAAAAAACTCTGGAGGGTGCGGTTGTATTAAGTCAACGAGATGATTCGGTGTTGTACCAGTTTTCCAACTACCCGTCGGAAAAAAACAAAGCGCTTGATGCATTTATGTCTAGCCTGCCGTTACCCGATGATGTATGCGTGATTCAGTTGGAAAGTTTAACCATGTCCATGGCGTTTGTCACGAATATTTTGACTGGACGAATCTCGAACGCAACGGCTGATACATGGAAAACTTTATTTGATGTTTTCAATACACATGTTGACCATATCGACAGAATTATAGCACCCGCGGGTTTACCTTCGTTACATGTGCTGTTAACACGAGGATTGCACCGGATGCAATTGGTGAATTATCAACAGATGCTGTGGTTACAAATTAAATTTGGCGTTTTCAATAACATATTAATTTTGCATCGTTTTTCACAAGCCGTACAACGGTTTTCCGCATGCATTGAAGCGTCATTATACAAAGTTGACGATTACAGAATTATGGGAGATTGTTGGAAAGTGATGGGTGCTTTCTATAAAGCACAGAAACAGTTCCAAGAAGCAGAAGATGCATGGGACTGGGCTTTACAATGGTATATTAAAATTATTCCCGAAGATCACTCTGAGCGTATGAAATCTGCTTTTGCGATATCCGTGCATCTGTTCTCATTGTCGCTGATTCGAAAAGCGACACGTTTGCAAGTCGAAAAACGTCTCAACCAAGCTATGATGTTTTTTTATCAAAATCATATTCGAAACAACATGCCAATTCAAAATCAAGAATATGAAATCGAAATGAAATTGAACAGTATCCTGTATCGTTTGGAATACGATGTTGACATGCATTTGGTTCCGGCGGAACTTCAAGTATTAGAAACACGAGCCATGACCCCGTTGTTACAAACCGCATTTGTTCAACTCAAAAAAAAGTACGCTCAACGTCATGAACGCACGGCAAAACGTATTATTTTGATGCTGGATGTCTCTGGTTCAATGCAAGGACCCAAAATGATCGCTTTGCAAACAGGTGTAAAACACTTAATTCGTGCCCTTGCAATGCCATATACGTTAACGATGTGTACGTTTTCGGATGACGTACGGATCGATTTGCGTGCCTTTCATGTGCGCAACGCTGATGACATTCGTATCGCGGACACGGCAGTGGATCAAATGATCGTGCGTGGCGGGACAAACCTTTATGAAGCGATAAGTACGTGTTTGCAGATGATCAATGCGTTATCGAGCCAGTCAGCGTTACCACCTCCGCTGTATGATGAAAAAAAAGAGGTGAAAATGGATGGTGGCGGGAAACAAAACGAGACACGTTATGAAGATTTCGTGTTTCTGTTGACGGACGGCTATCATGTTGCAAAAACAGAAGCCGATGCTATGATTGCAGCAGAAGCGGTAGAAAAACAAATTCTTCAATCGGTTCGTGGACATCCCACGATTTGGAAATACTACACCGTACGAGCCAAAAACGAAATACCGCACGACAAGATTGCCGAAATATCAGCACAAAAACTGCCTTTGTGGTTTGCCCAACTTGGGGGTACACACAAAGACATTGAATTGATTAACGTCGAACATCCGGATGTAGGTGTTCGGGAGGCATTCAATGACATGGAAACCATTTTACAAACAAACAATATCATTGATTGTTCATCTTTATAAAAGAACGTCTTTATGAAGAAAATGAAGACGAAGAAGAACAGGAAGATGAAGACAAAGAAGAAGAGGAAGAAAAAGAAGGCGAAGCATAGCCGGCAGTTTTGTTTGGCTTGTGTGAATATCTCTTTCGTAAACGTTTTGCTTTTTGAATGACGCGTTCATAGTGTTTGCGTTGGGAAGGTTTTAATGCTTTCCAAATCCGCGCGCGTCGTTCTGCCGCGAGCAACGCATCTTGACTCACTGCACACGTCCAGACATTACAAACTGGAAATTTACGGGTCGAAGGAAGCAAAAAACAAGCGGAACCACATTTTTGATACAAATGTTCACGTTGAGGTTTTGTTTTGGGTGCCATGGTGTGCCATTTGGTTCTTGTTGTTGATTTTGTTGTTGTTGTCGAGCGCATTGTTTTTCTTTTGTTTTGTTTTATTGTTTTGTTTTGTTTTATGTTAATTTCTTTTGTTTTCGTTGTTGTTGTCTTTCCCAATACATCACAGTGGCATCCTCCCAAATTTCTAAGCGAAGCATGGTCAAAAAGGTTGCAGTACAATATGGTGAATTGAGATAGTAACGCGTTTCGATCGAATAGTTACTCTGATAAAATTCATACCAAGGGATGAGCCAGCATAGGAAAGTAAATAAGAGAAAGGCCAAAGCGCATAACGGTAAGCCATACCCAAAAAACTTGAGTTGCCGCGCATACAGACCCAATCGTAATGCATGTAAATGATATGCGACATATGTCAATTTGATGATATGCGGTCCAGTGTTCACAATCACGATCCAATCCCCATTTTCAATGTACACAAGCCGTGTTGTTAAGTGCTTGTTTTGTGCTTCAGCCATTTTGTTCAACAGATGAAATCCACGTTCTAATGGATATACCGGATGTGTAAACACATGTGTAAGGTTGCAGCGAACACCCGCCGAAAATCCGCGCGGACAACTCATTTGTTCCTTTCGGTTTCGATCTCCCAATACGTTAACGGTAAAATTTTGAACATAAAGTGTTTGTGTGCGGGATGTTAAACGAATCATCGCATCACAACATACATCAACCCGTCCTAATATGTTTGGATTCAGGTCGCCAATGGTGTACTTGTCAGCGTCGGAGTCAAGTAAATTGACACTGATGTTATTAAAGGTGGTTTCCTGATTTGTAGACAAAGGTTGTTCGATCCACTGATAGATTTCAACGGCAGAATTTTGAGTATCTGTTTCGTTAAAGAACAGAACAATGTAATCAGTAGGTTCCCTTGACACAAACGAAATGCCATCCCGATTTTGATAGAAAGGCATAAGTTGATGATGCCCAGGTAATATGGTGATGTCATAAACAGGAATTGGCTCACCAAATGTCGGCCATGTCGACATCAAAACAATCGACAAAAGCCAAATGAGAAAACATACGGAAAAAGACGGTATGAACACAGACGGACAACGTTCAGGGCGTATCCTATACATGAAAGAAGATTCCACATCGGGTTTTGTTCTGTCGCCTTCATCAACAACATTACCCAGATAGGACAACACCGTTTTCCACAACTCGGGCGGCGTCTTCTTGAACACCTCCATTTTTTTCCTTTTTTGTTTGTTGTTCGAATACACAAAAACAAGAAGCAGAAAACAGAAAAAAATGTGGTTAAGTATCGAACATGAGTTCACGATGCTGGACAAGCGTTTGCAGCAAATGATTTTCGAGATGAACCAAGCTCGGTTTTAGTGCCTCCACCTGCTTCAAATCTTTTACCAGTTTTACAATGACAAAATACTCTTCCTTGATGTCGAGTTTTGTGAAATGTGGAAGAAGTAGTTTTACAAGTTGATCGTGTTGAACATACTGCACAAAGCGAATCACATCAATAAGCGTTTTGGCTGTTGTGGGAAGGTAAACTTGTCCGGTGTAAACAAATCGCAAATACAAGTTGACGTGCAGAACTGAAAATTGTGGGAATTCCGCTATCCCTTTCGTGCTTTCTTGTAACTTGCTTTTGAACATCGCTGCAAAGACTGGTGAACTTGCAGCTAAAATGGCTCTGTGCACCTTTCGAATGCCATCTGCACAGTGTAATTCAAAATCCGTAAATTCATTCGATTCGAATACTATATGTTGCGCGTCGGATAGGGTTTTTAAATCGACGAGATTCACAACTTCAATTTTTTTGTCTTTTTCATCGTGTTCTTTTTGTCGTTGTAAAAATGCTTTTTTCCATTGGAGCTTGTTGTCGAGACTCATCTTTGATTGAAGGACAATTTTGTCCAAGCGCTCCGAATCCATGACGGTCACAAGATGAGGATCATTCAACAAAAAAACACGATTCCAGCTATCGTCCCATCCGGGAAAGTGAATGGTCACTTGGCTTTTGGATTCGTCACGCGTTTTCACATAAGCCATTTGAACACGAGTTCCATATTTATCATCAATCACAAGGCAGGCGTCATTTTCTTTCAATGCAGCCGTCAAAAGTCGCTCCTCAACGGATACTTCACGTTTTGAATCCATACATACATAGTTTTTCATGATATCGTTTACTACCGACAACGCAAGCAAGTTTGCGTTCATTTTATCGGGCTTAGTTCTAAAAATATAAAAAAAAGAGTTTGTTTGCGAAAGCGGTGGGAATTTGCAAATAATCACACTAAGCCGACGGAACAATCACAACCAACGCGGTCATGTTATCCGTTGATCCTTTGTTGTACGCCAAATGTACCAATGATTTTGCTGGATTGTGCATTTTTTTGCTTCCTTCTGCACCAGCAGATCGATAGGTTGCATAACTTTCCTTTGCGTGCTGGATCACTGACGCGGACGGTAAAACATCCCAAATTCCATCACAAGCCAAGACAATTGTGCCACCAGATTTGTGGACTTTTCCGACATAGATATCGGGATCCGCACAGACCGCCCCGGAAATCGGGTCGTAGGGTAAATCTTTGCTTTTTTTCAACGGAAAATCACCCATGGCTCTGGACATAGCCAAAATACCACCGACTCGATTTCCTTGAACAAACGAACCTGCAGCTCGCACGCGTTTGGATTCGATAGCATCATTCGGTTTATGATCACGTGTTTCCACTAACCGAATGTACTTTTGATTGTTATTTCCTCCGGCCTTTGTTTCTTTCGAGTCATTTATACCGTCGCTTTCGTTTTGCTGATAAACAGCCCGCGAATCTCCAACATTGATAAAAATAAGCTGTCGCGTAACGGGATGCAGTAAGGCGGCGACGAGTGTACACCCACTGCTGCGCCCCCGACCTTTGACGACTTTGAAAATGTCAAGATCCAAATTAATGACCGCTTTTCGTAAAATTTCTTTGGATTCTGTTGTTGACAACATTGGATTGTTTTTGCGATCTAAATATACTTTTCGAAGCGGTTCCAATAATGCTGATGGTAAACGCTTCTCCACTTCTTTTACAACACTCTTTCCAGCATGACCATCACAGACGGCGAAGAGTTGCCAGCCAGATTCCTTGTCATCAGTCGCCAAATGTACATCTTCCATACTGTCGCGATCCCCTTGCGCGCCGCTAAAATAGTATTGGGTTGGCATTGTTTTGTTTTTTTTTTCTTGGATTGGATTGCCCCTTTTTCACTGTTAGGCTTATCTTTTCCTGTTTGTATGCTTTCATTTTTTTTTCCTTTCGCATTTTTTTGAAATTCATTCTGAATACAAAAGAACGAACGCTCACGATGCAAGCCTCCTTATCACAAGAAATTCAACAACCACGTCGTTCGGCACGACTGGCCGCAAAACCACTTCCCAACTTTGTGGAGCAAAACGAGATCGAGAACAAAAAAGAACAGGAGAATAACACGCTGAAAGACGACGATGCCGATGACACGAATTACGAGCCAGAAGAGAGCGTATCGGAATCTCGTTCTGAAAGTGATTCGTTAACTGGAAGCGACAATGATAACGAGCCAACAACACAAGTGGAAAGCAATGACGAGGACGAATAAGATTAAAAATACAAAAAATAATATTCATCAGAAACAACAAAACAACAAGAGAAACTATGCAAACATGGTCGGAATCGCAATCATATGCATCATTCCTAAGATAACCATCAGAAATCCAATCACAGTTAAAATAATGGCGTTCTGTGTGGTCATTGTCGGAATTGCCCAAGCGATCACAATCAAGATGATGCCCAACAAAAACACTGAAATTGCGATCGCATATTGAATTGCGCCATTACGCGTTGTGATGAATGGACCTGATTTTGTAGTTGTGATGCCTTGTTGTGAAAAGTCATGTTTGTTTGTCTCGTTTTCTAGTGGTTGTGGTTGTGGTTGTCCTTTTTTTGATGATTCGGATTCGAATTGGTTGAGGTTGTCCGAGGCATCACCCGCCGTCGTTCGTTTTGATTTCCAACGGGATTTCATCTCAACAAAAGAGAAGAATTCGCTTTACTTTTTAATTTGGATAATAGTTGTATCGAGGTTGTCGGTGCATCTGGCCGCCGTAATGAGGCGCTCCGTAGTAGTAACCAGCCGTTTCAGGACCTCCCGGTGCAGCAATGCGTTCAGCGGGCGGAGCTGGAGCTGGAGCTTGTTGTTGTTGTGGAACCGCCATTTCTACTGCAGGAGGAGCGGACGCCATCGGCATTGTGTACGCAGGTGCGGGTGTCGTCGCGTACGCGACCGTTTCATTCAATGGTCGGAAGGTCAACCGATCATATTGATACATCAATGCGACCATAATGACTGCAAATAATGCAGACAATCCAGCGAGAATGGTACTCGCGATTTGATTGTTTTCAAACGAAATTGTGAATAAGAGAATCATGATTGTCACACCGAAAATGAATACAAACAGCCCAAGAATTACAATTCCCCACATTAAACTGTTTCGTTTGTCGGACATCATCGGTTCTGCCGCGATGACAGGTTCAGCAACCGCCGCAGCAGGTTGCCCAGCAGCGACCCACCGCCCCGTTGGTTTTGTTGATACTGCTTCTGTCCTTTTGTATTCAGCAAGAAGAGGGACGCCGTAGGTTTGCGAACTCACAGCTGACGACGCACCGTTGGCAGTATTGTAGGCATACGCAGGACCAGGACCACTCATTTTAAACTTCGTAGGAGTTTTTTTTAGGTTTTTACACAAAGCGTTTTACCGTCTTACTCATTTTCTCTACTCTTCCGATCAATGGGCTCGGGAGGGCACGCCCCTTTAAGACAGAAATCGACAAAATTACCGTGCGAAAAAAAGAATAAGAGGTACTACGGGCAAAACCTTGCAAAAAAAAGAAGACAGAAAACCGTTAAAACCCCTGGCTTTCGATGTCTGACAACAATGATGTGCAAAATCCCACGCCAATTGTGGAAGGACAGCCCCCTCAAATCATCGAGGGACAACAACCTTTACAATACGCGAATGCGCAACCATTGCCCATTTTAGAAGGCAAACGGTACTACAAAGTGTACCAAACACCGGAAATTCCTAAACCGGATCCAACGGCAGCCGCTCTGGTTTGGTTTTTCATTTTACTTATTATCATTATTGTGATCGTTGCCATCATTGCATGGATCATACGCATTGCATATCCTGGTACACACAACGATGTCACGATGCGCGATTTGTGCGCTCGATCAGTACGAGCCAGTCATAGTGCGATTGTCGGTCGCAATTTAACTGTTGCCTGTAATACGACCGTGAACGCACTTTTAGCGCAGGCATTGTCCATTCCACCAACACAAAGTGAATTACTCAACATTGAATTGGATACCAAACACAGCTCCGTGATGATGACAAACGCATCCACCACTGCTCCAACTGTCACATTACCATCAGGTGTGGATGCACCTGCTGGATTTTTGGTGATTTTAACAAATGCAGGCGGTGCGGCATCGTTTACCGTGCAACCGACCGGTACAGACACGTTAAATGGTGTCACAACACCGCTAACCGTTTCTGGGAAATCCGGCATTTTTTATTCCATGGGAATCCTTCCCAATGTCAATACCGTGAATTGGATTCGCTTGGCTTAAAACGTTTTGTTTAGTTTTCTCTTTTTTGTGCGCACGAAAAAAAATATGTTTATGAAATCGTATCGAACACTAACGTGACACCATGAAGAATCGTGTTTGAACCGTGCACGAACTCATCGTGGAACATCGACTCTTCTCTTTTTCGTGTAATATCTAAATGCACTTTCGCGACGCCATATGTTGGTATTTTGTTTTGCCAATACGATGGAATGCTGGTTTGCCCATCACACCAAATCAAAGGTTCGCGATTTTTAAAACTAAAACAAATCCACTCCATCCATTCGTGTTGTTTAACACGAACATTTCGTCTTCCATTCGCACCATATGCGATCTTGTCCAGAGAAACTTTCAGTTCTCGTTTCAAGCCATCAAGGGTGTATAAACATTTTAATTCTGTCGGATTTTCAACGGGTCTCCAATGTGATTCCGGTTCCATTTCAATGACAAATGGCGATTCATCTCGACATTTTGGTTGAAATTGCACCCTGACACGACCCAAGCAGGATTCATCCACACTGACAGAAAGCGGCTTCACCGAGTGCGTATCGAAAGTTGCCCAAGAATGTGTATATCCATGCAGCGAGGAATCCAAGTATGCAGTATGAAATATCAGTTTCTGAAACACATCTAAATTTGCGATGTAATTGCAAATTATGGAGGCGGTATCTTTGTCAAAACGGGATGACAACGATCTGAAAAGAGACAACATTCTTTTTTGTTGCGATGTAAGTTAGTTTTGTTGTGAGGACAGTGAATTTGAATTAAACATGTAACGCAGGCAGGTATCGACGAACGAGATCAGAACATTTTGGACAATAGACAAACATGGGATCAACGTCAAGGTCCGTTTCTGTCCTCCGATGAAGAACAACAAATGTACAAGGAAGGTAAAAGATGGGTAGTACAAATTCTTCATATACCACACAAGACGCGCCTAACCTCTTATTGAAATACTATTATCTAAAACGAAATCCACAAGAAATTGAGGCGTTTGTCAAACAAAATAAAAGCGTCTCCGACTTAATTCGCGCGTTTTTTAATGATCAACATACATATTATGATACTGTCAACGAAAAAGAGTTTGAAAAATATGCATTGGAACATCTGAAACCAAAATCGTTTTCCGAACCGCGCATTCTTCATAAACGAAAGTACATCTATTTGTATGTTGGGACGTTCGTCGGTCTTTTCAATAAACCCGTCTATAGAACCTTGAAAGAACAGTATCAAAGCACGATTCGAAATGCGGTTGCTGAATCAAAGAAGAGAAAGCTGCCTTTGTGGATTGATCTCTCTAAAAATGAAGGCGGTGACGAAACAGTGATGATCCAACCTTTTCGGTTGCTTTCTGATTCGAAAATACCACAAGGAGTCGTACAAGTGTCGGGCATGACAAACAGCGCAGGTGAGATGTTGGCGGCGACTTTGATTTATGATTACAATTTCATTCGTGTAGGTCCGCGAACTTCCGGATCTCTATCCATTTCGAAAAACTTTGTGCTGGACAACGGCAAAGCGTTTTTAGGCGTGACAACCGGTCCCTATACAACACCGGCAGGCAATCTTATCAACCAGTTTTATTTGTAGTGATTTTTTTTTACATCGGTTTATTCTCGTTTTGGTTTCTTGTTTCTTTTAGCTCTGATGAGCGAACGAACAAAATTTTGCAACATTTAATACAAGGACACTCCGCGCACCAACTACTTCAAAACGACGCCGCACAAATTTTGTATTGAACTTCGGCAAGTTTCAAACGGCATGTTACAAAACAGTGACGATGATAAGAAGCAGATGAAGACATTGGCCTCGCTCGTCGAACATTTTCCTTCTGTAAAACCAGCGTCATTTGTTCTCAAACAGGAAAAGCTAGCTATGGAAGCGTATCAACAACATCTTAAACAAAAAATGAAGAAAAAGAAAGACAAACACAACAAGCAATCACCCAAGCCGCCTGGTGGGCCATCTACGTAATGAATGGGTGTGTGGTAAAAAAGTCCAACTAACGTTACGTGGTGTTTCACACGAAAAAATATTATTTTTTTTAGAATTCAGAACAATGGAAAACCCGTGGGTAAACTTCAAACTTGGAAATCGCGACGTATGGGTCTCGCGTTCAGATCCATTAAGATGGCCAATTCAACAGTGGTGGGCTTCCACGGGCCGTTCTTATGCACCAGCATGGATGTTACGGCTCTTTTACATATCTCAGTCTGAAGACGGCATTAGCATCGAGGAAACCTTTTCTGAGTTCAACAGGTGGTGTTACGATTGGAGTGCCCTTCACATGGAGTGTGACGATATCTGGTGGAAATGTATTCAATTGTTTGTTGTACATGGATTAACTTGGAATCAAGAACGATCAGCTTTTTATTCCGTTGTAAACGTGGGTCCATGGAACTTGTTGTACGTGGTTTTGAAATATTCTTCGTTGTTAGATATTCAATGGGATAAACAAATCGCTTCTATTCCAAGATTGTTTGAGTTTTCGTCGCTGAATGCACAAATTGCATGGTCCCAAATGATCCCACATTTTGATCAAAAAACGCTTGAACACGCGTTTTGGTATTTGTGGAGTGATTCGGTGTCTATGTATCTTCTCGACAAAACAGTTTGGACCGAAATTTGGATAAAACGATGCATCGAAACGTACGGAGAAGCAGCGGATCTTCTTAAACCGTTCCCCTGGAAGAGTAACATCGTACAACATTATGAATTCCTGCCGTTTGAGGGAAATAAAAAAGCAGACTTGCTGAAATCTATATCACACATCCAGTGTCTACGCAAACAACGCAAAACTACGATTCAACACGCATTATTGGATGCATTTTTACAACCAATTCCTGAAGTTTATTTTTTGATCATGGATTATGCGACGATTCAAACAATGTCGTATGACGCGTGGGATCCACACGTCCCAACATGTTTTTCTAAGCCACAAAATGCACATCTAATATGGATTGTATGATCAAAAAAAAACGATTTGTGTTTGTTGATAACGGCTTTACAGAATACGAAAGAAATTACACGGCAAAAAAATGCATCGCCATCGAATTAAACCACGTATAACAAGACGTATGCGCGAGCTTCGATCGGCGTCATCATCGTTGATCGCAGCTTCTTCTTCTTTTTGTTCTTCTTCTTCTTCTTGGATCCAGCCATCGTTGACCGAAACCGGTTTGCCGGCATATCTGGTTCGCTTTGATCCACATCCTATTCGCGATCCGTTTCTTCAACAACGGTTGAGCAGAATCTGCGCTGGCAGGCACCCTTGGAGCAACGCAAAGCTTTAAAAAAGTTGAAAACAAAAAAACATCCTTTTTTCTTGTCGCAAACACAAACAACATGGGATCGACGTCAAATCTCCTCGTATATATATATACGGGTGGCAAGGGCTTGGGAAAACGAGGAAAGAAACGTTTTAAGCGTGTACCAGGACTTCCATTACGCAATACGAAACGAAGTGTTCTCTTTGATGAAAAAGAACTGAAAGAAATTGAACTCTTACAATCCGTACGGGAACAATTGATTCTAAAAGAGCGAGAGAACACAAAAGAAAATCTTAAAACAGAGCTTGACGCCACTAAAACAGAATGCGTCGTATGCTTGGACACGAGAAAAACTATTCGATTTGATCCGTGCGGACATGTGTGTTGTTGCAAAACGTGTTCAAACACCCTGAAAGCATGTCCGTTATGTCGCACAAATATTCAACTTCGACAAAATGTTTATTTTTAATTTCACCGAACACTCGTTTTGGCGTTATAGTTGGTGTGAATCACATGTAAAACTTCAACCTCCATCACATAGTGGTTGTTGTTGTTGTTGTTGGATGGATGCTTTTTGTTGTTGTTGTTGTTGTGAACAAAAAGGTTTGGTTTGTTGTATTGGCTCTTATCTTCGTTTTCCTGTTTGCTCTCTTTCAAAACATACCACCGCATACGACCGTTGGGTTGTTGCCGCGCTTCATATCGTTGCCCGTCCAAACCCACATCGACAGTGCCGGCAGTGCATGCAGATGCTGGGCGGTTAGGGGTTCTTTTCGCTTTTTGGGATTTAGGGGGCAGTAAAGAAGAAGAAGAAGAAGAAAAAGAAGAAGAAGAAAACCCGCGGGTAAACTCCATGCCGTTTGAATGATTTCAAATTACTTCCTATTTCGAGTCGATGCATTTTATGATTTCAGAATTTAAACGACAACATTTTAGTCCTCCACAGACCATGCTTTGCATCATGCCCGGCTGTCTTTGCTATGGTTTGAGTTGCGGCTTGCAGATACGCGTTAATATCAAAAGAATTCTGCTTTTCATCCTCTTCAGAATCGCTTCCTGGATATTCATCCTCAAACGCACTGTAGATGGCTGTCAAGTCAGCGGCATTAGCATTTTGTTGAAACTCCCCCAAAGACTGTTTCGATTGCGAAAGAAAGCGTTCAAGTGAAAGAATTGAATATCGCCTCTGCTGCAAAATGGATTCTGGAAGGGTTGTTTTATATAATAGTTCGTTCTCTTTCGTTCTGAAACGCATATCCCCAGCGCTTATGCTACGCGTATACGCTTCAACTGTTTGAATACGAGCAACTTGTTTTTTTACCATCGAAATAATGTTCAAACACCAAGCTTTATCCGTTTGTATCCAGTGTAAAAACGCGGAAGCGAATGCCGTGAAGGCAAATGGAATGTCTTGCCGTTCGGCCACGGTTTCTATAATTTGCCTTTGTACGAACAAGGGCAATCTCGCTAAACTAGCTGCCCATTCAATATTCCAATCGGTATAATATATTTCCAGGTGGTAGTATAAACCGTTCGTTTCGATCAGGTCGTGAACCGTTTCTTCAAACATCTCACGATAGTGAGGAGTAAACAATTCCAAGATCGACTCTTGCAAGTCGTTACGATTTGTAAACAGAACGGAAACACGGTTTTCCAGCCAGAACAACACATCATGCTTATACCTTTCAACGTTTAACCATCCTTTTTCCGTGTATTTCAAAAAGGTCAAAACAGCGAAAAGCCATTCTTCAGCATTGAAAGCATTGTTTTCACGTAACGTGTCCAATGCGTTAAAAATGAATGGTTCAAAGACAGGAAATACCGTGAATCGCATGAGAATCGCAACACAATTTTTTAAACGCCAGTATCCTTCTTTCTGTTTCCACGCATCATGAAGTGTTTGAATATGTTTCACCACCTCTCTGGTGACACGAGGCTTAAGTGGTCTCCACGGGGCGTCTCGATTGCTTTTTTTAGCGTAAATGAATTCTAATCGAAGGAGGCTTGCTTCGACTTGCGCATTGATTTTGTATTCATTTGTCTCTTTTAAAAAGGCAAACCGTTCTGTGTCATACAAAGACGGTTGACCGATGTACTGCAATGTCAATCGGTCCAGAACACTCGGTAAACGACAAGACTCCTCACATCTTTCTTTTGTATCAAACGTTTCTTCATGCTGTTTTCGATCCTCACGTTTCAATTCGGATTGCTTTGTACACTGTCGCAAGAAACGGTCTTGACAGACATACGTTTCATGTTTTACATCTTTTACATCTTTTTCTTTTTCATCGACCCCTAATTTGAAACGTTTGGGATCAGGATTCGCAGCTTCTCGTGTGAAACGCTTGCTCATTTAGAAAGGGGTTTATCCACGGATTTACTTTTTTAAGTTAATCAAGGCGGTGAAGAAGAACAACAGAGATTTGACAATTATTTACGATTCGTTCTGGCCCCGCTGGATAGTTGTACTCTAAACACAATGCATCCCCTGAGTTTGCAAACAATGTCTCAGTTGTAATCGAGTGATCTTGGTTCATTGCGACACCCGAGCTCAGTGGATCTCCGTTCCGAGTCATGAACATCCGCAAACTTGGATCAGTTGAATCAATAAACACGTGATACACGGCCATGTACACTCCTTTAAATGGTAACGTCAGTTTGGAAGAACCATCGAATATAAGACCATTGATTTGTTTTGGAAGAGAATCCCATTCAATGAGAGTCGTCAAACCTGGAGGAGTGGGTTTGATAACCTGCGGAACGGTTTTCCAGAGTTGACAGAAACCGATCGAGTAGAAGGAATCCATGAAATGGGGAGCGGATAAAAATCGTTTCGAGCCGGCAAATTCTTGCGCGGTAGTCGAAATTCCTCCAGGGTGAACCGCGCTCGCGGGTTGTAAAACGATTTGATTGTTGTGTAACGTGGCACCGGCCGGATTCGGTGTGTTACCAAACAATGCAAAGTTCGTGACGCCAGGACCCGTCGGGCCCGTTGCGCCTGTGTTGGTAGCAATACCCGGGGGACCGGTCTGTCCTTGATTTCCCTGGCTCCCTGTAGGCCCGGTTGCTCCAGTATTGGCGGCCGTTCCAGCAAACCCTCGCGGTCCGTCAGCACCAGTGGAGCCCGTTGGTCCGGTAGCACCCGTACTCGCAAAACTGCCTGCAGCACCGGTCGGACCCGCGGGACCGGTATTTCCTTGCGATCCGGTTGCGCCGGTTGCACCCCCAGTGGATGCTGTTCCCGGTGGACCCTGCGGGCCCGTTGGCCCTGACACACCGATTCCTCCGGTAGGGCCAGTCACTTGGCTTTGGGGGCCCGTCGGCCCCGTGATGCCTGATCCAAGACTACCTGCAGGACCGGTCGACCCCGTGGCGCCTGTATTGGATGCCACACCCGGCACTCCCTGCTGCCCCTGTGCACCCGTCCAACCGGTCGGTCCTTTCGCACCAACATGACCTTGCGGTCCTCGCCGACCGTCTGGTCCGCGCCGAAGGGACGCACGTTCGTAAAAAATAATGAGTGTAATGATTAATGCAAGCAAAATAATCAAAAACAACACACTTGCAAAGACAACGCCAGCTCCGAACGTCGGAGTATTCGACGCCTGTATTCTATCTGGCATGTATGTGAAATTCTGAATGTCTCTTATCTTAAATGCATAACCAAATGACTCGCCTTTTTTCTCTTCTTTTTTTCATTTTTTTGCCTCCATATTTTTTTGAGAGGAAAGGGAAAGAAAGACGCGTGTGCGTGGTGGTGCAAAAAACTATGGCGTTCAACCAAAATGATGATTCTTCAACAACAACAACAACAACATACAACGACAACAAGGAGAAAAATAACAAAAACGATACAGATACTGTTGTGTCGGACGGGAAAGACGCACAAACACACGCTCGTGTCTTTGTAGCACCAGGAAACGAGGTTGGTGATCGATTAATTGTGTATTCTGAAAAGCTTGGAATTTTTGTACGGTATTTGGAAGCGTTACAAGATGCGATACCTCCACAGGAACCAGCGATGTTCTGGTTTGATCCCGTCAAAGGGTTAAACGTTGTCGTCAATGTGCCCACCGAATTTCGATATCACATTTTGCATTTCGACAAAAGTTTTTTTACAGCCTACCGTTGCATTTCGTCTGGTTTTCGAACCATCATTACATTACACGGCTTCCTCATGGCATTAGGTCGCCTTGATAAAGCAGCGAAATCTCGTTGTTTCACGTTAATGGACACGAAAGATAATACGCTAACTTTGTCGGGATCGGATGATAAAACGCCAGACAAAGAACGATGGAAATCGTTTGATCAGGATACTTTGTTCCATGAATTAGTACAACAACATAAACGAGAGCACACAACGGGATCGATGAATTCTGCCATTGTACCAAGAGACCAATTTGTTGGCCCCTCGCAATTTGCATTTCCTTGCAACAAACCGAACGTCATGTCAACATATCCGATTGTGATTCTCATACGCCCTGATTGGTTACATGCCGTGTTAAAACGTGTCGAACGAGGAAGCAGTGAGGTGATTTTGGAATTTGATCGATTTCGTCAAGTCTTTGGAATACGATTTACGATCGACGGTAAAACATCAGTTGAACGCACAGCGATCGCAAACGATAGAATTTTACCAAATCCGTTTTTTAAATCAACAGTCACTCAACAGAATAACAATCGCTCGTTCACGATATTCACGACAAAGGAGACCTCTTCTTCTTCTTCTTCCTCTTCTTCTTCTTTTTCTTCTTCTTCTTTCCAACATTATCAACATTCTGTTCCTCCGGATTATCAACAAAGCGGACCGAAAGACACGAAAGAATGGATTGACTATTACAAGTCTATGTCGTGTAACGTGCAATGTTCAATGAAAAGCGTATGGGTAGCCATCAAAAGATTAACGCGATGCTCTCCTTATATCCGCGTTTATATGGCACAAGACAAACCTTTGGTGATCGAACACATTTTGGATCCAACACATGAAAAGGAGCAAAAGTCGTCTTACATGACATGGATTCATCCCATTCATGCTCCTCTCCAACACGATCTCATTCCTTCACAAGTAGAGATGGAACATATTGTCGACGACATGATAAAACGTTGTGCATCGGTTCCATCGGAGGACGTGGCATGTGATATTGCCATCCAAGCTCTAAAAGAGAGACAAGCTCATCGAGAGGACACATTAACCAAAGCTCAGCAAAAAGATGACGAAAAAAAAGCATTAGATTCCATACAACAAACATTTCGAGCGTTTGATGCACGCAGCGAAATAAAAGAAGAAAAAAAAGATTGCAAAGAGACGAAAGACACTTCAAACGATCCCAAGCACAAAGGAAAACGAAAAATACGACCTAAAGATGATAGTAAAGAACATGCAAAAGGTAATACTGGAGCAGTCATAAAACGCAAACGTGGACGCCCAGCAAAAGTAATCAAAAAGGACAATGAAAAAAGCGAATTGTAGTAGTAGTATATCTTCGTTTTTTTTTTATATTCTCATGTGTGTATTTTTTTTTGAGACATAAAACAACACTATGAATTATAAAGAGAAAGACAAAGGCATGGTCTATCCGCCAGCCCAATGTGAAGTCTTGAAAATCTCCATTCAACAAATACAACTTAAATTTGAATCGTTGTTATCGAAGGAGAAAACAATTGATAAACCCGTGGGTAAAGACAACGAAGAGATAAGCGTGACTAAGCTGGTAGAACGCTATTCTGCACTGTTTGCCCGGCTGCCACCGATTCCTTACTTGTATTTATGGAATGATACATTTTTTGGTTTTCTCCATCGCCTTGATGGTTCTCGTGAAAGCTTAAAACAAGCGTTGGAGTGGATGAAATTACCGGAATTTGAAAATGGCATGGCTGCACATGCTAAACTTCCGGATAAACCGTATCTGAGTGGATTTCACCCGTTTGCATTTCAACATCAAACGCCAGAGAAAATGGATACGACGCATTTTGATAAAATGATGATCGCGCAAGATGACACTGTTCGGTATCGTGCATGTGAGGAGTTCAAAGAACAGTGGAAGATCAAGACCGGAACGCAGAACCAAAACATGGAACATTGTCCACAATGTAAAGTGGGTGTGATGACATCGTACGAACGAAGAGCAACGTTGGGAGCAGATGAATCTGCAAAGCCCGTTCGAAAGTGTGTAAATTGCAATTTCCAATCCAAAGGCTAATTAGAACGAAGCGGAGGCTATGTTCGACGGGGAGGATTGAAACGAGGTACTGGTTTCTTATGTTTATAACGCTCGATTGCAGCGGCTGAAAATTCTCCAATTTTTTTTTCCTCATCCTTTGCTTTGGTCATGGCTTTTTTGGAAACAAGTGGAGGTAACGGTCTTCTCGGCGGTGCAATTGACTGGTTGTTCAAAATGGCATCCAATAAGACGTTTTACAGTTGGATCAGTTGGATTCACACTACTCATGCTGGTTGTTATGTTGTGTTACTTTACATGTGGCAACATTTTGCAAACGGGAAAAAAACCCTTGTAAGACAACTCAAGGATAAACAACAGACACAAAAACAAAAAAATCAATAAACAATGACGACAGTGACGGTTGACCCACGGGTTTACCCACGGGTTTACTGTGTATTGTGTTCATTTCCGATTCAAGACAAAGATGCTTTTCAACGCTACCTCCAGGAAAACCAATGGATTCACTCATCATGCCTGAATTCACAATCCTTTTTGTCATTGATGATTTCTCAACTATGTATAGAACAAAGAGAAAAAGAACAACAAGAAGAACGAGAAAAACAAGACGGCTTATCACATATCGATCCAGAACATGATTTGCAACATTCACGAGTGTTGTATAACAAAATGTGTCAATTGTATTTTCATGTGATCGAAAAATCGTCTTATATACGTTTTTCGTCCAAGGCGGGGATGATTCAAAGAAAATGCCATCCGGTATCCGGCTGCAATATGGAGAAACCATTGAACCAGTTTCCGGTTGTTCGTTTTGACGAACATTCGGTGTTGTTGGATGCGTCCAATTTTGATCGACGCTGTTGTTCATGTCACATTTACAGCGCACATCGCATTGCCGATGTTAGGAAATATGCGAAAGCAAAAAAATTGTCTGAATTGATTGGAATTGCGATAAAACGACTTCAACATCGATTGCGTTCCATCGTTCAAGACGCAACGGGTAGTGATGTCGATGAACGCGTTACCGCTTCCTGTTTAGAACAGTGGAAACGACAAGAAGGTCGATGTGCTCATTGTACATTGCCGCTGGCAAAAGGTCAACGATCGATCACGATCGATTTCGACAATACGTATGTTTCGAGTTTATTTGATGTGTCAATACGATACATTCCAAATCACCATCAAATTGAATGGATTCATGAATGTTGCAATGGTTTTCATGTTCAGCAATCACTACTCTTTTCTAATATATTATCAACTCAATACAAAATGGTCTGCAATGGTAGTTTTGTCTGCAATGGTAGTTTTGATGGTGATACCAAAGACGAGAAAAAAGAAGAAAACGAAACACCAAAAGAAACGTTGTCGTGCTTGTGCATGACGTTCCGTGTTTCGCTGTTAAATCTTGTATATCGCATATGTGGTTACGCGGCACCGTACATCAACATCCTGAAATTAGAGCCCATTTGGATTGATACGTGGAAATCATTTCGGGACGAATGTGGACCGTCTGCGTTTCAAGACGTCGCCACATTTCTGATGGAACTTCAGCAAAAGAAAACGGCTTTGTGATAAACAGGGCTGAGGTTTTTCATTTTTTTCTTAAAACAGTTTTTTTTGTCGATTTTTTTTGAATCCCTGTGTTGTAGTGTCCTCTTTTGGGGAAAGGGGAAAGTACAGGAGTAACCCCCCCTGGGATGGGTCGCACATGGGTCCCCCCTATAGGAAAAGTAAGATCAGCTTTTCGGAAAGAAAAGTACGAAAAAAAAAATCTAAATAAACAACAATGGATTATTTCTCGAGTTCGAACACCAGCCGCTCGGGTGGTAAACGCCGCAGTCGCCGCAGCCGCCACCACCACCACCGTCACGGTGGCTATGACGACGCGTATTTATCTGCGGGTGGAATGATGCCAGAAGATGTGTACTTCCCCCCGATGGACTACCGTCATGGTGGCGCGGCGGGCTGGCCGCAGTTTAACGATTTCCCGCAAGGTGAATTTGATTTGGGTCAATCGATGATTGCGAAACCTCGTCGTGGCAAGACCGCGGGTAAGCGCTCCAAGTCGCGCTCGAAATCTCGCAAAGGAAAGAAACGCGCTGGCTCGG